>WNGA01006288.1_pt1 | contig 16996 bp, 14 predicted proteins | sample 5400061 | NCBI WGS metagenome assembly WNGA01 (sample SAMN13153366, study PRJNA577476) | soil metagenome | isolation source: 100 cm soil or saprolite under grassland replicate 2 | place: USA:California | collected 2016-06-15 | reverse complement strand
ATTCTTACCGATCAAATGTTTATCGAGCCGCGGGAGGAAGTGATTCTCCTTCCGGCCAAGACCCGCTATGAGCAGGACGGCGGCGGCACGGAGACGATTACCGAGCGGCGCATTGCGTTCAGCCCGGAAATTCCGCGGCAAGTGGGCGAGGCGCGCGCCGAATGGCGAATCCTGCTCGACCTGGCCGCCGCGACCTGGCCAAAGCGGGCGCATTTGTTGAAGTGCGAGTTCGGTCAGGCCATCCGCGAGGAAATTGCCCAAGTCGTGCCGTTCTATTACGGCATCCAGCGTCTGCAAAAGACCGGCGACGCCTTTCAGTATGGCGGACCTCACTTGTGCGCGGACGGTAAATTCAACACGGCCGATGGCAAGGCCCATTTCCGCGCCGTTCCTCTTCCGAACCTGGATCGGCCTGAAGGCACCTTCGAGATCAGCACGCGGCGCGGCAAGCAGTTTAACACGCTCATCTACGGCGAAGTCGACCCCCTCACCGGCGCCGGACGGGACGCGGTATTCATGAATCCCGAGGACGCCGCGGCGTTGCACTTGCGCAACCGGGATCGCGTCGCGCTGGTGAACGAGCTCGGCCGACTGGAGGGCCGCGTCTTCTTCGCGCCGATGGCCCGCGGCAACCTCCAAGTCCACTGGCCCGAGGCGAACGTCATCATTCGGCGCGGCGTGGTCGATGCTCTCGGCGGAGTGCCCGACTACAATTGCCAGGCGCGCGTGGAAAGACTTTGAACTTAAGAGGAGCACTTGAAACCACAGATGGACACAGATAAGGTTGCTTTGCCCTGTCAGGCGGGTTCACACCCATAAGGAGAAAAGACTTTCTCCACTAGAATCTGTGTGCATCTGTGTTCATCTGTGGTTTCCATTCTTTGCTTCAATCCCGTTCAACGCTCCATCCAGCATCGCGCGAATCGTCGCCAGCGCGTTGCCTTCGAATCGGTTGTTCACGAAAATAAACACCTTCTTTGCGCCGTCGCTCGTCAGCGCCTCAACGATGAGCGCGGTGCCGGCCGCGCGGCCTTCGGGATACGGATCCTTCAGTTCCGAGTACGGGCTGAAAAGCTTGACCGCCTGCTCGTAGTCTCGGCCGGGACGGAGCAGGAAGCGTGCGGCAAGCGTGTCGGGCGCCGTCCGGCTGCCGGCGAGGGCCATTTGTTCCGGCACCGGCGGCATATCGCTCCAACTGTTGAAGACGTGCGTGACGCGGTGGCGCGCCAGAGTCGCGAAGTAATCCGGATGAAGGAAGTTGCGGTTGCGAATCTCGATGCCGTAGCGCCAGCCGCCAGGGAGTTTCGCCAGAAAACCGTCGAGCGCCTCGACGAAGTCCCGTCCGCGCGCGAAGTCAGCCGGGTAAAACTTCGAGAACTCGAACATCAGCAGCCCGATGTTGTTGCGAAACGGCTCGCACGGCTTCAGAAACGCTCGGGCGAAAAGGTCCGCGTTCAGGAAATTCGCGTTCGCTTGGCCGGCGCGCGCGCCGTGGCGGGGGAGATTGGCGAACTTCTTGATCGTAATCTCGTCGGTGACCTTGAACGAGAAAAGAAAATCCGCGGGCACTTGGGAGACGAGTCCCTCGAGGTAGGAGGCGGTGGGGAATTTGTAGTAGGCCGCATCGACGCTGACGGTCTTGAAGACTTCGGCGTACTCCGCGAGGCAGAGGCGTTCGAAGCGCGCCTCGGAGAATTTCCCCCGGTAGACGTAGCGCGCCTGGTCGTAAAGCTGGCCGCACCAGCCGGGGTATTTCCACGAGCTGGCGCCGATGCACGCCCCGCGCGTGGCGAGGGCGGCGGCGTCACGCGAGAGCTGTTCGCGGTCGAAGGTCACAGTTTCAGAGTATGACCTTGCCCGAGTGGTGCGAAGGGTGGAAGTCCGAACGGGAGGGATCCAGTGGAGGGCGGCGCATCCAGACACTGCCCCCGATTTCAGACGGGTCGGAGCGCGGCGTTCACGCCGCTTCACCGTTCCAAAGCCCACAAGCTAGTCGTTTGCTCCATGCCGCTCGGACCGCGAAGCGGCCTAAAGGCCGCGCTCCTGAGCGCCGCGCCGGCTCGCGCGCCATCCGAACGGGCGGGCTTTTGATTTGACCGGCCGGCGTTTCGACCCGCTAGATCGCTTTGGTGCCGGGCTTATGAACAGCGTTCCCAACGTCGGGCTAACCGGCGAGTTTCAATTCGTCGTCGAGGCGAAGCACGCCATTGAGTTTGCCGAGGGCGGCATGCCGGCGGTGCTCTCCACGCCCAGCCTCATCGGGCTGATCGAGCGCACGGCTCGGCAGGCGCTCGCGCCGCTGCTGGACGCCAACGAGCGGACGGTCGGCATGGAGATCGACTTGCGGCACCTCGCGCCCACGCCGGTCGGGGCGACTGTGACGCTCACGGTGCGCGTCATCCGCGCCGAGGGCCGCGAGGTGACTTTCGCGGTGGAGGCGCGGGATGGGCACGAAACGATCGCGCGCGGTGTTCACAAGAGGGCCGTGATTCGCGTGGAGAGCTTTGCCCGGCGCGTCGCCGCCAAGTTGGCAGCGCCAAAGTAGGGCAGGCGTCTCGCCTGCCCGGTGCTGAGCGCAGCGAGGCGGATGAAGGCTTGCCTTAGAACTCGCGCTGACGCGCTCGCTGGGCAGGCGAGACGCCTGCCCTACTTCGGCCGCGACCTCACGGCCGCAGCTACTGCCAGCGCTACCGGGATCGCTCCATGTCCGCACGCGGACGTTGCGACAGGCAGAGCGGTTCGTTAGCCTGCGCCCATGAATTTGCGCCTCGCCGGCCGGTTTCCCGCCTATCGACCCCGGCGCCTTCGGCAGTCGGCTGCGCTGCGCCGGTTGGTCGCGGAAACGCGTTTGGGCGCCGAGCAACTCGTGCTGCCGCTGTTCGCGCGGCCGGGTCGCAAGCTGCGTCGCGAGGTCGGCTCAATGCCGGGAGTGTTCCAGCTTTCGGCCGATGAATTGCTGAAGGAAGCCTACGCGGCACACACCGCGGGCGTGCCTGCGGTCTTGTTGTTCGGCATTCCTGATCGGAAGGATGCCAGGGCCAGCGGCGCCTACGCCCGCAACGGCATCGTCCAACAGACGGTGCGGCTGCTGAAGAAGGAGTTGCCGGGAATGCTCGTCTTCACCGACGTGTGCCTTTGCGAGTACATGGAGCACGGGCACTGCGGGATCGTGCGGCGCGGGCCGGGGGGCGCGCGCATCGTGAATGATCCCACGCTCAAATTGCTCGCGAACACGGCCGCGAGCCACGCCGAAGCGGGCGCGGACGTCGTCGCGCCGAGCGACATGATGGACGGCCGGGTGCGCGCAATCCGCGAGCGACTCGACGCAGACGGGTTCGAGGAGACCCCCATCCTGTCGTACGCGGCGAAATTTGCGTCGGCATTTTACGGCCCATTCCGCGAAGCCGCGGAGTCGGCGCCGAAATTTGGGGATCGCCGCAGCTACCAAATGGACCCGGCGAACGCGGCCGAGGCGCTGCGGGAGGTGGCGCTGGACATCGCCGAGGGCGCCGACATGGTGATGGTGAAGCCGGCCCTGGCGTATCTGGATGTGCTGTGGCGGGTGAAGTCGGAGTTCGGCTACCCGACGGCGGCTTACGCGGTGAGCGGGGAGTACGCGATGGTGCAAGCGGCGGCCGCGCGGGGCTGGATCGATGAACGCGCGGTGACGCTGGAAAGTCTGCTGGCCATGCGCCGGGCGGGAGCGGACATTGTAATTACGTACGCCGCGACAAAAGTCGCGCGATGGCTGAAGGAAGGCTGAAGGCGTGACCTCAATGCCGTGTAGCCGCCGACGTGAGGAGGCGGATTCGTACCGCCGTGTTTGTTCCATCCGCCTCCTCACGTCGGCGGCTACGGCGCATCGAAACAATACGGGCTGAGCGATTAGTCTCCGAAGAACGGAAAGAGCCGTTTCAACTCCGCTTTGCTGGGCTGGCGGCCGTATTCACAAATCTCGAAGGTCTCGGCGTGTTGGATCTTTTCCGCCGCTTCCTTTCCGTAGAAATCGGCGAGTTTGGAGCGATGCCGGGTGGCGATGTCTTTCGCCCGCTTCTCAAAGCCGGCCCGGACTTCCTGTTTGCGCTCTTTCTGTTTCTTCGGGTCGCTCGGAATGAGTTCCGCCGAACCGTTCGCGCCGCCTTCGTAAAACTGCGATTCCAACGCGTCCATCGCGTCGAGCTTCTTCTTGATCACCGAGTCGATGGAGACGGCGACGTCCGGCTGGAACGGATTGGGCTTTTGGAAGCGGTCGGGGCTGTACATGAAAACCGGGTTCTTTTTCAGCGGGGGCACGTCGGGACAGAAGAACGGCACCGTCACCATGTAAGCGGCGTCCTGCACCAGCACCGCGGTATAGCGATGGTCGGGGTGATAGTCGTTGGGGCGATGGCTGATGACCAGGTCCGCGTTCCACTCACGAATGAGCCGCGTGATTTTGCGGCGATTCTCCAGGTTGGGCTCCAATTCGCCGTCGTGGATGTCGAGCACTTCGCTGGCGATGCCGAGGATGCGAGCGGTTTCCAGCACCTCAGCCAGCCGGCGTTTGGCGAGCGGGCCGCCGGCTTCGCGCCAGTGGCCGATGTCGCCATTGGTCACGGACACAAATTTGACCTTGTGCCCTTTGGCCGCCCACATCGCGGCGGTGCCGCCGGCTTGAATTTCACAATCGTCCGGGTGCGCCCCGAAGCAGATGATGCGCAGCTTGCCGTCGTCAGGCGAGGGTGCGGCATGACCCAGTGTGACGGCCAGGCCCATGGCCAGCATCGTGACGGCGAGGCCGACGATAAATGTTCGGGCGGAAGCGGAGGGTAGTGATCGTGGGAGCATACAGACCTTTCGTTGATATTCAGGAGTTAGTGGTTGAACGTAGGACAGCACTTTCATCGCGCGCAAGTCCAAACCGGTTGCCCCGCGTCGCGCTTTTTGGAGCACTGTAGCCGCCGACGTGAGGAGGCGGATGGACCAAACGGGTGGAACGAATCCGCCTCCTCACGTCGGCGGCTACAGGATGGGGGTGTATCATGTGACTGATCCACACCTCGCTCCTGGCTTCTCACGGGGCTTCTCACATTTCCCCTCACCATCGCCTCAGCACAATGGCGCAATTGGTTCCGCCGAAGGCGAAGCTGTTCTTCATCGCGTGCGTGATCGGGGCGTGAAGCGGTTCGTGGCGGACAAAGTGCAGCGGGCAGCGCGGGTCCGGTTCGTCCAGGTTTCGGCAGGGCGGTATGAGGCCGTGCTTCAAGACCAGGAGTGTCGTCACCAGTTCAACACCGGCCGTGGCGCCCATCAGATGGCCAAGTTGCGCCTTGGTGTTCGAGACCGGCAGGCGGTCCGCGTGCGCGCCGAACACTGCGCGCAGCGAGGCGGACTCGACAACGTCGGAAAGCTCCGTCGCGGTGCCGTGCGCGTTCACGTAGTCGATGTCTCCTGGTGCGAGACCGGCGGCGGCGAGCGCCTTGCGCACCGCCTTCACCTGGCCCGCCGAGTCGGGCTGCACGATGTGCCGGGCGTCGCTCGACGAGGCGCAACTGAGGACCTCGGCCCAGATGCTCGCCCCGCGAGCCTGCGCGGACTCGAGCGTCTCCAGCACGAACCCCGCCGCGCCTTCTCCAATCACGAGCCCGTTCCGCTTCTTGTCGAACGGCCGACACGCCGCCGTCGGATCGAGGGTGCGCGAAAGCACTCCGAGCCGGTTCCATGCTGCGAAGGTCGCAAAGTCCAGCCCGGTGTCGCAACAGGCCGCCACGGCCGACTCCGCCTCCCCGTAGCGAACATGGTGAAAGGCTTCGCTGAAGGCGACCGCGCCGCTGGCGCACGCGCAACTGACGGCGAAACTGGCGCCGACCAGTTTGTAACGGATGGAGGCGCTGCTGGTAGTGTGGTTGAACATCGTGCGCACGACCGTGGTGGGGCGCAACTTGCGGTAGCCCTCTGTGTACAAGGCGCGCGTCCCTACGTTGCTGATCGCCACACCGCCGTGACCGGATCCGACGATCAAATCCATCTCAAGTTCGCGCGCGCCGTCAGTCGGAAACCCGGCGTCCTCCAGTGCGCGACCCACCGCGTAGAGGCCCAATTGGTCGCTTCGACCCGGCGCGTCGATGCCGTAACGCGGCAACGCGCCGGCCAGTGCCTCGTCGGCGATGCACCCGGCGATCTTGACGGGCAACGGGCTGTCGTCTGGAATACCCGGCAGGCGCGAGATCCCGCAACGGCCTTCGAGCAGGCCGCGCCAGAACTCCTCGACCTCAAACCCCAGCGCGCAAGCGACACTCACGCCCGTCACCACGACGCGCCGTCGCCCGGTAGGACCGGCTTCCAGCCTGTCTCTGGAGTTTGGAAACTCAGTTGCCATCCGTTACTGTAACAACAAAAGCAGATCGTCTGCCGTCTCCCGGAGGGAGATTTGAGAATAGCCCACCCTTTCAAGGGTGGGATTGTCGAATAGAGATATCCAGTCCTGAAGGGACGGCTGATCTAATGCCATAAGAATGGGGAAAGGAACAGACGCATGACATTGGATGAATTGCGGTCTGCCATCTCAAGTCGGCCGTCCTGCCTGGATTGGGGGAGACTGGAGGCTTGTCCCACTGCGCCGCAATTCGTCGAGATACTCCAGCCCCTCCATGATCGTCTTCGACGGCAGACCGAAATCGATCAGGCTGGCAATCTCATCCACGCCGGCGCGAGCGACGGCTTCGACCATTTTGGCGGCGGACTCGCGCGCGCCCATCAGCGCGGTCTTCTGGTAATAACGCTCGAAGGCGTACTCGAGCAGGTCGGCCTTCTTGCGCGGGGACATGTCCTTGAGGCGCGCCTCGCCCACCTGCCAGAGATCGGTCGAGCTTTCCAGATAGCGCTTGAACGGCTCGCGCACCGTCTCCTTCACCGACTTCTCGTCGGGACCAATGAACGTGTGCAGCATGAGTGTCACCCGGCCCGGACCGGCGTGGCCGTGCGCGGCGCGGGCCTGGCGATAGGCCGCGATTTTTTCCGCGAGGTCCTCGACGCTTTGGAACAGCAATGCGGTGAGCGCGTTGAAGCCCTTCGCGCCTGTTTCCACGAAACGTTCGCGTCCTCCCGAGCAGGTGAGCCACACGTTCAACTCCTTCTGCACCGGCAGCGGGTGGACCGTGACCCGCGTCGTTTCGCCTTTGCCGTTCTGCGTTTCGTACGGTTCGCCACGCCACATCCGGCGCACCGCTTCAATGCCGTCGAAGGTGACTAGCTTGCGGTCGGTGTAAGCTTGCGGCGCGAAGACGAAGTCGTTCGGGTTCCACCCGACGGCGAACGAGATGTCCACGCGCCCGTGCGAAAGGTTGTCCACCACGGCCCACTCCTCGGCGACGCGCACCGGGTGGTGCAACGGCATCACCACGCTGCCGGCGCGGATGCGGATCTGTTCCGTGGTCTCAGCCAGCACAACCCCGGCCAGCGAAGGGTTCGGAAACATCCCGCCAAACGCATGAAAGTGCCGCTCGGGAATCCAAACGGCCTCGAACCCGCGCTCGTCGGCAAAGCGAGTGCTCTGGCGGAACAGATCGAACTTGTCCCGCTCGAACTCCGCCGGCGCGCTGGCGAAGAACAGCAGGCTGAATGTCGGCCAAGCGGGTGACGCAGGCTGGCTCATTCGGTTGAGCAAAGCAAAAAGCCACAAGCCGCAAGTTCAAAGCTTAAAATGATGGCGAGGCGAAAACGCCCGCTTGGCATCCGCACCGTGAGCATGTAAAATCGCGTCATGCCGAACGAAAATCTGCTGTCGCGCATCACGGTGGATCCCGAAATCTGTCACGGGAAACCGTGCGTGCGCAGCCTGCGATACCCGGTGGAGACCATTTTGGAATACTTGGCAGGTGGTGATTCGATTGAAGATTTGCTGGCGGAGTTTCCAGATCTGGAGCGAGAGGACATTCTCGCCTGCCATGAATTTTCGCGCCGGATGCTGGCGGCCAAAAGCGTCCACGTGGCGCTCAAATGAAGTTCCTCGTGGATGCGCACCTGCCGCGCGGGCTGTGCGCGTTGCTGGCGCGGCACGGACATGACGCGATACACACTCGGGACTTGCCGGACCAGAACGCCACCAAGGATCGGGTGATCAACCAGATTTCAATCGAGGATCAGCGGGTGGTCATCTCGAAGATCAGAGCTCAAAATGAACGAAGCCGATTTGAAAGGCGAATCTTCCATTCGCTCACTTCCACCGCCGGTGCCCCCACATGTATTGCTCGGGGAACCGGCGTGCGATGTTCTCGATCTCGGTGGTCATCGCCTGGGTGATGGCCTGGGCGTCCAACTCCCGGTTCCCAGTGCGCGGCGCGGCGATGGGGCCGGCGGCGTGGACTTCGTAGCGCAACGGCCCCGTGCGGATGGCGCAGGCAACCAGAAGCGGCGCCCGCGTGGTCAGGTGGAGCATCGCGACCGACTTCGTCGTCCAGGCGGGGCGGCCGAAAAAGTCGACGGACACCCGCGCTTTGGCCGCGTGCTGATCAATCATCAGCGCGACCACCTCCCCGCGCCCGAGCGCGTGAATGAACCTCATCGGCTCGTGGTCGAGCCGGGAGACGAGAGTGAGCCGCTCGCCAGACCGGGCCTTGTGCGCGGCCCGTTCGAGCCAGGGATTGTTGAACGGCCGGTAGACGACGCACATCGGTTTGATCATCGAGACGGCGCGCGCGGCGACTTCCCAGTTGCCGAGGTGCCCGCTGGCCACGAGCAGGCCGCCGCCGGGCTCGCGCAGCAGGCGGTCGGCCTCGGGCGAGAGCTTGAGCTCGACGAACTGGCGCCAGTTCTCCGCATGGATCCGCCGCCGGGCGACGATGCTCTCGGCGATCATCAAGGTGAAGTTGCGAAACGCGGCGAGCGCCATCCGGCGCGCCGCGGATTCGTCGGCACACAGGCCGGCGCGCAGAAGGTTCTCAATGGCCACGCGCCGCCGGCTCCTCCAGACGAAGAAGGCGATCCGCGCGGCCAATCCTGCGAAGCCCTGAACGAGCGCCAATGGCGCCACGCCAAGGAGGAAGATCAGGGTCTGCGCCGTGGCGAACTCCGCCAGGTGCCAGAGCTTGAGCAGCGGGTTCACCCGGCCAGCTTTCGCTCCAGATGATCGATCAAGTCCTTGACCCGCTCCATGCTGACGAGTTCCGCGATTTCGGTGCGGACATTGAATCGGCTCTCCACGTCGTACATGAAGTCGAGGATGGAAATCGAATCGAAGCCGACCTGGCTGAGCGGAGTTTCCTCGCCCAAAGCGTCGATGTCCACCTTCACCTGTTTCTGCGCGCGCAGCAACTCCTTCAGGCCGGAGATGATTTCGGGGCGCTTCATCAGTCGTGTGCAATCACTCCACGCACGGGCGAGTGCTTTTTCGTCCGGCGCGGTTGGCCGACGATGGAGCAAGCCCGCACGGGTGTCAATGACCTCAACCGGAAGGCTCACGCCGCTTCATCGTACCTAAGCCGACAGGCCAATCGCTTCGTCCATGCCGCTCGGACGCTGAAGCGGCCTGAAGGCCGCGCCCCGGGGGCAGTGTCGAGATGCGCCCTCCTCCGGACAAACGGGAGCCCCGAGCGGTGGCACCGCAGAAAATGCCTGCCTTTCTCGCGCGACAACCGCAGACTGTCGGCATGAACCTGCCGCAACCGTCCGCTCTCGGACTCCGCAAATCCTTTGGCTTCGGCGACCGGCTGGGGCTGGCGACTCCCGGCCATTTGGCCGCCGTGGCGAAGAGCGACTTCGCCCCCATCTTCGCCCAGCAATCCGTGCGCGAGATGGAACGCACGCAGCGTACCCCGCAGGAAGTCCTGCGCGCGGCGCAGAGGGCGCTCGCCGCGGCGGGTTACGGGCAGCCTTGGGGCGCCGACGCCGATCATCACAAGACGCCCGAAGATGTCGCGAGGAGCGCCGCGGCCGGGTTCACATTTTTCACCATCGACCCCTCGGCCTTCGTGAACAACGCGGCGGATCGGCTGGCGCCGGCGGAACTGGAGGCGGAGATCGCCGGCATGGAAGCCGACGGTGTGCTGGCGAAGGGCTGGTCGCGTGAATACCTGGGCCGGCGCTTCGAAGTGTCCGCGCGTCTCACGTTGGAGTTCACTCCGGAGCGGCTCGATCGCGCCGCCGTCAAATATGCCCGGGCCTTATCGCATGCCGCGGTGATGTCCGATTCGATCGCCAAAGCGTGCGCCGGGCGCCCCTTCGATGTCGAAGTCTCCATTGACGAGACGGAGACGGTGACCAACCCGCTCGATCACCTGTTCTGCGGGCTGGAACTGAAGCGGCGCGGCGTGCCGGTGACGAGCCTGGCGCCGCGCTTCATCGGCGAGTTCGAGAAGGGCATCGACTACCGCGGCGACCTCACAGCATTCGAGGCGCAGCTCCGCGAGCACGTCGCCGTGGCGAAGTTCTGCGGCCCGTATAAGATCAGTATCCACAGCGGGTCGGACAAGTTCTCCATTTACCCAGCGATTGGCCGGGCGTGCGGCGGGCTGATGCACGTGAAGACGGCAGGCACCAGTTACCTCGAAGCGCTGCGGGTGGTCGCGCGCACGACGCCTGCGCTCTTCGCCGAGATCGTCGAGTTCTCCCGCGGCCGGTTCGACAGCGACCGCAAGAGCTATCACCTCTCGACGACGCTCGCGCAGGTTGAGTCGTTGCCGCGCTATGCCGGGCCGCAGGACGAGGCGCGCTTCCTCGACGAAGTGGCAGGACGGCAGTTGCTTCACGTCACGTTCGGTTCCGTGCTCACGGTGGGTGCCGACGCGCGCGGCCGGAAATTCAAGGACGGCATCCTCGAAACGCTGGACCGGCACGCCGCGTTGCATCTCGAATTGCTGGACAAACATTTCACGAAGCACCTCGCGCTGCTGCGGGCGGGCTGATGCTGATGCCTATCAGGAATTCAAGGCGGCGCCAAAACCATTGTCCCGAAGGGACATCTTGAAATTTCATACCTTTGCATGAAACGACCACAGCCCGTAGCCGCCGACGTGAGGAGAAACGACGGCTCGTGGCCGGGCATCTTCACCTTGACCCGGTAGGGCGAGGCTCCTGCCGAGCCGAAACTTCCGGTTTGATCACGGCTCGGCAGGAGCCTCGCCCTACCGGCGTCATGGATAGGCGGAGTCGTGCCCTCTCTTGGTCCATCCGCCTCCTCACGTCGGCGGCTACAACGTTTTCATCACTTTAGCAGCCGCGGCGACCGTCTTCTCGATGTCGTCCGGCTTATGCGCCATCGAGAGAAAGCCGGCCTCGAACTGCGAGGGAGCGAGGTAAATGCCCTCCGCAAGCAGACCATGGAAAAACTTCGCGAAGCGCGCACGGTCGCTCTTTATCGCATCGGCGAGATTGTGCACCGGCTCGTTCGTGAAGTAGCCGCAGAACATCGAACCACAGCGGTTGAATTGCACGGACACGCCGGCCGACTTCGCCGCGCCGCGCAGGCCCGTTTCCAGCGCCGCGCCGAGTTCCTCCAGCCGCCGATACGCGTCGCCCGCCCGCAATTCCTCCAGGGCCGCGATGCCCGCCGCCATGGCCAGCGGATTGCCGCTGAGCGTGCCCGCCTGATACACCGGCCCCAGCGGCGCCAGGCAGTCCATGATCTCAGCCCGCCCCCCGAATGCGCCCACGGGCAATCCGCCGCCGATGATTTTGCCGAAGCAGCTTAAGTCCGGCCGCACGCCGAACCGCTCCTGAGCACCGCCAAAGGCGAGCCGGAAACCCGTCATCACCTCATCGAAGATTAGCAGCGCGCCGTGTTGCTCGGAAATTTTGCGCAGGAATTTCAAGTAGCCCGGCTTAGGCACGTAGAGCCCGGCGTTTCCCGGCACCGGTTCGAGAATCACGCCGGCGATCTGGCCCGTGTTCGCCTCGAAACATGCCTTCACCGCTTCGGTGTCGTTGAATGGCAGAGCGAGCGTGTGCTTGGCGAAGTCCGCCGGGACCCCCGCGCTGTTGGGATATCCGAACGTCAGCGCGCCTGAACCTGCTTTCACCAGCAGCGAATCCGCGTGACCGTGGTAACAGCCGTCGAACTTGATGATCTTGTCGCGCCCGGTGAACCCGCGCGCCAGGCGGATGGCCGACATGCACGCTTCGGTGCCTGAGTTGCACAGGCGCACCTTCTCCACGCTCGGGGCGGCTTCGCAGATCAGCTTCGCCATCGTCACCTCGGCGGGGTTGGGAATCCCGAAGCTCGTCCCGAGTTCCGCCGCCTGTTGCACGGCGTGGATGATTTTCGGGTGCGCGTGACCGAGGATTGCGGGGCCCCACGTGCCGACATAGTCGATATATTCGTTGTCGTCCACGTCCCACACGCGGGCGCCCTTGGCCCGCTGCGCGAAAAACGGCTGCCCGCCCACGGCGCGGAAGGCGCGTACGGGCGAGTTCACTCCGCCGGGAATGTGCCGCAACGCCTCGGCGAACAGGGCCTCGGAACGCGCTCGCGAAATCATGGGGGCAGGATAGTCGCGGGGCGGGTGGCGGGCGAGGAAACTTTGGCAATCGTTGAAGCGTTGAAGCGTGAATCGTGAATCGTGAATCGTTGAATCGTGAAGCGTTGAATCGTGAAGCGTTGAATCGTGAAGCGTTGAATCGTGAAGCGTTGAATCGTGAAGCGTTGAATCGTGAAGCGTGAAATGATAACGTGAAGCGTAAAGTCCGATGACCAAATCGCGGACAACGCGAACGCTTCTGAAGGTTCAACGTTGCCCCAGTTCAACGATTTAACGATTTAACGATTTAACGATTTAACGATTTAACGATTCAACGGTTCAACGGTTCAACGATCGAACGGTCCACCACGATTCCGTCTTCCCCCGACCGCACCGCTGCACTATCGTCCCATCCATGGTGCTCGTCATCGACAACTACGATTCGTTCACTTACAATCTCGTCCAGTACCTCGGCGAGTTGAAGGTGGACATGCAGGTCCATCGCAACGACCAAATCACCGTCGAACAGGCCCTCGCGCTGGAGCCCGAGCGCATCCTGGTGTCGCCCGGCCCATGCACGCCGAACGAGGCCGGCTTGTCCAACGACATCATCCGTGAGTTCGGGCAGCGCATCCCGGTCTTCGGCGTCTGCCTCGGACACCAATGCATCGGTCACACCTTCGGCGCGAAGGTCGTTGTCAATTACCGCATGATGCACGGGAAGACCTCGCCCATTAAGCACAATGGCCAGGATCTTTTCGAGGGGATGCCCAATCCATTCGCGGCGACGCGCTACCACTCGCTGGTCGTCCAGCGGGATTCGCTGCCCGATTTCCTCGAAGTGACGGCGGAGACCGAGGAGGGCGAAGTGATGGCGCTACGGCACCGGACGCTCCCGATTTGGGGCGTGCAATTCCATCCCGAAAGCATCCTCACGGAGAGCGGGCGGACCATCATGAAGAATTTCCTGAAGCTCAAGAAGCGGTGAGGAGGGAACGGGGAGATTGACAAGGGAATGGGGGCAGCGGAATCAGGATTTGGCAGGAATGCCTTTCGGAAACTCAGGAGCAGCGCCATAGTCGTTGTCCCGAAGGGACGGCTGAACTCGTGCCACAAAAACTACCAATCAGCCGTCCCTTCGGGACTGATTCAACTAACGATGGACTCCCGGCGTTGAAACGCCGGGCTATTTTCAATCATCCCTTCGGGATGATGCGCCTCTTCCGCACGCCCCGCTGTGCCGACTACGCCCTTGACTCGGCAGCGGAAACGGCGAAAAACAACGCTATGCACCGCCGTTCCTCCGTCGTCCTCGCGTTGTTGCTTCCAACCGTCGCCTGCCTTGCCGCCGAGCGGAAGGTCACGATCAGATTAGACGCCGGGGATTTCGATCGGCGCGACACGCCGGTGTCGTTCTCGGTGGAATCCAATATCAAGGGACACCGGTTTCTAAAAGCAGGAGACCGTTTGTTCCCGCTCCAGATCAACGAAACCAACGCCTCGTTCTTCCCCGATCCGCTCAAGAGGGGCAGTCAAGCAACTTTCGAGTTCGCGGTCGGAGAGCCACAGCACAAGTACGCCTCGTCCATCGGCGCGACGCGGCAGAACCAAACGGTGCAGTTCACTCGCACGGAGGCCGGTCGGCGGTCCGGCGACGTGATGTCGAAGCCGCTCTTCACCTACCAGGCCGAACCCGGCGAGTTTCCGCGCGCCAACATCAAGGAACTCTTTCGTCGCGGCGCTTACTTGCATCCCATTCGCACTCTGAGCGGCAAAGTCATCACCGACGATTTCCCGCCCAACCACATCCATCACCACGGCATTTGGTGGGCGTGGACCAACACCGAGTTCGACGGCCGCAAGCCCGACTTCTGGAACATGGGCGACGGCAAGGGGCGCGTAGATTTCGTGACGCTTGAAAGGCATTGGAGCGGCCCCGTCCATGCCGGCTTCAGTTCGCGCCACCGCTTCGTGGACCTCACCGGACCAAAGCAGGTCGAGGTGCTAACCGAGACCTGGACGGTGACAGCTTACGCGCAAGCCGACAGCCAGAGGCGCTGGTGGCTGTTCGATCTCGTTTCCGAACAACGCTGCGCTACGACCAACACTCTCAAGCTCCCTGAAAACCTTTACGGTGGTCTCGGCCTTCGCGGCAGTTGGGCCTGGAACGGCGCGACGAACATGAACTTCCTCACCTCCGAAGGCGAGACCGACCGCGTCAAGGGCAACAAGCAGCGGGGCCGTTGGTGCGACATGTGGGGCTTGCTCGACGGCGAACCCGCCGGCATCGCGGTGCTCTGTCACCCGTCGAACTTCCGCTTCCCCCAGCCCATGCGCCTGCATCCCACCGAGCCGTTCTTCAACTTCGCTCCGCAACAAGCCGGCGACATGGCCATCAAGCCCGGCGAAACCTACGTCTCCCGCTACCGTTTCATCGTCCACGACGGCGAGATGACGAAATCAGAAATCGACCGACTGTGGAACGATTATGCGCAGCCACCGGTGGTTAAGGTCAGTGTCCAGTAGGGCAGTGGTCATTGTTCAGTATCCAGTCTTCAGTCAGCGCAAGACATTCGCCAACCGCGACAGCGTATTGCCGATTAGGAACCCGTGCTTCAAGTCCGCCTCCGCGAATCCCGAAGGGATTCTGGATTCAATCACCGCCGTGCAAGAAATACTCCTTCACGATTCCCACCACATATTCGACCTGCTCGTCCGTCAGTTCGGGATACATCGGCAGCGGAAGGATGCGCTTAGAGACGGCTTCGGCCACGGGGAAGTCGCCTTCGCGCCAGCCGCTATCCGCGTAGACCTTTTGCAAATGTAGCGGGCGCGGGTAGTAAATGATCGCCGGCACTCCGCGGTCGGCGAGGAACTGCTGCAACTCGTCGCGCCGGTCGGTGAGCAGTGCGTAAACGTGGAAGACGTGGCTGTTGCCGGGCGCGATCTTGGGCAGCTCAACGGGCAATCCAGCCAGGCCCATGGAATAGTTCGCGGCGATGTCTGCGCGGCGGGCGTTCCAGCCGTTCAGCCGGGGCAACTTCACGCGAAGGATCGCGGCCTGGATCTCGTCGAGGCGCGTGTTGTAGCCGTGCAGGTCGTGAAAGTAGCGCCGCTCGATGCCGTGAACGCGCAACATGCGCAGCTTCCTGGCCAGCGCTTCGTCGTTGGTAACCACCATCCCGCCGTCGCCGTCGGCTCCGAGGTTCTTGGTCGGATAAAAGCTGAAACACCCGGCGCGGCCGATGCTACCGACGTGTTTGCCCTGATATTGCGCTCCAATGGCTTGCGCGCAGTCTTCGACGAGTTGTATATCGTGCGATTCAGCCAGTGCTCGCAGTTCGTCCATCGGCGCGGCTTGGCCGAACAGGTGGACGGGAAGGATCGCCTTCGTGCGCTGCGTGAGGCGGCGGGCGACTTCGCGTGGGTCGAGGAGAAACGTCCGCGGGTCGATGTCCGCAAAGACGATGCGCGCGCCCATCTGGTGAACCGACTCGGCTGGGGCGATGTACGTGAAGGGTGTGGTGATGACTTCGTCGCCCGGCCCGATCTCCAGCGCCCGGAGCGCGAGCGTCAGCGCGTCCGAGCCGGAATTGACCCCGATGCCGAACCGCGCGCCGCAGAAGGCGGCGATTTCCGCTTCGAGCGCGGCGACGTTTGGCCCAAGGATGTAGTGCGCGCCGGCGAGGACTTTCTCGACGGCCGGCAGGAGTTCGGCTTTGAGCGCTGCGTGCTGCGCTGCGAGATTCAGGAATGGAACTTGCACGGTATTCCCTCGGTCAGGAGAGGCGAGCGTACTCGCGAGCCGCTTGATTACTCGGCGTTTCTTGGCTCCGGCTCGCGAGGACGCTCGCCCCACCGGCCTTTACTGACGGATTACCATTCACGCCGGAAAGGAAAAGAGTGATCGCCGGCCGTTACTTTTGTGGCTGCGTCGCCGCCCTGGCCTCGGGCATCCACTTTTTCAAATTTTGAATGCGCTCTGCTGAAGGCGGATGCGTGCTTAAGAATTTCGGCGGAGTTCCGCCCGCCTTGTCTCCGTAAGCTTTGAACCGCTCCCAGAACGCCACCGCCGCCTCAGGATCGTAGCCGGCACGCGCCATGTAGATCAGCCCGCGATGGTCGGCCTCGGCTTCCTGAGTGCGGCTGTGCGGCAGCAACACCGTGGCCTGCGAGCCGAATCCATAGAGTTCCCCAAAGGCCGCCGTCCACCGAGGATCCTTCGCGTCGACGTAGGTGCCAAGTCCCTTCCCGATAACCTGTGCCGTCAACCCTTCGCTCATGCGTTCGCGCCCGTGCTGGAGCGTGGCGTGGGCGACCTCGTGCCCGAGCACGGCGGCCAACCCCGCGTCGTCCTTCGTGAGCGGCAGGATGCCTGTGTAGACGCCAATTTTTCCGCCGGGCAAACAGAACGCGTTGGCTTCCTTGCTTTCGAACACGACGAATTCCCACTGCGCGTTCGGAAGGTTGACCACGGAGCGGATGCGTTCCCCGACTCGCCGGACCAGCGCATTGGCCGCAGGGTCGCGGCTGATGGGTTGCTGCTGCTTCATCTGGTCGAAGCT
>WNGA01006286.1_pt1 | contig 16999 bp, 18 predicted proteins | sample 5400061 | NCBI WGS metagenome assembly WNGA01 (sample SAMN13153366, study PRJNA577476) | soil metagenome | isolation source: 100 cm soil or saprolite under grassland replicate 2 | place: USA:California | collected 2016-06-15 | reverse complement strand
CCGCGACGTCGGCACGATCACCATGGACACAGCCGGCGTCGAGACCGTCGAGGTCAACGCACTCGGCAGCACCGACACCGTCACGATCAACGACCTGACCGGCACCGACGTCGAAAACGTCAAGACCGACCTCTCAAGCGACGGCGCAGGCGACGGCCAGCCCGACCAGGTCATCGTCAAGGGCACCGCCGGAAACGACGCGATTACAGTCACCGGGAGCGCCGGGGCGGCGACCGTGACCGGCCTTACAGCGACGGTCCAGATCGCCGGAGCCGAGCCGGCGGCGGACACGCTGGCGATCGACGCGCTCGTGGGCGACGACGCTGTCGATGCGTCGGGTCTCGCAGTGGATGCGATCAACCTGAGCGTGGACGGCAGCGACGGAGACGACGTGCTGATCGGCGGCGCCGGCGATGACGTCATCAGCGGCGGCGAAGGAGACGACTTCCTCAAGGGCGGCCCGGGAGTCGACACCCTGGACGGCGGCCCCGGCAACAACACCGTCATCCAGGACTGACAAGAGCAACACCCGGCCTGGAAGGGCCCCGTTTGCGGGGCCCTTCCAGGCCAACTCGAGAAGTCGACAGAGCCTTGATGGGCGCGCTGCTCGAACGCGACGCTCGGACTCGCCGCCGGTCGCCGTGCAGGGCTTCCACAGACGTGTCCCCAAGACCTGTCCCCGGAGTCGCGGCGGCTCTTCGTTCTTGATCGAGCCCTGACACGTCGTTCTAGGAGGAGCGCGCCCCACCTAGAGTCGAGGCCGTTTGACATCCTTGGCCCTCGCCATGGCCGCGATCCCGCTCGCGCCGGTCGACGCCGTCCGGATCACCATCCTGATGGACAACCTGACCGACCCTCTGCTCTTCCCGACCCAGCAGGTCGAGCGAATGACCTGGCTTCACCACCTCGCGAAGCCGCGCGTAGCCTCGGCCCTCACTGACGACGGGCTGCCCGACGCCTTGATTGCCCAGCCGGGCTTCTCGGCGCTCGTTCGCGTGACGACCGGCGGCCGCGAGCGGGCGATCCTCTTCGACGCAGGCGTCACCCCGACCGGTGTCGTCCAGAACATGCGCCGGCTCGAGCTCTCGCCGACCGACATCGAGACGATCGTGCTCAGCCACGGTCACTGGGACCACGTCGCCGGAATGGAGGGAATCGCGAAGGAGGTCAGGCCCAGCAACCTGCCCGTACTCATTCACCCCGCCTTCTGGCGAAGGCGCCGCATCGCGATCCCGGGCCTCGAGCCGGCCGAGCTGCCCGCGACCAGCCGCTCCGCACTCGAGGGCGCGGGGTTCGAGATCATCGAGGAACGACAACCGTCGTTCCTGCTCGACGGCGCCGTGCTCGTGACCGGCGAAGTCGATCGCACGACGCCGTTCGAGACCGGCTTCCTGGGACACGAGGCGCACGTTCACGGCAGCTGGGAGCCGGACCCGCTGATCCTCGACGACCAGGCGATCGTTCTGCGACTCGCCGAGCGCGGCCTCCTGGTCCTCACAGGGTGCGGTCACGCCGGGATCATCAATGTCGTGAGACACGCGCAGCGGCTCACGGGCGAGACGCGCATCGCTGCCGTCATCGGCGGGTTTCACCTCAGTGGCCCGATGTTCGAGCCCATCATCGAGCCGACCGTCGCGGCCTTCGACGATCTCCAGCCCGAGCTGTTGATGCCGGCGCATTGCACGGGCTGGAGGGCCGTGCACCGCCTTGCGGGTCGCTTCCCCGACGCGTTCGTACAGAGCGCGGTCGGAACGACGATCTCGCTCTGATCTGCAGGCTTCAGCGCGCGACCGCTGCGTCCCGGCATTTCGCTGCCTCAACGAGCCGCCCCCCTCCAGGCGACGCTCATGACGCCCAGCGCCACCAGCATCAGCATCAGCATCAGGCCGATCCTCGAGCCGACGCCGTAGAACCCGAACTCGAATCCAGAGCCGACGTGGGAGCTCCGAAAACGGCTTCGACTTCGGCGAGATCGTTCGTCTCCTAAATCCGTTCGCGCCACGCCGCCCGTACGGACCAAGGGTTACACGGCAATTCGGCGCCTTTGCGCCGTCCCCGATCGGAGGAACGGCATGACCCCCCATCCCTTCGCCCGCCGCGCCGTCGCCGCCGCAGCCGCGCTCGTCGCGATGCTGCTTGCGGCGCCCTCTGCCGCGCCGGGCCTCACCCGCGCCGGGCCGCTCGCCGGCCCGACGAACCTCCGCGTCGCCGCGCTGGCACCGCACAGCGTCACTCTGGCGTGGGACGCAGCGGTGAACTCCGGCAGCTTCACGTACGTGATCGAGGCGAGCTTCGGCTACAGGGTCGGCGTCCCACAAACGCAGACGAGCTACACCTGGACGCGCGACATGGTCCCCGGCAAGACGTACTCGCTCGTCATGTGGGCGGGCGACGCGAAGGGTCGGGAGTCGGCGAAGAGCAACACCGTGACGGTCACGCTGCCCGTCGACACCACGCCGCCGGCCGCGCCTGACGTCTCCGTGACCGGCACTACCTCGTCGACCGTCGGCCTCTCCTGGCCCGCGGTCGCCGACGACGACTACACCTGCTGCACGTACCGCGTCTTCACAGACGGTGCTCTCGTGAGCGTCGACAACCTGCAGTGGACGGGCGAGCGGGCGGTGACGGTGCTGCGGCTCGCCGCCGCGACGACGCACTCGTTCACGATCGTCGCCGTCGACCCGTCGCGGAACGCGTCGGCGCCGAGCGCGGCGGTGACGGCGACCACCCAGCCGACCACCGACACCACCGCCCCGACGGCGCCGGGCAACCTCTACGCCTTCGACTTCGGCTGCGAGACATGGCTCTTCTGGGAGAAGTCCGTCGACGACGTCGACTCGCAGAGCGCGATCCGCTACGAGGTACGCGTGAACGGCGTCTTCGACGGCGCCCAGAACAACATCGACCGCTGGATCACCTACGGCACGCAGAGCACGAACACCTACAGCGTGCAAGCGGTCGACAGCGCCGGCAACCGCTCTCCGACGAGCTCCATCACGCTCGAGAACCAGACCTGCTGAGCTGCGGCGGCGCGCCGGGCGGGTCAGGCTCCCGGCGCGCCGCCGCGATCACCGCGTCAGATCCGCTTGGAGCGCTGGTCACACCTGGGCGAGCTGCCGGATCGCAGCCTCGAGCGCCGGATCGACGCCGGCATGCGCCTCGAGCCAGGCGAGGATGGCCAGCGCAGCCTCGCGATTCCGGTTGTACCCGGGCACCATCGCCGCGAGCGGCACGCCCGCACCGAAGCGCCGTTCGGCTCCACGCTCCACCGCGAACGGGTCCTGCTGGCCGGTCACGCCGGCGTGCAGGCCGGCGATCGTGAGCACGCGGTCGACCGCGTGAGTCTGGATCAGCCGGGTCGCGCTGAGCGTCTCGCCACGGGCGTCGCGGTGGAGACCGACGTAGAGGTTCGTGAGCGCCTCGTTCGCCTGCCACTGCACGGTGTCGTACGGCGAGGGCCCGGGCACGCGCCTGGGCGCCTCCAGCCCAGCGGGCGCGTCCGCGCGCTGCCAGACGATCCGGCCGGCCGGCGACGCACAAGCGGCGACCCCGTCGAGCGTGAAGACGGCGTACTCGGCGTAGAGCCCGTCCGCGAACAACACCTTCCGCCCGTCCACGGTGTTCGGGAAGCTGAACGCGACCGGCGACAGCTCCTCGAGCCAGTCGATCGAGTCGAGGTACCGCTGCCGCGCGTCGTCGTTGACGATCACGAAGAAGTCGAGATCCGAGTGATCGTCGAGCCGGTCGAGATCGAGGCCGACGGACCCGACCCCGATCAGCGCGATTGCGTCGCCACGCCGCGCGAGCGCGGCGCCGAGGTCGTCGAGCCGCTGCACCAGCCGTTCCGGGATGTTCAAGCGAGTCATGCCAACCCCTACCGCTCGAGTCGGCGTTTCATCCCGCACGGCCCAGACGTCCGTCGAGGTCGCGACTCCGGCGCAGATGCTACATCGAGCCCGCGCGTCTGGAAGAGGTGCCTAACCGGCGACCGATTCGGTTCGACGCGGCAGAACCCACCCGGGACGTGGAAAGTGGCATGTGTAGCCGTTCGGATACCGCTCGAGATAGTCCTGGTGCTCGGGCTCGGCCTCCCAGAACGGCCCCGCCGGCGTCACCTCGGTGACGACCTTCCCAGGCCAGAGCCCGGACGCTTCAACATCGGCGATGGTCTCCTCGGCAACGCGGCGTTGGTCATCGTCGATATAGAAGATCGCCGAGCGGTAGCTCATCCCGACGTCGTTGCCCTGGCGGTTCAGTGTCGTCGGGTCGTGGATCTGGAAGAAGAGCTCGAGCAGATCCCGGTACGAGATCTGCTCAGGATCGAAGGTGATCTCGATTGCTTCGGCGTGCGTCCCGTGGTTGCGGTAGGTCGCGTTCTCGACGTCGCCGCCGGTGTAACCGACCCTCGTCGAGAGAACGCCCGGTCGTTTCCGGATGAGATCCTGCATCCCCCAGAAACACCCTCCGGCAAGGATCGCCTTCTCGACTGCTCCGTTCACGTTGCCGCCACCTCCTCGCTCGACAAGTCGCTGCGTCTCACTGTACCCCTCAGCGTCGGCTCAGCGACTGGCCTCCTATCCAACGCGTCGGCGCTTCCGAATCGAAACCCGGTGCTTGCAAGTCGGCTACGTTCGCCGCCTAACCACCACCGCGAGCCGCACCGCGATCCCGCCGGTACGGCGAACGCGAAGACCAGGCCAAAGAAGACCTATCCGTCCGTCACACGTGCCGGTTCGACCTGATCGAGGGTCGCCGCCCAGCTTGCGAGGAGGTTCAGCGCCTCCTCCGACTTCGAACCGGGCTCGGCGGTGTAGACGAACAGAAGCAGGCCTGCGTCGGCTGCAAGCCCCATCGTCTCGAAGGTGAGCTCGAGGTCGCCGACGACAGGGTGATGGAAGCGCTTGACGCCGTTGTCGTGGAAGCGAACGTTGTGCGCGGCCCAGCGGGTGCGAAACGTGTCGCTTCGCGTCGAGAGCTCGCCGATGAGGTCCGAGAGGCCGCGGTCGTACGGGTCGCGGCCGGCTTCAGAGCGGAGGATCGCCACAGCGTCGGTCGCGACTTGCTCCCAGTCGACGTAGAAGTCGGTCGCACGCGGGTCGAGAAAGATGAAGCGCGCCGAGTTCGCAGGCCCGTGCGGGCCGTCGAAATGCTGCGAGTAGAAGGCACGACCGAGTCGGTTGGCGGCGAGGATGTCCATGTGTCCGTTGCGCACAAACGCCGGCGCTCCCGTGATCGCGTCGAGCATGCGCTGCACGCTGGGCCGAACCGGCTGCTTCGCCGGCCGACGACGTTTTCGAGGCACCGCGTGCGCACCACGCGCGAGGTCAAAGAGGTGCGCGCGCTCGGCCTCGTCGAGCTGAAGCGCACGAGCAAGCGCCTCCAGGACGCTTTCGGAGACTCCAGCCGCATTGCCGCGCTCGAGGCGGGTGTAATAATCGACGCTGACCCCGGCGAGGAGCGCGACCTCCTCCCGGCGGAGCCCCGGAACCCGCCGCTTGTCGCCGTACCACGGCAGGCCCGCCCGCTCGGGCGTGATCTTGGCTCGCCTAGAGGTCAGAAACTCGCGGATCTCGTTCCTGTTGTCCACAGGACGAGGGTAGCTCCGCCTTGTTCGAGCTGAGGAGGCCTGCCAGTACCTGGATCAACAGGGTCGGTCATTCCGCGCCGGCCTTTGCTTCAGTGGCCGTCATGCGAGCAACTGTCATGTACGGCGCCGGCGACGTTCGGATCGAGACCGTCCCCGACGCCCGCGTCATCGAACCTACCGACGCTCTCGTCGTCGTCACCCGCGCCTGCATCTGCGGCAGCGATCTCTGGCCGTACAACCAACTCGAGCCGCGCGAGACGGGCCAGCGGATGGGCCACGAGTTCATCGGCGTTGTCGAGGCCGTCGGCCGCGACGTCCGCACTGTGAAAACCGGCGATCTCGTCGTCGCGCCGTTCGCGTGGTCCGACGGTACCTGCGTCTTCTGCCACGAGGGCCTGCATACCTCCTGCCTTCACGGCGGTTGGTGGGCCCGCGACGGCATCGACGGAGGCCAAGGCGAAGCGGTGCGCGTCCCCCAGGCGGACGGAACCCTCGTCGTCCTGCCGGTCGGCAAAGACGATGCGCTGATGCCGTCGCTCCTCACCCTTTCCGATGTGATGGGAACCGGCCACCACGCGGCCCTCGCCGCGAAGGTAGGCCCGGCCAAGACCGTCGCGGTGGTCGGCGACGGCGCCGTCGGCCTGTGCGGCGTGATCGCCGCCCGACGGCTCGGCGCCGAGCGGATCATCATCCTCGGCCGTCACCCCGACCGGATCGCACTCGCGAAGGAGTTCGGTGCGACCGACGTCGTCAGCGAGCGCGGCGACGAGGCGGTCGAGCGCGTCCGCGAGCTCACCAACGGCTTCGGTGCCCACTCCGTGCTCGAGTGCGTCGGTTACAAACAGTCGACGGTCACCGCTCTCGGCATCGCCCGTCCGGGTGGCGCCGTCGGCCGCGTCGGACTTCCCCAGCGGGAGGCGATTCCGACCACACTGACGACGTTCTTCGACAACGTCACGGTCGGCGGCGGTCCGGCTCCCGCCCGTGCGTACATCGAGGAGCTACTGCCGGACGTCCTCGAAGGCAGGATCGAGCCCGGCCGCGTCCTCGACCGGGTCACCAACCTCGACGGGGTGCCCGACGGCTACCACGCGATGAACGAGCGCGAGGCGATCAAGATGATGATCGAGTTTTGAAAGGAGACGCAATGCAAAAGCGAACACTTGGAGGCAGCAACCTGGAAGTCTCGGCCATCGGGCTCGGCTGCATGGGCATGAGCTTCGGGTATGGACCAGCTGCCGACAAGCAGGAGATGATCGCGCTCATTCGGGCGGCCTTCGAGCGCGGGGTCACCTTCTTCGACACGGCCGAGGCGTACGGGCCGTACACGAACGAAGAACTCGTGGGCGAAGGTGGGCGAAGCCCTTGCGCCGGTGCGCGACCAGGTCGTGATCGCAACCAAGTTCGGCTTCGAATTCGATGCCGACGAGCAGCAGCGGGGGCTCAACAGCCGGCCGGAGCACATCAAGGAGGTCGTCGAGAGCTCGCTCAAGCGGCTCAAGGTCGACGCGATCGATCTGCTCTACCAGCACCGTGTTGACCCTGACGTGCCGATCGAAGACGTCGCCGGCACGGTGAGGGACCTGATGGAGGAAGGCAAGGTCAAGCATTTCGGGCTTTCGGAGCCGGGCGTGCAGACGATCCGCCGCGCGCACGCCGTGCAGCCCGTCACGGCGATTCAGAGCGAATATTCACTGTGGTGGCGCCGCCCCGAAGAGGAGGTACTGCCGACCCTCGAGGAACTCGGGATCGGCTTCGTCCCGTTCAGCCCGCTGGGCAAGGGCTTCCTCACGGGCGCGATCACCGAGGACACGACGTTCGACAGCGCCGACTTCCGCAACATCGTTCCCCGCTTCACACCGGAGGCCCGGAGGGCGAACCAGGCCCTGGTCGATCTGCTCGGCGAAATCGCGGCTCGGAAGCAGACGACGCCGGCTCAGATCGCGATCGCCTGGCTGCTCGCTCAGAAGCCGTGGATCGTCCCGATCCCAGGTACGACGAAGCTGGAGCGTCTGGAAGACAACATCGGAGCCGCCGCCGTCGAACTGACTCAGGACGATCTGCGTGAAATCGAGGGCGCCGTCTCGACCGTCCCGGTGCAAGGTGACCGGTATCCGGAAAGACTCGAACAGCTGACCGGCCGCTGAGCCGCACACGCGAATCACAAGGAGAAGCAGCTGTGAGCGCATGGACGAGCGACGAGCTCGACAGGATCGGCAGAGCGGAGGAGCTCGAGATCGCGTCCGTTCGGCGGGACGAGACGCTCCGACCGCCCGTGACGATCTGGGTCGTCCGCCACGGAGACGACCTCTACGTCCGCTCCGTCAACGGACGCACGTCCTCATGGTTCCGCGGCGCCCGGGCGCGCCACGAAGCCCACATCGAAGCCGGCCGCGTCGACAAGGACGTGCTCCTCGTCGAAACGGACGACTTGAACGACGAAGTCGACGCCGCCTACCGTGCGAAGTACCACCGATACGCGGAAAGCATCGTCGGGAGCATCGTCAGCCCGAACGCCCGAGCCGCCACTCTCAAGCTCGTGCCCCGCTAGCGAGACAATCGGGAGAAGACCATGCACATCACCAGAAACTCCATCGACACGAACGCCGGGCCGCGCGAATGGTTCACCGGCACGGTCTACGTCGACACGATCGCGACGCCGTCCGGCCCCTCGCGCCTGAGCGCGAGCAGCGTCCACTTCACACCGGGCGCGCACACTGCCTGGCACACCCATCCCAACGGCCAGACCATCTACGTCATCGAGGGAGTCGGCCTCGCGCAGCGCCGCGGCGGCCCGATCGAGGTCATCCGCCCCGGCGACCGCGTGTTCTTCGAGCCCGGCGAAGACCACTGGCACGGTGCCGCCCCCAAGCGTTTCATGACGCACCTCGCGATGATCGACGTCGACGATGAAGGCAACAGCGCCGCCTGGGGCGACCACGTCACCGAGGAGGAATACAACGCCGCACGGACGGACCCGAGCACTCCCCCCGCAGGTGCACGGGAGATTTAGAGGGCGCCGAACGCGTACTGCCAAAACTCGCGCATGAATTGCGTCGGCGTCGGTCCCGTCATCTGTAGCTGCGTGACGAGGATGCCGATCGTGCCGGTCGATGGCGCGACGTGTGCGGTCGTACCGGTGCCGCCGACCCAACCGTAGCGGCCGTCGGTTGTGACGGCGCCGCCGAAGCCCCAGCCGGCTCCCTCGAGGAACAACATCGACGCCTGCCGCTGCTCCTGCGTCAGGTGGTCCGTCGTCATCAAGCGCACCGACTGAGGCGACAGGAGCCCGGCGCCGTCTGCGAGCAGCATGCGCCCGAAGCGGTGCCAGTCGGCGAGCGTCGAGACGAGGCCGCCGGCGCCGGACGGGAAGATCGGCGGCTCCGTCCAGAGGCCGTCGGCGATCGGCGCGAAATCGGGCCCGCGGTACGGCGGTAGCCGGTCGAGCTTCTCGAAGGGGACGTGGAAGCCGGTGTCGGTCATCCCGAGTGGCGCGAAGATGCGCTCGGCGAGGAACTCCGGCAGCGCTTGCCCCGAGACGCGCGCGATCAACATGCCCTGGACGTCGGAGCAGCTGTTATAGAGCCACGCCTCGCCGGGCTGGCGGAGCATCGGCACCTGGGCGAGCGTCGCGAGCCATTCGTCCGGCGTTTCTCGCGGCCCGAATACCGGGAGCTTCTGGAATAGCTCGACAACCGCCGGCAGCGAGAAGTCAGAGGGAAAGCCCCAGCCGGCGCGGAAGGTCAGGACATCCTCGACGGTGATCGGGCGCGCGGCCGGCACGACGTCGTCGATCGCGCTCTGAGGCGTCCGTACGACCCGCGGCGACGCCAGCTCGGGCAGCCACCGCGCGATCGGGTCATCGAGCAACACGAGCCCCTCGTCCACCAGGATCATGACCGCTGCAGCGGTGATGGGCTTCGTGATCGAGGCGATCCGGACGATCGACTCCGGCTCGACCTCGCCAACGCCTGCGATCTCGACGTCCTCACCATGCGCAACGAGCGCGGCCGCGCCCGGCGCCTTACCGCTTTCAACGGCCGTCTCGAGCAGATGCTGCAGCGACGTCATCGCGGATACAGACCCTGTCGGCGGCCAAAACTCATCGCACCGGCGCCCGCGGCGATGAGTTTCTTTCCACGCTGCGGTCTAAGAGACAAATCCCGACGATCAGGAGGCTCCAGATGTCCAAGTTGGCGTCCAAGCTGAATCTCTCGCAGATCGGCCGCGTCTGCGTCACCGTTGCCGACACGGACCGCGCCATCGACTTCTACATCGACACGCTCGGCTTCGAGAAGGTGGTCGACGTCCCGATGGGCGACGCGATGCGCTGGGTCGAGGTCGCGCTCCCAGGAACGGCGACGACGATCGCCCTCGCCCCGCCGCCGCAGGGCCAGGAGGCCGGCGGCAGCCAAACCGGCATCTGCCTCGACACCTCCGACGTCGATGCCGACCACGCCGCACTCAAGGCCGCAAGCGTCGATGTCGACGACCAGGTCACCCGCTGGGGCGATCCCGTACCGCCGATGTTCTGGCTGCGCGACCCAGACGGAAACTCGCTCATCATCGTCCAGCCGTCGGCCTAGTGATGTGGCCGGTGACGTTGCCCGGTTCCTGGGTCGCGAGCACCAAGCGATGGAAGGACGCAGGGAGCGCCGATAGTCCAACTATCGGCGCGACCGAGGACGCCCCAGCGCGCAGCGTGATCGCGGGCCAGGGGCCCGGCGAACGTTGCCGGTTACATCACTAATTCGGTTTGCGGACCGATCGAACCCGGAATCCTCCTCCGCACAAAGCGGCCTGCGAAAGGGAGGGAGCCATGTTCCGGCGAAGCAAGATGGAAGCGGTCAAGGGGCGCGCCGTAGATGCGTCAGCCGTCGCATTTCAACTCGCGCAGGACAAGAAGTTCCGCAAGCAAGTCATCTCGGCCGCTTCGCACGGGTCGGCGGCCGCTCGCAGAACGCGGCGCAGTCTCGGGGTCGTGGGCGCGCTGACGCGTCTTGCGACCGACCAGAAGCTGGCAAACGAGCTGAAGAACGCCCGAGCAGACCTGCAAAGGGCCTACGGCCGCCTGGGGGCGAGAAAGCCGAGAAAGCGGAGCCACAAGCTGCGGAACTCCGTGATGCTCGTGGCCGCCGCGTCGGTTGCCGGCGTTCCGAAGATCCGCGAGGCCGTGATCTCGGCCTTCAAGAAGGGTCGCACCTCGCCGCGAAGCCTCGACGACCTGACAAAAGAGGAGCTGTACGAGCGCGCACAGCAGGCCGACATCCCGGGCCGCGCGGGGATGACAAAGGACGAGCTGGTGGCGGCCCTTCGCCGCCAGAGCTGAACGGCTCCTCGCTCCGTGTCGTGCAGAAACGCGGCGCTCTCGCTCGCAGGAGCGGTCGCTCTCGCGACCGCCGGCTGCGGCGGCGGCGCGCCCAGCGGAAAGGCACTCCAGCAAGAAGCGACGACCCTGCAGGCACTCGCCTCGGAAGGCAGCCTCCTCGCGCGAGGCGCCGCACGGGGCGATACGACGCGGCCCTTCCTCCGCGTGCACGCCGGCTATCTGCACGATGCGGCGCGTTCTGCAGCAGCCGCTCTCGCGAAGGGCCGGACTGCGGGAGCGCACCAGCTGACGGCTCTGGCCGACCGCGTGCGCGATGAGCTCGGGCGTCTCTCCCACTCCGGCTCCGATCGCGCAGCGCAGGGGCGACTCGCCGACGAGCTGTCGAGCCTCGCTCAGAGCGTCGAGCAACTGGGGACGAGCTGAAACAGTTCCTGCAGATCGCGCTCGGAATCCTGTCGGCGATCGGCGGCTTCGTCGACATCGGCGATCTCGTGTTCAACACCCAGGCGGGCGCGACGTTCGGCTTCCAGCTCCTCTGGGTGGTTGTCATCGGCGTGGTCGGGATCATCGTCTACTCGGAGATGTGTGGTCGCGTTGCCGCGATTTCGAAGAGACCGGTCTTCGACCTGGTCCGCGAGCGAGTCGGGTTCAGCGCCGGGCTCGGCACGCTCATCGCCTCGGAGATCGTGAATCTGATGACGTGCGCAGCCGAAATCGGCGGTATCGCGATCGCGCTGCAGCTCCTCTCGGGTGTGCCGTACCGGTTTTTGATCCTGCTCGGCGTCGTCGGGATCGTCGTCATCTCGTGGGTGCTGCCCTTCGAATGGATCGAGCGCCTCTTCGGGTACATCGGGCTTTGCCTGCTCGTCTTCGCCGTTGCGGCGATCAAAGTGCATCCTGACTGGGGGCACGTGGCGCACGGCTTCGTGCCGGGCATGCACACGCACAATCACGCCGTCTACATCTACGTCGTCGTCGGGCTGCTCGGCGCCGCCTTGACGCCGTACGAGGTGTACTTCTATTCGTCGGGCGCCGTCGAAGACGGCTGGGGGCCGAAGGATCTGCGGATCAACAAGATCACAGCGATGGTCGGCTACGGGCTCGGCGCATTCCTGTCGTTCGCGCTGATGATCGTCGCCGCGGTGGTGTTCCTGCCACGCGGGATCGACCCGCAGCTCCTCGGCACGCCCGCACTCGGAGCTGCGGATGCGCTCGGAAAGGTCGGTCTGCTGCTCGCACTCGTCGGCATCTTGTTCGCTGTCGGAGGCGCCGCCATCGAGACGAGCTTCTCCGGTGCCTACAACCTCGCGCAGTTCTTCGGCTGGCAATGGGGCAAACGCGAACGCCCGAGCAGGGCGCCTCGCTTCGCGCTGTCGTGGATCGCCATCTTCGTGCTCGCACTCGGGATCGTCATGACGGGCTACGACCCGGTGAAGATCACGGAGTACTCGGTGATCTTCTCGGTCGTCGCGCTGCCGCTCACGTTCCTGCCGATCCTGCTCGTGGCGAACGATCCCGCCTACATGGGCCGCTATCGGAACGGCCCTCTGGCGAACGGGCTCGGCGTCGCCTATTTCATCCTGATCCTTGCGATCTCCGCCTCGGCGATCCCGCTGCTGATCATCACGAACGGTGGCAAGGGATGAGCGAGCTCGATCTCGGGCTCGGTGTTCTCGACCACCAGCTGGTCGACAGGGACGGACGCAACTGCGGCAACGTCGACGACCTCGTGATCGCCGGAGTCGCAGAGGGTGCGCCCGAGGTGACGGAGATTCTCGTCGGTGGCAACGCGTGGCGCGGACGTGGCTTTCTCGGGCGCATCGCGGCGGCGCTCTCCGGCAACGCGGTGCACGTACCGTGGAGCGACGTGGACGAGGTGTCGTCGGTGGTGAAGCTCAAGCGAACTGCGGTTGAGCTCCGCCTCGGACGCGGCGACGATCGGGCGGCGCGCATCGTGCGGCGACTGCCGGGAGCCTGATGCGCCTCTCCGAGCTCCTGCACCGCGAGGTCGTCACCGAGTCCGGGCGGAAGCTCGGACACGTTCACGATGTGCGTGCGGAACGTAAGGGCGACCGGCTGCTGATCACCGCCGTCCTCGTCGGCCGGCGTGCATTGCTCGAGCACTTCGGTCTCGGCATCGGGGACGGGAAGCCAGGCTCGAAGCTGCGGACGGCGGCCGAGTCGGTCCCGTGGGAGGCGGTGGTGCGGCTGGCCTCGGGGAAGGTCGTCGTGCGCGATGGAACAGAAGCGCGCCGCGTTTAGTGATTCAGACTCGCAGCGGCTCGGCGGGCGTCATCGTCACCTCGCCGTGCTCGTCGACGGAGATGACCTGGCGCGCGGGAGCCTTCGTCTTGCGAAAGCGGTCGAGGAACGACCAGGCCCGGTCGGCCGGGACGATGATTGCGTGCGTGTCCGTACGGGTTTCGATCCGGAAGCCTTCGCCGACGCGCTCCTCGAGGAACGCGGTGAGTGCGTTCTTTCGGATCTCTTCCCGCTCGTCGCTCGGCCCGTTCATGTCAACCCATCTCGTGCTCTGCCCGGAGACCCGCGCGGCCTAACTCGCGAAGATGACGGACATGCGAGCGGAGCGCAAGTCGAAGCGACGGCTGGACCGTATAGCGCACGCCGTGGCGCAGGCAGTTGCGCTCGACGATCGGCGCGATCGCGGGATAGAAGGTGTGAGGGAGCCGTGGGAAGAGGTGGTGCTCGATCTGGTAGTTGAGGCCGCCCAACACCCACGTGAGGAACTTGTTGCGAGGGCAGAAGTCGACTGTCGTCTCGACCTGGTGCACCGCCCATGGACGCGTGCCGGACGCGAGATCTCCCGCCGCAGCGAAGCTCGCCTCCTCAACACAGTGCGCGAGCTGAAACGTCGTCGCCATCACGATGCTGGTCACCATGGTAAGCCCGACGTATGCCGTCGCCACCGCCCACCACGGATACACGAGCAGTGGAACGACGACCGCCCAGCCGACGAAGAACGCCTTCCCGCCGAGAAGGCTGATCCACGTCCAGCCAGACGGAGACCGCAGGGTGGTCTTTCCGTATGAGCCTCGTAGGAGGCTCTCGAGGTCGCCGGTCGTCTGCCAGCGGAGCCCCATCAGCGAGTACACCAGCCACACGTAGAGATGCTGGAACCTGTACCAGGGCCGTGTCGGCTGCGTCGGCGCGAACCGCGCGAGCGGCGACAGCTCGATGTCGTCGTCGTAGCCGTCGACGTTCGTGTAGGTGTGGTGCGCAACGTTGTGCTTGGTGCGCCAGGCGTAGCTACTGAAGCCCAGCAGCGCGTCGGACGTCCAACCGACAGCGTGGTTGTAGCGGCGGCTCTTGAAGTAGGAACCATGGTTCGCGTCGTGCTGCACGCAGAAGGCAACCAGGATCGCGCCCGCGGCGAGGCCGCCGATGCACAACACGATCCCGACTGTGCCGGGTCGCGCGAACATGAGTACGACCCAGGAGAGAGCGATGAGTCCAACTGCGATCGGCGCCTTCGAATAGAGACGAATCGCGCCGCGCAGACGAACGTGCCCGGCGGACAAGTGGTGTTCGACTTCCGCGCGCAGGTCGCGGAGAAACTCGCCTCCGTTCTTGAACGAGACTCTGTCGCCGGCGCCGAGCCGCGCCGAGCCGTCTGTCCGAATCGGGCTACTTGCCATGAGAGGCCTTGTCGACCTTCGCGGTCCCGACGATCGTGTAGGCGCGATCGCCGATCGACAGCTTCGCTCAGCGCCCGCCGAGCACGCCGGTTGCGTCTGGAAGTGCAACGCGAATCTCCACCATCGGTCCTCCTGCGGCTCGAAGCGTCCTCGCCGGCCGAGGCATTTCGTCGGCCGGATACTGCTCCAACCCGCTTTGCTCAGGGCGGACCGTTCGCGAGGTCGCTTGCTCGACTCGCGGCGTGATTCGCAACGCCAACTGGCTGAGGCGCTGCAACGGAGAGGGTAGCACTGCTTTGCAAATCACCCGCCGATGGTGACTCGGTACGCCTCGACCGCTCGGCCGCTCAGCGTTCCGGCATACCGGAAGACGAATCGCCCGTCTTGCAGCCGGCCCTCAAGGGGCCCGAGCCGCGTTCCATCGGACGCGATCGCCGTCGCCTCGAGGGTACGGCCGGAGCTCCACGTGACAGGCGGCACGACCGCGACCTCGGAGTCGGCTCCGACAGGCTGGCGTACGGTCATGCCGGCTGCGTCGCGCTCCACGATCAGGTAGTGCACGCCCGCCGAGAGCGCGACTCCGCCGAAGGAGCCCTCGAACGCTCCTGCGAGCAGGTCGTTCGTCGCGGTCCGTGCGAAGAACCCACCGGGCGCGACGTCGTAGCCGTCGACGGAGTATCCGCGCCCCACATTCCGGTTCGCCACGACGACGAGGTCGCCGTACGTGCTCTCGTTCACGTCTTGTGCGAGGCTCCGGTAGCCGGAGAGAGCGATGCCGGCGTAGTGCGGGCCGAAGTCGCGCTGCAGGCGCGAGACGAGATCGAGCCACGGGTTCTCGGCCGGACCGAGCGCATCCCAGCTGTACGAGTTGACCATCCCGAACGCCATGTTCCACGTCAGCACCTCACGGTCGTTCGCCATCGTCCCGTCGTAAAGGTCGTGCTGATAGAGCAGAACCTTGTCGTGGAGGAGCCACACGGCGAGTGGGTACGGCTGCCAGTTCCCGGCGCCGAAATACGTGTTCGGCAGATCGAGCTCACGCGACATCATCAGCAGGCTGCCGTGAAAGCCGGCCGAGTCGCGGGCAAGCCTGTCCCACCCGTCCTCGACCATCAGACACCGGTCGGAGTAGGGCGCCATCACCGCCAGCCAGCCGTCGTCGTAAGACGTCGCGCTCGGCGACGCCGGGTTGAAGTCGCGAAGCCAGGGTCGTGCCCCCAGCTGGTCGAGGAACACGCAGTCGGCGGGAACCTGCGTCCGCCAGTCGTCCATGTAGCGAGCGATCCGCTGACGCACGAGCGGCGCATACGGGGAGACGATCACGCCGGTGCGGTCGCCGTACGAGACGGTCGCCGGATTGCCGTGTTCGTCGAGGACGGCGACGTCTTTCGTCTGGACGCCCGCGGGCAGCGTCTTCATCGTCGGCGAGATCGGGTCCCACCAGCTCCAGTTCCCGTAGGGCATCACCAGGTCGCCACTGCGGTGGGCCGCCGCGATCATCGCGCTGAACTCGGCGGTCGTGCCGATGCTCGGATCAGGAGGCAGGAAGTCCGGGTCGTTGGCGTCGTGCCCGCCGACTTGGAAGCCGACCGGATGCAGGAGCAGCGGCGACGGAAGCCGCTGCAGCTCCGGCTCCCAGGCGCGGAACGGCCTGATCAGGCGCAGGTTCGCCTTCAGCAACGGAGCCTCGGCGAGCGTGTTCAGACGAGCGCCGAGCTTGCTCTGCAGCGACGGGTACGCGTCGATCCCGTTGTCGTGCCGGTACGCGAGGATCGATTGCTCGGCGGTGTCTCCGACCCGAATCCGAACGACGGGGCTAGTCCACGTCGTGCCGCGCGGAATCCACGTCTGGAATTCGTGCGCGATGCAGAACGACGAGCCCGAGCAGCTCGACAGTGCCGACGAGTGGAGGAAGCCGAGCTGAACCGGGTAGAGCGGCCCCTTCGAGATCGAATAGAGGGCGAGCCGAGCTTCGCCGACGTCGAGCGCGAGATAGTCGGCGAACGCCCAACGCGATGGGTAGAGCTGGACGTCGTGACCCTCCCCCGAGAAGAACGCCGGCTCCAGGCGCACGCCGGGCAGGACGGTCGGCGCATAACCGGCTGTCACGGTCGCCGTGTCGCCGACGAGGCCTTCCGGGAACGGGACGCGGGTCAGCGGAACGCCGTGGTTCTGGAGGCGCAGGCGCAGGTCGAGCATCGTCGGCCGGGCGCGCACGGTGACGACGGCCGACACGCGTGCCGACCCGCGATACGCAAGCGTCAGCGTCGCAGCGGCCGGATCCCACCGGTAGGAGAAGCGTCGCGCCGAAGATCCCTGTGCGAACGAGCACCCGCCGACGTATTTCAGGTCGTTGTGCGGGAGCGCCCCCCAGAGGCAGCGGTTCGTGTTCCGGGCGAGACGCCGCCCGCTCGCCCGGTCGACGAG
>WNGA01006281.1_pt1 | contig 17006 bp, 14 predicted proteins | sample 5400061 | NCBI WGS metagenome assembly WNGA01 (sample SAMN13153366, study PRJNA577476) | soil metagenome | isolation source: 100 cm soil or saprolite under grassland replicate 2 | place: USA:California | collected 2016-06-15 | reverse complement strand
TTATTCCTCCTGACCAATTTTTGGCGCGGAGGATAGCCTGAGATCGAACGCGCCCTCAAGCAAATACGCTCAATTCGCGCAAGTCACTGAAAGGTCGCGGGTTGAGACAATTGACCGTTAGACGGGCGGGACACACCCGTCTTTCGTCAGTTTTACAGGAAAAGGGCGGAAGGAGCGCTCTGTCCCGTTGTGGCCGACAACAGCCAAAGCTCTTCAGGCGTGGTTCCGGGAATTGGGCGAAAGTTGCGGAGGGTTGGCTTTTCCGAATGCCCGCGGTTCGGCGCTGACACGTGACGGTGTGAACTACCTTTTGCAACAAACAGTAGAACAGGCCTCCGCCAGTTGTCCGAGTCTGAAGAACAAGCGTGTCTTTCCACATCTATTTCGACACTATCTACCCTTCCCGACTATGTCGCATGGGTATGGCACGGGACTTTTTTGTAGTAATTGCTTGAGGACATACGCGACATAGTCTTTGGCTCCTTACAATCCCATCAGCACTGACCAGATTGCCCATGTTCTGCTCACGAGAAGTGGTCCACTAAGGATTGCAAGAAATTTGAACTGAGGCCGTTGCTTCATTGAGAGGCGTGGTGATGATGAATCGCTATGCCCTACGCACGAAAGAAACCCTGTTGTATTTGCCGATGCTGGTTCCGTCCTGATCCCCGAGTAGGACTGCGACAGCGAGCTTGCAAAAGACCGGACTGCCAGGCCGCACGGCGAAAGAAGAAACAGAAAGAATGGCGTAAGCGGTATCCGGATTATTTCACTGCCCAGCGGATTCAGGATCGGAATAAAGAACGCCGTATTCCGGAACCGCTGGAATTACCACGTCCATTGAACCAACTTCCATGGGACATCGCGCAAGACGAGTTCGGGGCGAAAGGCGCTGATTTCATTGGGGTAATGGGAGCACTTCTGCTTCGCGCCGCGCAATCCCAGTTCAAGGCTTATGTCCCTGAAGATTCAAGGGTTATCGACACACTTCCCGGCAAGCCTGCGCAATCCTAGATCCGGTCTGTTCGAGAATGGATGCGCGTTGAGAAGGAAGCGGGAGGAGTTGGAATTCCACCAACCCGAGCGCCTATGAAAGGAGTTCGACATGAGGGACGTCATCAATGATCAAGTGGTTCTGTCGCGGCCGTTGGAGGGTCCGCTGTCGGCCTATATTGGTTTGTTTGCAAACTGGGGGAGGCAGCAGGGATATGCAGTATGCTCGCTTCACCGGCAGGTGTTAATCGCCGCATGTTTCAGCCGGTGGCTGGGACGAAAGGGCGTGCCATTGCGAAGTGTCTCATCTGAATGCGCAGCCCAGTACCTGCGATATCGCGCTCGACGAGTGCTTCCTCAGCGGGGAGATGCGGCCGCATTGAGACACCTAATTGAGTTTCTACGCAGCGAGGGAGTGATTCCTGCACAGCAGGCGCCACCACCCAGGTTGATCCCGGTTGAGCGATGCGCGCAGGCATTCGAGCGGTACTTGCGCGAAGAGCGCGCCCTGGTAACTGCGACCATCATCAACTACGTGCCATTCATCCGCTCTTTCCTCAAAGATCGTTTCGGCAAGGGAGAAGTCATGTTATTGCGCCTGTGTGCTCGCGATGTCGTCAGATTTGTCCAGCGCCAGGCGCCGCGCTTGCACCTGAAGCGAGCCAAGCTGCTGACGACGGCGCTTCGCTCCTTCCTGCGCTACGCGCGCTATCGGGGGGAGGTAACAGTGGATTTGGCCGCAGCCGTCCCAGTTGTGGCGAACTGGTCGATGACGTCGCTCCCCCGCGCGATCGCGGCGGACCAAGTTCGTCAGTTACTCGCCAGTATCAACCGACGTACCACGATGGGGCGGCGCGATTACGCTATCTTGCTCCTACTCGCACGATTGGGCTTGCGCTCAGGTGAGGTGGCCCTTCTCGAACTCGATGATATTGACTGGAACGTGGGACAGCTGAGTGTGCGCGGCAAGCGCGGCCAACGCACCGAGCTACCTTTATCTTCGGAGGTGGGCAGAGCTATCACCGCATATCTGCGGCGCGGGCGGCCCGACAGCGCGAGCCGCCGCGTATTTTTACGAGCCAAAGCCCCGATTCGTGGCTTTCGAGGCGCCAGCGGCGTGGGATCGATTGTTCGGCATTCCCTCAAGCGTGCCGGAATAAACGCTCCCACTCACGGAGCACATCAGTTCCGCCATGGATTGGCCACCGAGATGTTGCGTCAAGGCGCTTCACTCAGTGAGATCGGCGAAGTGTTGGGTCATCGCCATCCCCAGACTACGTCGATTTACACAAAGGTCGATATCAGCGCATTGCGTACGCTGGCCCTGCCGTGGCCGGGAGGTGCGCGATGAACACGCTGCGCCAGGCCGTTCAGGAGTATCTGAGCATGCGGCATGATCTGGGATTCAGGCTACGGGAAGCAGGCAAAGGATTGCTCGATTTCACCGCATTTATGGAGCAACACCGCGCCCCCTACATCACGAACGCGTTGGCGCTTGCCTGGGCGCAACAACCTGCCAATGTTCAACCGGCACATTGGGCGCGACGACTGAGCTTCGTGCGTGGATTTGCGCGGTATCGGAGCGCGACCGATCCACGCACGCAGATTCCCCCGCAGGGTTTGTTGCCATTCCGGCCAAAGCGGGCGCGGCCTTATCTGTACTCGGATGATGAGATCGAGAGCTTACTGTGCGCTGCCCTCAAAATGCCATGCCGTTATGAACGCGGCAAGTTGCGGCCTTGGGTCTACTATTGTCTGCTCGGGCTACTGAGCGTCTCAGGCATGCGTCTGGGCGAAGCACGCAACCTCGAGCTTAAAGATGTGGATCTCAAGGTCGCGGTGTTGACGATCCGCGGCGCCAAGTTCGGCAAGACGCGTCTGGTACCTTTGCATGCATCGACCTGCAAAGTGATCGGCAACTACATTGCCAGACGCAACCGCCATTGGGCACAACGGCCGGTCTCGCCCTATTTATTCGTTTCTAGCTCAGGCCATCGGTTGGATTGTGCGGACATTTACCGCACCTTCTATGCCCTATCCCGGCAGATCGGTCTACGCGGCCTGTCTGACAGTCAGGGCCCACGTTTGCACGACCTGAGACATCGATTCGCGACCTACACACTTGTACGTTGGTATCGGCGCCATCAGGATCCCGAGCGCCTCCTGCCAATCTTGTCGGCCTATCTCGGCCATGTGCACGTCGCCGACACGCACTGGTATTTGAGCGATTCGCCGGAACTCATGCGCGAAGCGATGCGCAGGGTCGAACACAGCTGGGAGGGTCGGCCATGACCACTGTCACCAGTTTTGCTACGCTGCTGGAGCGCTTCTTTACACATCGCCTGATGCAGCAACGCCAGGTGAGCCCTCACACCGTCAGCTCGTATCGAGACACCTTCCGTCAATTCCTGAAGTTCGTCGAACAGCGCTTGCATAAGCCGCCGTCACGTCTGAACTTCGAGGAGATCGATGCTCCTTTGGTCGTTACGTTTCTGGACAGCCTGGAGAAGCAGCAAGGCTTGAGCATTCGCAGTCGGAATCTGCGTCTGACCGCGATCCATTCGTTCTTTCGCTACGCCGCCTTCGAGACTCCAGCCCACTCCGCACAGATCCAACGGGTGCTCGCCATCCCCAGCAAGCGCTTCACCCGGACCTTGGTCCAGTTTCTCACACGTCCCGAAGTCGATGCCTTGCTCGCTGCTCCGGATCGGCACACCTGGTCTGGCCGTCGCGATCACGCCTTTATCCTGGCGGCCGTACAGACGGGGCTGCGCTTGTCGGAAATGACCGGGCTCAAACGGGCGGACCTCATCCTCGGGACCGGTGCTCACGTACGCGTCGTGGGCAAAGGACGCAAGGAACGGTGTACACCCATCGCTAAATCAACACTCGCCGTCTTGAAAGCCTGGCTGCGAGAGCCACAACGAGGTGACAGTGATGTGCTGTTTCCCAGCGCCAAAGGTGAACGGCTCAGCGTGCACGGCGTGCAGTACTTGCTGAACAAGCATCGGATGACTGCCGCCAAGCTCTGTCCTTCGTTGAAGCAAAAGCGCGTCACCGTTCATCGTTTGAGGCACACCATGGCCATGGACCTTCTACAAGAGGGTGTCGATCGTTCTGTTATTGCATTGTGGCTCGGCCATGAGTCGGTCGAGACAACACAGATCTATCTGGAAGCTACACTCGCAATGAAAGAGCAGGTGCTCGCCAAGACGACATCGCCGCGAGGCCGACCAAGCCGCTACCGACCGGGAGATCCGCTGCTTGCCTTCCTGAATAGTCTCTAGCCGCTTCCAAAACTATGTCGCGCGATTGCACAGGTCTCATCTCCGCCCGTATCTGCAATTCCAATACGAGCCCGAATTACATCGCTCATCACGCGACATAGTCGGGAAGGGTAGATAGTGCCTGCTATGTCTTCAGCGACATAGACGCCATACCTGCGCTCTCCACCTGTTTCAGTCCGGCGTGGATATCACAGTAATCGCTCTCTGGTTAGGGCATGAGAGCATCCAAACCACGCACGGCTATCTTGAGGCTGATATGAGGCTGAAGGAGGAAGCCCTGCAAAAGGTCGTCCCGGCCGGTCAATCTGCGGTGAGGTTCAAGGCTGATGATGCCCTCCTGACATTCCTGGCTTCACTCTAAAATAATCCGGAGTAAATACTCATGAGACTGGCACTCTGTATACGCTCTCCGACTGTACTCCGTATTTTATTGTTGTTGTGATTTGGAACCGAAACGTACGCTAAGCCCCAGAAGAACATTCGCCCGCCTAAATCGTCCCCGGCCTACCTACAAATGAACTTGCAGAACTCCTGAAAAGAGCGTTCCACGAAATATTTCACGGCAGGTTGGCGTAACCGTTGTACTTCACGTTTCAGATCCGCGACAGTTCGATCGAGTAATTTTCAGAGAAACCGCGCCGGAGCATTTCTATCACACACAGTTCGGTGTATATTAGGCGGCGTCTTAACAGAACAGTTTTGGCTTCAGGTGCCTGTTGCCGTTTCTCGGGTGACAGGAGAATAGGGAAGCGGGTGAAACTCCCGCGCGGTCCCGCCACTGTGAAAGCCTTTTGATTCTTTTCCTTTCCAATCTTGTGCCACTGCGCGAAAGCGTGGGAAGGCTTCGAAGGAAAAGACACGTCGGTTGTTTTCGACGTAAAGGCTTAAGTCAGGAGACCTGCCTGAAGTTCGGTCGTGCATGTGAACTCTTCGTGGATTGAGAGAGAACAACATCTTGCTGAACCTATTTTCTACCTCCATTTTCAGACATCACTCCACTCTGCAATACCAAGTTCATCTGCGTTTGACTGCCAAAGCTAATAGGCTGCGTTAATACGGGTAGTCATCCTCTACCTAGGCTTTACCTGGGCTGTGCCCGGGCTTTGGGGTTAGGCCATGATCGTCTTTATTTCCGCCGCTGCGACTGAACGCCTGATGGTCGCTGCTGCGTCAAAGAGCTTACCCGTCGCATTCCCACTCATACGGATTCTGGACAGCGGGAGGTTGCAAACGGACGCCGAAATTGACGGCCTCCTGGCGGGCGTCGGCGTGGAGACCTGCGTCTTCGTGGTTCGTGTACTGGGCGGGAAGAGCTATTTCGAGCGAGGGTTTGTGCGCTTGCAGGAGTTTTGCCGCGAGCGCGGGCGCTTTCTGATCGCTTTGCCGGGAGATCAGAATCCTGATGCGGAACTCGATGCGATCTCCAATGTTCCGTTGGCGGATGCAGTCACGGTTCATCAGTACGCCCTGGCAGGCGGGATTGAGAATTACAAAAACCTGCTGCTCTACTTAGCTGATGTCTATTTATCAACGGCGTTCGGTTTCGAAGTTCCCGCGCCGATGCCTGACGCCGGTCTTTATCACCCGCGCGCGACTGAACGCGCCAGTTGCGCGACATCGAGTCTCGCCGAATTCAAACAACGTTACTGGCGGGAAGGCCGGCCGGCGATCGGCATTCTTTTCTATCGGGCATATTGGCAGAGCGGCGACCTCGATGTCGTGGATGGGTTGGCGCAAGAAATAGAAGCGCGCGGCTACAATGCGCTGCCGGTCTTTTGCTACAGCTTGCGCGGCGAAGCGGCGAAGGCGACCACATCCAACATCTTCACCAGGTATTTCGTGGATAACGCCGAGCCGACGGTTGATTGTATTATCAGCTTATTCAGTTTCGCCGTCGCCGAATTGTTACACGAAGAGCGAACGACCACCGCCCGCGGCCAGATGGCCGATTTCCTCGCGGCTCTCGCCATTCCCTTCGTTCAAGCCGTCACCACCTCTCTCACCGTACCCGCCTGGCGGAAAAGCGAGGCTGGATTGCCGCCATGGGACGCCGCGATGAAGGTCGTGATGCCGGAATTTGACGGGCGCATCATCGGCCCGGTCGTAGGCTTTCGTCGGCAAAGCGCTGATGGGAATTCAACCTCGGAGACTGAGTCGCACTCGGTCGCCTTGGCGGATCGGTTGCGCGCGTGTGTCGATCTGGCTGCGCGCCATTCCGTCTTGCGACACAAGCCGAACGCCGAAAAGAGACTGGCCCTGGTCCTGACAAATTTTGCCAACCGGCACGGTCGTATCGGGAGCGCGGTCGGGCTGGACACCCCAGCCTCCGTGATCAACCTGTTGCGGGGGTTGCGCGAACGTGGCTATCACGTGACGGGCATTCCGGCGGACGGCGCCGCATTGATGAATGAACTCATCGCCTGTGGCGGTTACGACAAGGAGTTCCTCACCGAAGAACAGATGCGCTGTGCTACGGCGCGCTATACCGCAGGACAGTATGAGAAGTGGTTTTCGCAATTTCCAACCAGCAATCAGGCCGCGCTCGAAGCATCTTGGGGGGCACCCCCCGGCGCCGTCTTTCGACGTGACGCTGACATCTATGTCGCGGGCAAACTTTACGGAAATGTCTTTGTGATGATCCAGCCGCCGCGCGGTTTCGGCGAGAACCCGCTCGCGGTCTATCACAGTGGCGACCTCATCCCGACGCATCATTACCTTGGCGCTTACCGCTGGCTGCGCGATGTCTTCGGAGCCGATGCGGTAGTGCAGTGCGGCAAGCACGGGACCCTGGAATGGTTGCCGGGTAAAGGTCTGGGTCTCGCCGATGAGTGTTATCCCGAACTCGCCATCGGCGACCTGCCGGTCTTCTATCCGTTCATTATCAACGACCCCGGCGAAGGAACGCAGGCCAAGCGGCGGATGCACGCTTGTATCATTGATCACCTGATCCCGCCGATGACGCAGGCTGAGACTTACGACGAACTCGCGCGGTTGCAACAACTCCTCGGGACTTATGCCAACGCCGAGCGCATCGACCCGGACAAGCTGCAGCTCATTCAACAGGAGATCTGGAATGCCGTAGTCGCTGCGAATCTGCATCGGGATTTGGGCATCGAGGCTCGGCCGGAGGACGCGGCCTACGGCGAATTCATCCAGCACATTGACGGCTATCTGTGCGAGATTGGCGATCTGCAGATCCGCGACGGCCTGCACATTCTGGGTCAAATGCCGGGAGGCGATCAACTCATCAACCTTGCATTGGCTTTGATCAGGCTCGACTCGCCCGGAGTGATCGGCATTCGTCACGCGATTGCCGAGGATTACAGGCTGGACCACGTCGCGATCGGCGACCCCGCGACACTCGGCGCTGTCTATCAGGGCGCGCTGCCGCCATCCCTCGATACTCCGACCAGCGATCATCCAATGCGCTCAAACAGCGATCTCCTGCGACGTCTCGATGACGTTGCGCGCCAACTTGTTACACATCTGGCTCACGCTGATTTCGCGCCGGCGGCAATCGAATCAGCGCTTGAGTTCGTTGGCCTGCCGCGCAGGGGAAAGACACGTGAAACTTTGGGGACATTGGCCGAAAGCATCATCCCCAACCTGAGGCGTACGGATGAGGAACTGATCAACCTGCTCGACGGGTTGGAAGGCCGCGCCGTTCCCGCCGGGCCGAGCGGCGCGCCGACACGCGGGATGACGAACGTCCTGCCGACCGGGCGCAACTTTTACTCGGTGGATGTCCGAGCCATCCCCTCGCGCTTTGCCTGGAAGGTCGGGCAAAGGCTCGGCGCCGACCTGTTACATCAATATGTTGAGCGCGAGGGACGCTACCCGGAAGCCATCGGCCTGACGATCTGGGGAACGTCGAACATGCGGACGCAGGGCGATGATATCGCGGAGGCGCTGTGGTTAATGGGCGTCCGCCCCGTCTGGCAGGAAGAAAACCGGCGGGTCGTGGATTTAGAAGTGATTCCGCTTTCGGAACTAAACCGCCCGCGTATTGACGTCACGATCCGGATGTCCGGCTTCTTCCGCGACGCATTTCCGGGCGTGATTAAGCTGCTGGATCGCGCGGTGAACCTGGTCGCCGATCTGGACGAACCGGAGACGGAGAATTTCGTGCGCAAGCACGTGCGAAGCGATGAGGCGGAGTTCTCACGAAGCGGAGTCGCGCAGGCGGCGGCAAAAGCGCGATACAGGCTGTTTTCCAACAAGCCCGGGTCATACGGCACGGGAATCCTGAGCGCAATCACCGAATCGAACTGGGAGACGAGCGACGACCTGGCGCGCATCTATCTTGAATGGGGCGGGTTCGCCTACACGTGCGACCTTTACGGAGAGCCGGCGCACGACGAGTTTCAACACCGGCTGGCCTCTGCGGAAATCGCCGTCCAGAACAAAGACAACCACGAGCACGACATTTTCGATAGCGACGATTACATGCAATTTCACGGTGGGATGATCGCCGCCATCCGGTCGCTCGCCGGGCGCGATCCGATGGCCGTGTTGGGCGATTCGGCCGATCCGGAAGCGGCCCGCAACCGCGATATTCGTGAAGAAGCTCGCCGCGTCTTCCGGGCGCGCGTAGCGAACCCGAAATGGCTCCGGGCCATACAGCGGCATGGGTACAAAGGCGCGCTGGAGATGGCGGCGACGGTGGACTACCTGTTCGGCTATGACGCGACGGCGCAGGTGATTGACGACTGGATGTACCAGCAGGTAGCCGAGAAATATGTGCTCGATGAAACGAGCCGGGAGTTCTGCGAGCGCAGCAATCCGTGGGCGCTTCGCGAAATGACGGGGCGTCTACTCGAGGCTGCCGAGCGCGGGATGTGGGGCGAGCCGGACCCGGAGACGCTGGCGCGATTGAAGGCGACCTATCTGGCCAACGAAGGTCTCCTCGAAGAGAGAGGCGAACAGCAATGAACACGGAAATGACGCTCAACGCTTCAACTGCCACTGCCGCGCCGCACTTTCCCTTCTCGGCTATCGTCGGGCAGGAGGAGATGAAGCGGGCTTTGATCTTCAATGCGATTGATCCCTCTATCGGCGGCGTGCTGATTACTGGCACGCGCGGCACGGCGAAATCCACGGCTGCGCGCGCCATGGCGGCGTTGCTGCCCGAGATCGAAGTCGTTGACGGCGACGCCTTCAATTCTGCGCCGAGGCCGGGAAAGGCGGAGAAGTCCGTGCGAGTCCCGACTCCGTTCGTCAATTTACCGGTCGGCGCGACCGAAGACCGTGTGCTGGGCACGCTCGATGTCGAGCGAGTGTTGCAGGCGGGCGAGAAACATTTCGAGCCGGGCCTGCTCGCCAGCGCCAATCGCGGCGTTTTGTACGTGGATGAAGTCAATCTATTGCCGGATCATCTGGTTGATGTGCTGCTCGACGCCGTGGCGATGGGCGTAAATCGTGTCGAACGGGAAGGCATCTCGTTCACGCACGAAGCCCGCGTCATCCTGATCGGCACGATGAACCCGGAGGAGGGTGAATTGCGTCCGCAACTGCTCGACCGCTTCGGTCTGTCGGTCGCCGTCGCGGGCTACTTCGAACCGGAAATGCGCAAAGAGGTCGTTCGGCAGCGGATCGCTTTCGAAACCGATCCGTGGGCTTATGTCGAGCGGTGGGAAAAGGCCGAAAAAGAGCTATCCGGACGCATCGAGCGGGCGCGCTCGTTACTTGCGTCGGTGCATGTGCCAGACAGGCAACTCGACGCGCTCGTCGAAGCCTGCGCCGAAGCGAGGGCCGATGGCTTGCGCGCCGACATCGTTGCATACAAGACCGCGCGCGCTGTCGCCGCGTTCGAGGGGCGCGCGCCCCTCGATCGATGGCGAAGATAAGTTATGCGTGTGCGTGGTTGGGCTGCCCTATCTTTCCAACTTCACCGACTTTACCGCGTTGGAAAACGTCCCGGACGTGGTCGTCTATTACGCTCGCAAGCCGGAAGAAGCGCGCGCCGCCGATGTGCTCGTCCTGCCCGGAAGCAAAAACACCATTCCGGATCTGGCCTGGCTCAGAGAGAACGGCTGGGAAGGGTTGATCTATGCCCATGTCGCGGCCCGCAAGCCGCTGGTGGGAATCTGCGGCGGATTCCAGATGCTGGGGCGCGAAATCCGAGATCCGTACCGCACGGAAAGCGACATCGAAGCCACACCGGGGTTAGGGCTGCTGGATGCGACCACCGTGCTGGCCCGTGAGAAGGTCACGCGCCAGGCTACGGCGCGGCTGCTTGCGCCGGCGGGATTCGCTCAAAGTGGCGAGGGGCCTGTGTTCAGCGGTTATGAGATTCACCTGGGCGAAACGAGTCTGGGGAATGGGACGCGACCGCTTTTTCAACTCACACGATTGGGCGATGCCGAAAGCCACAACGATGGCGCAGTCAATGACGACGGCAGTGTCTTCGGCACGTACCTGCACGGTCTCTTTGATTCGGCGGAGGGGCTCGCGTTGTTGCTAGCTCACTGGAGGAAGCTCTGCGGGAAGAAAGTTTCGGCGGGGATGTTGGTTGATCCGCTCGCCGAACGTGAAAGACGTTATGACGAGCTTGCGGAACATTATCGGCGCAATCTGAGGATGGACATTATTTACCGGATGATTGATGGAAAAAGATAACGCCCTCCTGATATTCACGCTGGCGTACGCGCTGGACTGGCTGGTCGGCGACCCGGAATGGGCGCCGCATCCCGTGCGATGGATGGGGCGACTGATTCAAGCCGGCGATAGCTTTCTGCGGAGACTCATTCGCAGACCTCGCGCCGAATTTGTCGGCGGCTTGTTATTGAGTTTGTCGGTGGTCGGAGCTTTCGGCGTGGGGAGTTGGGGCCTGTTGGGATGGTTGGGCGGCTGGAATCGAACCCTGGCGTTTGTCGTAGCGCTCTATTTCGCGGTGACGACACTCGCCACCCGGTCGCTGTTGGATGAAGCGCGCGCCGTAAGGCGGTTGCTCCTGAACTCCGATCTCCCGGCGGCGCGGCGGCAGGTTGCGCGCATCGTCGGGCGAGACACGCATGAGTTGGACGAGCCAGAGGTTACGCGGGCGGTGATCGAAACGCTCGCCGAAAGCGCGTCGGACGGCGTCGTCGCCCCGATGTTCTATCTGGCGATCGGCGGCGCGCCTGCGGCGCTGGCGTATAAGGCGGTCAACACGCTCGATTCGATGATCGGACACCGGGACGAACGATACGAGTACTTCGGCAAGTTCGCGGCGCGACTGGATGACGCGACGAACTTCATCCCGGCCCGACTTACCGCTTTGCTGTTTGTTCTGGCCGCGTGGGCGCTCGGTCTGGACTGGCGCAGCGCATGGCGCGTGCTGTGGCGGGACGGCGCAAGGCACAAAAGCCCGAACGCCGGACGTCCCGAAGCCGCGATGGCGGGCGCGCTCGGCGTGCAGCTCGGCGGAACGAATTACTACGATGGCGAGCCGCATTACGGCCAGCGTTTGGGAGACCCGAAGCGCCCGCTCGATGACCGGGCGTTGCGTGGAGCGTTGCGGGTGACGGCCTGCGCATCTTTGTTGATGTTTGCGATATGTGTGTCAGTGAAATGAATGGACATGGAAAGAGCGTCGAATAATCAGAGGGCTGCCCAGACCGCTCACGGCGGGCGGGTTTACGAGGCGGCGCGGCGTTGGAGGATCGCGCCCGAGGAAGTGATCGACTTCAGCGCAAACATCAATCCGTTCGGGCCGCCTCCGGGTGTGCTCGCCGCCCTCGAAAAAAGCCTTGCGCCGGTAAGTCTTCGGTCTTATCCCGATTCGCATGCTTTCATCTCGGCGCTAGCGGAGAAACACAATGTTGCGCGCGATGAGATCGTTGTCGGCCCCGGCTCGGCGGCCCTGATGTTTGCCGCGCTGCGCGCCATGCTTCCCGCGACCGCGCTCGTGCTGGAGCCGGGCTTCGATGAATATTTTCGCGCCTGCGCCGCCGTGGAAGCGGAAGTGTTACGCCCGCGGCTGACGGAAAGAAACGGCTTCGCGCCGGACTTTAACGCTCTCGTCCGCGCCATCGAAGCGCGCCGATGCGATCTGGTGATTTTGAACTCGCCGCACAATCCGACCGGGCGTTTGTATACGAGGGAAGATTTGCTGGCGTTGGTTGACGTGGCGGAAGCGAATGGAGTCGCGGTGTTGCTGGATGAGGCGTTTATTGATTACGCGCCGGAGTCCAGCCTGCTGCCAGTGGCGGCGACGAAATCCCGGTTCATCGTTTTGCGCTCGCTGACCAAATTTTACGCCATCCCCGCGCTGCGCATCGGGTACGCCGTCTGCGCCGCCGGAATGGCGGCGGCGATCAGAGAACAACTCGACGCCTGGCCCGTTTCGACCATCGCTTTGGAAGCCGGACAGGCGGCGTTGGCTGAGGAAGAGTATGAGGGGGCGAGCCGCTGCATCAACACGCAAGCCCGAGATGAATTCGCCGCAGCGTTGCGCGAAATCGGGCTATCGGTTTTCCCCTCCGACGCCAACTTTCTGCTGGTCAGGCTCTCACGATGCTCCGGCGTGGAGTTGGCTCAATGGCTCGAATCATCGCGGACCTTGATCAGGCGGTGCGACTCGTTTTCCGGGCTGGGAGACGCTTACATACGGCTCGCCGTCAGGTCGAGAGAGGACAATTTACGCCTGGTTTCCCTGATAGAAACCTGGCTCAGGTGGAGCGAATGATGTTGACCTTGGTTCTGGGCGGCGCGCGTAGCGGCAAGAGCCGTTACGCGCAATCGCTGTGCGCTTCTTCATCCGATGTGATCTACTTCGCCACCGCGCGAACCGGCGGCGGCGAGGGTGACCATGAAATGCTCGAACGGATCGCGCGCCATCGCGCCGATCGGCCGGCCGAATGGCAGACCGTCGAAGAGCCACTCGACCTGTCGCGGGCAGTCCTCGAAGCGCCGGTAGAGGCGACCTTATTGATTGATTGCGCCACGCTCTGGATCTCCAACCTGATGTGGGAATTCAGGGAGGAGCCGGCCGCGGAACAGAACATGCTGATTTTTGCGGAGGTTGATGACCTGATCGACGCCGTGCGGCGGCGGGCCGAGAAATCCATAGCCACGGGAGCTGCAGGCGAGGTCGTCATTGTCAGCAACGAGGTCGGCGGCGGCCTTGTGCCGGAGCATCCGGTCGCTCGCGCGTTCCGTGATCTGCAGGGCTTTGCCAATCAAAGTCTGGCGCGGGTGGCCGATAGAGTTGTTTTTATCATCGCGGGATTGCCTCTGCGATTGAAACCGGGGGCTGCCGTGACCTGAACATTTAACGGAAGCTTGGGAGGTCATTATGAAAAGCATTGCCACGCAACACGGCGACAGCGGACAGACGCGGCTGATCGGCGGCGCGCAGGTCTCCAAGTCCGATCTTCGCGTCGAAGCCTACGGCGCGATAGACGAACTCGGCGCGGCCATGGGGCTCGCGCGCTCCATCTCCGCCGACGAAGAGGTCAATCAACTGACGAAGGAAATTCAGCGAGAGCTTTTCCTCGTCGCCGGCTTGGTCGCCAACCCCCGAGCGCTGCAAAAACAGCCGCCCAATGTGACGCCCGCAATGGCCGAGCGTCTGACGCGGGAAGTTCACCGCCTCGAAAGCCTCGAAGGGATTCTCTCCGACTGGGCGCTGCCCGGCGATCATACTCCGGCGGCCGCCTACGATCTGGCGCGCTCCGTCTGCCTGCGCGCGGAACGATGTGTGGTTCGCCTGCGGGAAGCGGGCGAAGAAGTCAGCGATGAAGTCCTCTGCTATCTCAATCGCCTTTCAGATTTGCTGTGGTTGTTCGGGCGCGCGCTGGAGTTGCGCGCGGGCGTTGATTCCAGACTGCGCGGCGAGACGCGCGGAGGGAATCCATTTTCGAGGGCATGGTGATGTTGCGCAAATTGTTGGAGATCATCCAGCCTGAAAGACGGGCGCATCGCGTGTGTGAAGCCTGCGGAAATCCATTTCGCTGCGGCGTGTCTCTCAAGGGCTGCTGGTGTTTTCAAGTCAAACTCAGACCGGGGGCGAGAGAAGAACTTCGCAGGAAATATAAATTTTGCCTGTGCAGCGAATGCCTGGCTCCATTCGCCATCGATCACGCGCCCGATTCCAACCAATCTGGGGGACCCTCTCAATGATTGATGAGACACTTCATCGCATCACGCCGCCCGCTCAAGATTGGCTTGAGCGGGCGGTGGCGCGGCAACTACAACTGACCAAACCTCCGGGCAGCCTCGGCGTGTTGGAGGATATAGCCAGTCGTCTGGCTGCGATTCGACAGACGCTCAAGCCGGAGGTTCTTCGCCAGCGAATTTACGTTGTCGCCGCCGATCACGGCGTCGTCGCCGAAGGCGTGAGCGCCTATCCGCGCGAAGTCACGGCGCAAATGCTCTACAACTTTCTGCGCGGCGGGGCGGCGATCAACGTGCTGGCCAGACACGGCGGGATCGAAGTTAGAGTGGTTGACGCGGGCGTTGACGCCAACCTCGACGACGCGCCGGGGTTGATTCGATCAAAGGTCCTGCGCGGCACGGCGAATTTCTCGCGCGGGCCGGCGATGACATGTGATGAGGCCATCCGATCCGTCGCGACCGGTATCGAGTTGGCGCGGTTCGCCGCGGCGGAGGGCATCGAGTTGCTCGGCATCGGCGAGATGGGGATCGGCAATACCACCGCCGCAAGCGCGGTCGCGGCGACGCTCACCGAATCAGCGCCAGAGGCCGTTACGGGATACGGGGCTGGCGTGGACGACGCCGGATTGCAGAGGAAGATCGTGGCGGTCAAACGCGCGCTTGAAATCAACAGGCCTGACCCGACCGACGCGCTCGATGTTCTGGCGAAAGTCGGAGGAGCGGAGATCGGCGTGATGGCGGGCGTGGCGCTCGGCGCGGCGGCGGAAAAGATTCCCGTCGTGGCCGACGGGTTCATCTCGACTTCGGCCGCGGCGCTTGCCTGTGTCTTCTGTCCAACCGTGCGCGATTACCTTTTTATCGGGCACCGATCACGGGAAAGAGGGCACGATTCGCTGATCGAATTCATCGGACATCGACCGCTGCTCGATTTGCAAATGCGGCTCGGAGAAGGAACCGGCGCGGCTCTCGCCATGCACATCATCGGAGCCTCCGCCCGGTTGCTCGGCGAAATGGCGACGTTCGCCGAAGCCGGAGTTAGTGACAGAGGCGCTTAATGGCTGAATTGCTGCGATTGCTTTTGATTGCGGTGCAGTTCCTCACCCGGCTTCCTGTCTCGAAAGAGCTGCCGGCTTGTGAAAAAACTTTGGGTCGAGCGACGAGGTTTTTTCCACTGGCCGGGGTGATTGTCGGCGGCGGCGCGGCCCTGGCCTTTTTGCTGTCGCAACGCCTGCTGCCGCATTCAGCCTCCGCGCTATGCGCAATTGTTTTCGCCGCCTTCATCACCAACGGGTTCCACGAAGACGGCCTGGCCGATACGTTCGATGGCTTTGGCGGCGGCTGGCGCAAGACTATGGTTGTTTAAACATGATCACTTGGTATGATCTTCACCCCATGCTGGAGTTGCTAAATTTTGAGTCAGAGGACGGTTGTGTTGAAAAAGCAGTTCCTAACCATACAAGATGTTGTGGAATACCTAAGCCTTCGCCTACTACATTATGATCGCGGGCGCGATAATCTCGACCAGCACGCGGTAAATTTTCTCGACTATGACATTTGATGAAGAGAAGGGCAGCCCCAATGCCCGTTGATTTTCTGACCGGCGAACAAGCGCAGCGTTATGGCCGTTATGCCGGAGAGCCTACACCTCCACAGTTAGCGCGCTATTTCTATCTCGATGATGCGGATCGCTCTCTGGTTGCGATCCGACGTGGCGAGCACAACCGGCTCGGATTCGCCTTGCAACTCTGCACGGTACGGTTCTTGGGAACCTTTCTGTCTGACCCGACGGATGCGCCGGCGGGTGTGGTGAAGCACCTCGCGGCGCAACTGGCGATCTCCGATCCCTCCTGCCTATCTCGATATCGGGAGCGTCCGGCCACTCACCGCGAACATGCCGGTGAGATTCAACGACGTCTCGGCTATCGTGATTTCAGCGACAAGGCGGAAAATTTCCGCCTGATTCGCTGGCTCTATACGCGAGCATGGCTGAGCGCCGAAAGGCCGATCGTGCTCTTTGACCTGGCCACGGCCCGCTTGGTCGAGGCAAAGGTTCTCTTGCCGGGTGTTACTGTTTTGACACGGCTCATCGCTCGTGTGCGCGATCGGGCTGCGAACAGACTATATGGAGAGCGTTAGATTCCGGGGGGTCATGTGGCGGCAAATGTTGAAAGCCACCGTGTGCCCCCCCGGAATCTAACGCTCTCGGACTACCTACGCAGCAGCCGGAGGCTACATGTCCTGAGGGATGACGGGCCGCTGTGGACCCGCCATGACCGCGCCGGCTAGCCGGGAGAACCACTATCATCCTGGTCATTTGTAGAGAACCTGAAGCGCTATGCCAGGGAGGCCGGGATCGGAAAGTTCAACCTTCACCGGACACGCCACACCTTTGCCAGGATGGTTGTTGAGCGAACAGGGGTTCCGGGAGAATTTTTGAGAAATGTTACGGTAAGCCCTATCAATGTATAGACATTCGGCCAGGTGATACCGCGTCCCGTCGTCCGGCCGCCAGAGCCGTTGTTTCAGCGGACCGATCCGGCAAATACGGAGTCATTGCTGTAGGGGGAGTCTTGAGGTACGAAGTTGACGTGATCTTGCTTGAGCCTTATCGTGCTGTCTACGTTGAGA
>WNGA01006280.1_pt1 | contig 17006 bp, 17 predicted proteins | sample 5400061 | NCBI WGS metagenome assembly WNGA01 (sample SAMN13153366, study PRJNA577476) | soil metagenome | isolation source: 100 cm soil or saprolite under grassland replicate 2 | place: USA:California | collected 2016-06-15 | reverse complement strand
AAGGACACCACCACGCTGTATGCGGGCGGCAGCCTCCACACTCCAGTCGAAGGTTTATCCATCGGGGGAGCGTTTGATTATCGCTTCAACGGCCCGAACACGGTTACGGTGGGAAACAATTGGGCGTGGGCCGTTGCCGGTTACGCATCCTTCGCGGCAACCGAAAAGCTCAAGTTCAATGTCCGCGGCGATTACACTGAAGGCTCCGACGGCACTTTCTACAACCGGCTCGGCGGTAACCTTGCCAACCGATTGGGTGCCCTCACCCTGACTGCTGATTATGCCCTCTGGGCGAACGTGATCAGCCGCGCTGAACTCCGTTGGGACCACAGCATGAGCGGTGACACGCCCTACGGTGGCACGGTTCCCGGGGTTGGTGTTAACCGCAATGCCGTCACGCTTGCAGCCAACCTCATCTACAAGTTCTGATTCAGCCTCAGAGCGCGAAACCCCTTCCGAGAAAATCGGAAGGGGTTTTTCTTTTCTTAACCACGAATACCGAAGAGACGGGTTTCACGAATGGACATGATCTGAAGAAAAGGACGTTCAATTCGCGACGATTCGCGGAATTCGCGTAAAAGTCCTCGTCCCCGCGTTCTTATTCGCGTCCGTTCGTGTTGATTCGTGGTTAAACTCTCGGATGCGGCGTCGAAGCCGTCCCGGGATCAGAATTTCAAGGTAAATTCCGCCAGAAACGAGTGCGTTCGCGCATTGTCAAAACCGATTCTGCCCGATCCCCCGGCTGAAATCGCGTCCCACTTGGGCTCGCCGGTGGCCAGAAACCGGTAGCCGAAACCGACCCCCATATGGTCGTTGAATTCGTAGCGGAATCCCGCGAAGCCCTGCGCCGCCCACACAAAGTCGGAATCATCCCCGTGCAACGCTGTCCCGTCGATGGTCGCGTGATCGATGTCCAGGACGCTCGTGGACCCGCCCACGCCCAAGCCGCAATAGGGCACGAAATTCGAGTCCAATGGGATGTGAAACACCGCGTTGGCCAGCAAAGGCACGTTCGCCAGGCTCGCGTCCGGCTCCGGCGAACCGGTGATGGACTTGATCGAATTGTAGAGGATCCCGGACTCGACCTCCGCGCTGAAGTAACGGCAGAACTGATAGCCGCCCGCCACGCTGATACGGATGCCGGTGTCGTATTTGACTTTCACCCCGGAAAGCGGCCCGAAGAATTCGTTCACGTCCGTCTCATGCGCGAATTCCGGCCCGATGCCGCCTCGGAAATAAACTCCCTGCGCGCCGCCGCCGCCGCCGCCACTGCTGTCTCCTCGAACCGACGACAACGCCAGAGAACCCGCCACCGACCCAATACTCAGCCAGACCAATGATCGACAACTTGTTTGCATAGTGTTCCTCCGTTTTTCATTTCTCATGTTTTTGTTCGCCTGCGGCACTCGACGCCGCCGGTCAACCGCTTGAACGACTCGATCCCACCAACATTCCATCAGACGGTAATTCCTTCGTTTGCGTTTAATTTTTGCCGGCGCAATGTCAAGACCCAATTGGCCTCTCCATGACCAAATGACCAACCCTTCCCAATTCCGAATGACGAATGACGAAAGAAATCCGAATTCCGAATGACGAATTGCGCCGGAAGCATCCAATGGCGCTTTTGTCATTCGTGCTTCGCCATTCTTTCGGATTTCGTCATTCGTCATTCGTCATTTTGCCGGTATCCCGGCATATCCCTCGCCTGCTTGCGGCCACGAAATCCAGCATCACTCGCGCGCAATCGCTTTTCAATTCCCGGCGCGCTGCCGTTGCCGCCGCGCTCAATTTTTGCCCGCTGCGAAACAAGGCGTGATAAAGCCGCTTCAATTCCAGCCGTTCCTCCGCCGTGAACCCGGCGCGGCGCAGCCCGATTGCGTTCAAACCGCAAATCCCGTTGTACCCGCGCGCGACGCAATACGGCGGCAAATCCAGGCTGATGGCCGCGCCGCCCTGCATCAACGCCAGCGCGCCCACGCGAACGAACTGATGCACCAGGCAATTGCCGGAAATAAAAGCGCGGTCCTGCACGACGACATGCCCGCCCAGCAACGCGCCGTTTGCCAGGATGACGTGATCGGCCACGCGCGCGTTGTGCCCCACATGACAGTGCGCCATCAGATAATTGTGCGAGCCAATCACTGTCTCCTCGTAGTCCTTGTTCGAGCGATGCACCGTGACCTGCTCCCGGAAAACGTTGTGGTCGCCGATCCGCAGCCGTGTCGGCTCGCCCTGGTATTTCAAATCCTGCGGCGCGTCGCCGATCACGCAGCCCGTGTGAAACACGTTGTCCGCCCCGACGGTTGTGTGACCGGTCAAATGCGCCTGCGGCCCGATGCGGCAATGGGCGCCGACGATCACGTGTTCGTCGATGATGGCATACGGCCCCACACTCACCGTCGGTTCAAGTCGCGCTTTGGGATGGATGATCGCCGTCGGATGAATCATCTGGGCGCACGGCTTAGCACAGTCCGCCCCGTTTGAAAACACGTTTTGCTCCCCTTGCAAACAGGTCCGCAGTATGGGCTGGTTACACTTTCTTTCCCCTCACCCCGGCCCCACCCCGGCCCTCTCCCCAAGGGAGAGGGAGAATCTCCCTCCGGTTATTGGAGTATCCGAGCGCGGGGTGTGCCGCGGTGGCGTTGAGCAACACGAATCTCGGACGCTGGTCTCTGCCCATGAACCTCCGCTCCCGCCCTTCCGCCTTCGCCAAGGCTCACGGCTCCTGAGCGGCCGAAGGCAGAATCCGCTCGACCGGAAAGTTGGTGAGCCAAAAAGCGTGCGACATTAAATGATGCGGTCGCATCATTTAATGTCGCGGACGTCAGAAGCGGGTTCACGTTTCTTCCACGGAGTCACGAGTCCTGAGGCTACGGCGGACGGGTCGGGCGCCCTCTCCCCCCTCCGAGGGGGAGAGGGATGGGATGAGGGGGACGCTCGCAGGTTCAGGGGCGCAGTGCGCGCACAAAATTCGAGGAATTCTCTCCCCGAATCAGCGAGTCAGGGTGAAGGGAAACCAACCGTCCGACGACCGCCACGAATGTATCTTACGAATAGAAGTAGCCCTTATGCCGAGCTCGGCATAAGGGTTATTTTCTGTAGCGCCGGATTATGCTGAGTAACCGGGGCGGTCGGTCAAAATCATTGAGGAACCGCTCCTTTTTCATTTTTTAACTCGGCATAATCAGAGCCCTGTAGAACTGCTTGGGCTCATCAGGGAAAACCCACTTTTGGACTTGTTGCTGCTGCGATTGCTTGATCTTTCCCCGGTAATACATCAGTCCTTTGGGTCGTGAAGCAGATGGAAAACATCGGTGCGTATCTTCGACGAATCTTTATTCCAACTCTCTTCCCAGTGACCATAGATCTCCCAGGAAATGGCCGATAATTGGCGCCCATGCCTGGCGCACCATTCATGAATCGTTGCATGGGCATCTCCGAGACGCGGGTAAGGGCCGAAGTGCACGGTTGTTGCCACGATGCCTCCCGGTAATTGTTAGCAATGAATCCGCTCGTTGCCAGTGAACAGTTCCGACACCTCGGCCCCAACTTCGACGAATCCATCTTCCAGATACAAAGCCGTATGGCGTCCAGGGCGAGGGAGTCCCGCAGAGCGAATGAATGACCACACCTCGCCACACGCGGCGGGCACGAATCGCGCCAGCTCTTGCGCCGGCACCCGGTCTCGAATTACTGCAGTAGTGATCGGTTTCACCTCTGTCAGTTCGATTTGATAGCTCATATCTTCTTTTGGGTGTAGTAGCCGCCGCTGACCATGACTCGCCACCGAATAAGCATTGGAATGACCCACAGGAGATTCAAGCAGGCCAAAGTGAGCAGGAACCGCCGCGGCCGGTGGAAAAATAGGGTCTGCCCAAAATAAGAATGCGCGACGTCGCTATTAGCCTGCAAAGCAGATGCCAGGCCGCCAACGGCAAAGTTGTGCGCAATGGCCAGGCCGCCATCCGCTGCATACCAGGCGATGGCGCAAGCCCCATACACCTGCCAGCCTAACGCCAGCACGCCAAAAGACCACATGCCCAAACTAAGCCCGCCCAGCGAAATCAACCCAACCGCACAGCCGCCGAAAGACAATAATCCAATGGCCGACGCGCCAATGCTGACCGGCGCAATCGCGAGATTGCCCGACGCAAACAATAAGCCTATGGCAAAATCGCCAGACGCAATCCAGGCTTTCACCGGTATCACCGGTATCGTAAGGCTGCACCTCGCGCGAACATGAATGAAGGGCAGCCCGAACAAAACAAATTTGCTGCGGTATTCCCACGCCGGCCTGGCCGCAGTCAAGGTGACGCCTTTCGCCGTGAGTTCAGCCTGGAATTTGCCCGGGGCTCGCAACCAAAAAATCCCGCTCGCAAAAAGCACGAACGTGAACGGAAGCACCAACCCGACAACCAGACTGCTGTAAACCAAATGATGATCCATGACGAATTGCTTTGCCCAGATCAGCAGCAAGCCGTATCCGGCCCAGAATCCGAAAATCCCGGCGACGAGTCGGCGGTAAAACCGTCTGATGTAATCACGCTCATAATCCGATTGCGCAACACCCATACCGACCCGATAGCCGAAGTAGCTGCCCAAAAAGCCGAGCGCTGGAGCCAGCATCGCGCTCGACAATCCGCTGACGGCAACGGCTTTTGCAGTTATGCCACTTTGAGCCGTCGCCACTCCGTCTCCCGTGGCTTTGGCTGGAATGGTGAACGCGGGCAAAGCTGCGAGCACGCCCATCGTGAACGCCTTGCCTGGGCTCGTTTGCTTCAGAGCACCTTCCAAAAATGCCAGAACCTCGCTGTGAAGCGGTTTTCGGCCGCGAGACAGCCGCTGTTTCACAGCGTCTTCGCTCAAGTCCAGGGCCGCCGCTACAGTTTCAACGGATTGATGCTCCCGATAGAATAGAACGAGCGGTTCGCGATAGCCCTCCGGGATGCGCTCGATCAAGCGCCAGAGAATGGCTTCCTCCTCCCGGCTTATAGTGTGCTCCGAAGGCATTGGTATCGCGGCGGGTGACTCCCTGATTTCTTCCAGCGATTCGGCTTTGTGGGTCGGTTCCCGCCCCTGTTTGAGCAGGGCATCATAGGTAAGGTTGCGTGAAATCCGGCACAGCCATGGACGCAGTTTTTCCGGTTCGCGCAAATCCGCCAGTTGCTTCCAGGCCGCGACAAAGGTTTCCTGCGCCAGATCCTGACTCTGGCTGAGACTGCCGGTGGCGCTGTACGCCAGGGAACAAAGCAGCGTTTGATAGCGGGTTACAATGCGGCCAAACGCATCCCGGTCACCTGCCAAACTCAGGGTGACCAGCTCGGAATCGCTGAAATCCGCGTTTTCAGGTGCCTGTCTCATCGTCGTTTCAATGAGGTAGTCTGGAAAAAAGTCAGGGAGGTGACAAAGAAAAGAAGCCTTAAATGCTGGTTAGTCGGGCTGATTGTTTTGAATAATTTGGGGAACGTTCCTTTTTTCGATTTTCACCTGGGCAAAATCTGCGTGTCATTTCGTTCTCAACCTCAAAAGAAAGGAATGACACTATGATCGTTCGTTTTGATCCACGCCCTGAAGACCTGCAACGCTTGCAGGTCGGCCCGATTGGCCCGCATCTACCGAGTTTCGCAGCTCTGGTCACCCGGCAAGGCTATTGCAGCGTGACCGGTTGGCTTAAAGTCCGATTAGTTGCGAGATTGAGTCGCTGGCTTGAGCAACATCGGGTCCCGCTCAGCGGGTTAAATGAAACGCAAATCGCCGCGTTTTTCAATGCGCGATGGAAACGTCTTAAACGGCACGTCGGAGATCAAACCACGATGGCGCTTTTACTTCGGCATCTCCGTCAAGCCAACGTTGTTGCCCCTCCACCGGAAGCTGGAACTGGCAGTGATGCTGATCTTCTTTGTGCGGAATATGCGAACTTTCTTTTGAAAGAGCGCAGCCTGGTGCCATCGAGCACCGAAAATTACCTCGAGGTGGCCGGCCGTTTTTTGTCCGAGCGCTTCCCGACGGGGAAGATTTATCTCAAGAAGCTGCAAGCGCGGGATGTCACTGATTTTCTTTTGCATGACAGTTCCAATCGCGGCCGGCGATCAGTTCAACTGACAGCAACCGTGCTGCGCAGTTTTTTGAACTTCCTTTTTCAAAAAGGACGGATCGCGGCGAACTTGGCCGCGGCCGTGCCTTCAATCCCTCACCGACGACTGGCTGAACTGCCGCATTATCTGGAGGCACATGAGGTTGAGAGGGTGTTGAGCACGTGTGACCGGCGGCGGAAAATCGGCAAGCGGGACTACGCCATTTTCCTTTTGCTGGCTCGACTGGGCCTTCGCGCGGGCGAAGTTACCCAATTGACTTTGGATGACATCAACTGGCGGGCTGGCGAATTATTCGTTCGAGGCAAGGGTGCCCGCGTTGATCGACTGCCGCTGCTGCAAGATGTCGGCGAGGCCTTGGCTGAGTATCTGCAAAAGGCACGCCCCGCATGTTCGTCGCGGCGTGTGTTCATTCAATGCAAGGCCCCCTTCGATGGCTTCGCCGGTCCTCAGTGTGTCAGTAATCTCGTTCGCATGGCGCTGATCCGGCTTGACCTGAGTCCGGCTCATCGTGGCGCGCATGTGCTGCGTCACTCGTTGGCTACGGGGCTGTTGCGCAATGGCGCGTCCCTGGCGCAGATCGGTCAGGTGCTCCGGCACCAACTGCCTCAAACCACAGAAATCTACGCGAAGGTTGATTTTGGCGCTTTGCGGCCACTGGCTTTGCCTTGGATCGGAGGTGGCCAATGAAAAGCTTGAATCAGCATCTCAATGATTATTTGAAGCTTCGCCGCCAGTTGGGATACAAACTTCAAGAAGCGGAATTTTTTCTGCGCAATTTCATTCGTTTCATCGAACAGGAGGGCACTGGCGTTATCACGGCAAAACTGGCGGTTCAGTGGGCTACGCGGCCGAATCTCAAACCGGCACAAAACGGAAGTCGCCTGAGCGTCGTGCGCCGGTTCGCCGCGTATGTGAGCGCACACGATGCGCGCACGGAAGTTCCCGCGCAAAAGCTATTGCCGTATCATCTTTGCCGACGAGACCCCTACCACTATACCGACGACGACGTTCAGCGCCTGATCAATGCGGCACGCCAGATTGATCCGACCGGCGAGATCAAAGGCCCCACACTGGCGACCCTGTTCGGATTATTGGCAGTGACAGGGATGCGGGTCGGTGAAGCGCTTGCGCTGAACTGTAGAGATGTTGACCTCAAGCGGGCGCTCCTGACTATTCGCCTGGCCAAGAGAGACAAATCAAGAATCGTTCCGCTCCATTCCTCGACGGTCGTTGCACTCCGCCATTATGCGTCCATCCGAGATGGTGTTTATCCGCAGCGGACAACTCCGAGCTTCTTCGTCTGGGACGGAGGAGACAGCCTGGTTTACGACAGTGTCAATCGCTGGTTCCTTTTGGTCGCCTGTCAGATCGGGCTGCGCAAACCAGGGGACCTGCGCGGCCCGCGTGTCCATGATCTGCGGCACTACTTCGCCATCCGCACGCTGTTGAACTGGTATCAATCCGGTACCGACGTTGAAGCGCATTTGCCTGAACTGGCCACATACTTGGGGCACGTCCATGTGCGCGACAGCTATTGGTATCTTTCCGCCGTTCCCGAGCTGTTAAAAATGGCCACGCTCCGATGGGAGCGGGCGGAGAAAGGAGCCGCATGAAACCCGAAGCGACTTTCTCCGAACTATTGCAGGGCTTTTTTACCGACCGTTTGATGGGACAATGCAACGCGAGTCCGCTGACGATCGCGAACTATCGGGATTCGTTCCGCCTCCTGATCGGCTACGCGGAGCGATACCTGAAAAAGCCGCCGGCCAAACTGGCCGTTCGAGATCTGGACCCCGCGTTCATCACGCGCTTCCTCGATTACCTGGAACGGGAGCGCGGCAACTGCGCGCGCACTCAAAATATCCGGCTGGCAGCAATCCACTCGTTCTTCACGTACGCGGCTCTGCAAGAACCCAGTGCCGCGGCAGTTGCACAACGCGTTCTGGCCATCAAAAACAAACGCTGTCCGAAAAACCCCGTTGACTTCTTAACCCGAGCCGAAAGTGAAGCGGTTTTATCCGGGCCGGATCAAATGACGTGGTCCGGTCGCCGCGACCGAACCTTACTGCTGGTCGCATTGCAGACTGGCTTACGGGTCTCGGAGTTGATCGGCCTCCGCTGCCAGGATGTGGTCTTGGACACCGGCGCTCACGTGCGCTGCACCGGCAAAGGACGCAAATCGCGCTGCATCCCGTTGCGCAAAGAAGTGGTCGGCGCATTGCGCCATTGGCTGCGGGAACGCAATGGCCAGCCTGCCGATGCCGTGTTCACAAATGCTCGCGGCCAACCTTTGAGCCGGGACGGCGTCCAATACATTCTGACTCGGCACGTAGAAAAAGCGCGAGCAAAGTGTCCGTCACTGAAAACCAAGCGTGTGTCTCCACACGTCCTGCGCCACAGCACCGCGATGAATCTTTTGCAACACGGCGTGGACCGTTCGGTAATTGCGATGTGGCTCGGACATGAATCCATGGATACCACGCAAATGTATCTTCACGCCAACATCGAACTGAAGGAAAAGGCACTTGCCAAAACGGAACCGTTCCGGGGCCAACACCGCCGGTATCGTCCACCCGATCAATTATTGGCCTTCCTGCAGGCGCTCTGATTATGCCGAGTTGAAAAATGAAAAAAGGGCGGTTCCTCAATTATTTTGACGGACCGCCCCGGTTACTCCGCATAATCCGGCGCTACAGAAAATAACCCAGCTCCCGCAGCGAAACGAAATCCTTCGCCCGCTCCGCCGTTCGTTTCCCGATAATGACATGATCCAGCACGTCGATCTTCAGCAACTGGCCGGCGCGAATCAAATCGCGCGTCACTTTGATGTCCGCCTCGGAGGGCGTCGGGTCGCCGCTGGGATGATTGTGCACGAGCACGATGGCCGAGGCGTTGGCCGCGATGGCCCGTTTGAATACTTCACGCGGATGAACCAGAATCGTGTCGAGCGTGCCCTGGGAGATTTGCTCGACGCGAATCAATTTTCGCCGTGTGTTGAGCAGCACGACGCTGAAGTGTTCGACCTGATGAAGCCGGCTTTCTTCGCGCAACACATCGGCGATGCGTTCCGGTGTATCGAGCACCGGCGCTTCGAGCTGGAGTTCGCGCGCCATTCGTTGCGCCAGGGTGAACGCGCTTTTCAAGGCGATCGCCTTGTCGCGTCCGACGCCTTTGATCTGACGCAACTCGTCCGGAGACGCGCGCGCCAGGTTTTCCAGGGTCCCGAATTTGGCAAGCAATTGCTGCGCGACATGGATGGCCGAGTAACCTTTCGTCCCCGTGCGCAGCAGTATGGCGACCAGATCGGCGTCCGACAGCGCGTCCGCGCCTTTGGCCGCCAGCCGTTCGCGCGGACGGTCTTTGGCCGCCATGTCTTTGATGCGCGGATTGGTGGTCATGACCGGCGGTTCCTTTAGCACAAATTGCTTCCGGCAAAGAGATAAAAATGTCGTTCAGAGGAGCCACCCCCCCCAAAATGCCCACCTCAAACCATTCCGCGCTGCAACGCCCCTCGATCGGGCGAGAACGGCAGCGACAGGATCGATCGGGATAAACAACCCAAGCGCCCAAATACTGATCGCTGGCGAAGCGGGTTGACGGCTTCAGCCGTGAATCGTTGCCGCTCGAGTCGCGCTTTTGCAAAACTGTTGTTACCATTATCTCGAAACTGACGGCAAAACCTATTGCCGGGCCCTGCTCTCTGGCAGCATCGTTCGCGAGATCGGACATTATCTCGAAACCGACGGCAAAACCTATTGCCGGGCAGCATCTGCAAGTCGTTGAGTTCCAGCAGGCCAATTTTGCGCTTCCGACTCGTGAACCGGCTTCCTTGGGATTCCGAGACACCTATTTCCAATTTTGAGACGGCAGGATACCTGCGTATTGGCTTTCATGAGATGGAATTGGTCATCTCCAGAAAGACAATAATGCGATTTGCAAGAAGTTATCGATCCGGTTTTACGCTCGTGGAGATCATGATCGTGGTGGCCATCATCGGCCTGTTGGCGGCGATCGTGATTCCCAACAGCGTGAGGGCCCGGGCGACGGCTCAACAGAAGGTTTGCATCAACAATCTCCGACAGATTGACAGCGCCAAGCAACAGTGGGCGTTGGAAAACCGCGCACCCGGCGGCATTGTGCCACTCGAAACCGACATCGGCCCGTACCTGAATCGGACCGGCTCGACGACCAACATCTCTTGTCCTGCGGGTGGGCCCTCGGCTGACTTCGCCTTCTCCTACAGCATAAACGCGATTACGAACCCGCCGACCTGCCTGATCGATTCTGTCCTTCACGCGTTGCCGTAAATACACGCAGATCTCATTGCCGCGCGAGGCGGAGGAACTCGTCCCATGCCTTCCCGGCAAACCAACCTGGTTACGTTGTGCGCAGGTCCTGCACGATGAACGGCGCAAATTCGGCGTGCAGATGCCCGGGAATGCGGGCCTTGAATCGGGCGCTCTCACCGTTGTAATTGCGTTCGACGATCTGTCCCACGGCGTGCAATCGCGCAATCACGGCCGCCTTGGTGTGCGGCACGCTCAGCTCGACAAACTCGCGGCTGGGTCGCAACTGGCTTCCCAGCTCCGCCCGCAGCGCGGGAAACCCTTTGCCGGTCGTGGCGGAAATGGCGACCCCGTTCGGGTACTGTTCCAGGAACCGGCCCACCACTTCGCCGTTCTCCAGCCGGTCGATTTTGTTCAAAACCATGAGCGTCGGTTTGCCCCCCGCGCCGATTTCCTCCAGCACGGCATTCACCGAGCGGATTTGTTCCCCGGCCAGCGGATGACTGACATCGACCACGTGCAGCAGCAAGTCCGCCTGCACCACTTCTTCGAGCGTTGCCTTGAATGCCTCGACGAGCCGATGCGGCAGTTTGCGGATGAAACCGACCGTGTCGGTGAGCAACACGTTCTGGTTGGTCGGCAAACGCAGCCGGCGGGTCGTGGGGTCCAGCGTCGCGAAAAGCTTGTCTTCCTCCAGAACTTCCGCGCCGGTAAGCGCGTTGAGCATCGTGGATTTGCCCGCGTTCGTGTAACCGACAATGGAGGCCAGCGGCCAGAGATGGCGCTGTCGCCCCGCGCGCTGCGTCGAGCGCTGCCGCCGCACCAGCACCAGTTCCTCGCGAATTTTGTCGATCCGCTCCTGCACCCGGCGACGGTCGGTTTCGAGCTGGGATTCGCCTTCGCCGCCGCGCATGCCGATGCCGCCCTGTTGGCGCGACAAATGGGTCCAATAACGCGTCAGCCGCGGCAGCAGATGCTGCAGTTGCGCCAGCTCGACCTGCAACTTGCCTTCCCGCGTCCGGGCGCGCCGGGCGAAGATGTCGAGAATCAACACCGTCCGGTCCAGCACCTTGCACTCGAAAACATTCTCCAGATTGCGGCTCTGCGCGGGGGAAAGGTCGTCGTCGAAGATCACGGTATCGACATCGTGCCGCCGGCAGTACCGGGCGAACTCGTCGGCCTTGCCGCTGCCGATAAAGGTGCCGGCCACGGGCGCTTCGAGCCTTTGGGTGCCATCGCCGACGACTTCGGCCCCGGCGGTGGCGGCCAGTTCGGCCAGTTCATCGAGGGAATCGCGCACCTCCCAGCCCGTGCGCGACTTCAATTCGGCCCCTATGAGAAAAACCCTTTCGGTCCTCCGGTTCGATGTCGGTATGAGCGCTTTCAACTTTTAACTGCCGATCGCCAACGCCACAAATAATAACACACCCTGGCCAGGTTTAAAGTCCGAGTTAATCATTTTCCTGAGAATATTGGCGCGCCCTTCCAGCCTGCCCTGACGAGCGTTTCGCCCGATCACGGGCGTGAGGTCTATCGGGCAACGAGTTCCAACACTTCTTCAGCCCCGGCATCGGCGCCGGTTTCCGGCCTCAGCGTCAACCACTCCGCATCGAACTGCCGCCGGAACCAGGTCATCTGTCGCCGCGCAAACTGCCGGGTGCGTTGTTTCACCAAACCGATCGTGTCGGCCAGCGAACGCTCGCCGCGCAAATGCTGGACGACTTGCCGGTACCCGATGGCTTGCATCGCCGTCTTGTTCTCCGCCAAACCCAGCCCCAGCAATCGTTCCGTCTCCGCCACCAGCCCGCGCGCGAACATCTTGTCCACGCGCGTGTCGATGCGGGCCCGCAGGTCGTCGCTCGACCGCGTGAGGCAGAAAAAGAGTTCCGGTGTCCCGGGTCCGGTGTTCCATTGGCTTCGCTGTGCGGAAAACGGCTTGCCGGTCAGCCGAATGACTTCCAGCGCGCGAATCACGCGGCGCGGATTTTTCCGGTCGATTTGCGCGAACGTGGCGGGGTCGCGCCGTTCCAGTTCAGGGAGCAGCTCCGACATTGGTGTCGCTTCGAGTTCGGCGCGCAGAGCTGCGTTGGGCGGCGGCGCTTCACCAAGCCCTTCGAGAAATGCCTTGAAGTAAAGCCCCGTGCCGCCGCACAGAATCGGGACGCGACCGCGTCGCTGAATGTCGGCGACAGCCTCGCGCGCGAGTCGGGAAAACTGCGCGGTGTCGAACGGCACGTTCACCTCTCTTACATCAAGCAAATGATGCCGCACGCGTCGCCGTTCTTCCGGCGTAGGTTTGGCCGTGCCGATATCAAGGCCGCGATAGACCTGCATCGAATCGACGGAAACAATTTCCCCGCCGATGCGTTCGGCCAGCACCAGCGCGACGGCGGATTTCCCGACGCCCGTAGGACCGGCGATGAAGAGCGGGCGCGGCGCGTCCGGCGCGGGACGCGATGAGCGGGAAGGAAGGGGTGCCATTGCCCGGATGCGGTCGCCTGCGGGAATTTTCAGCTCTGTTTGGCCGGCGCTTTGGCGGGGGCGGGAGCGGTCTGGTCCTTTTGCCAGGAGAGCAGAAACAGCAGCGCCACGCCGGTGCAGATGGCGCAATCGGCGACGTTGAAGGCGGGGAAGCCGATTTCTCCGCCGCCACGCCGGCTGAGGTAAAAGTAAATGAAATCCACGACGTGGCCGTGCCGGAAACGGTCCATCAGGTTGCCGGCGATACCGCCGAAAATCAACCCGAGCGAAAGCTGACCGAGCAACGTTTGCGAATCGAAGTGGTGCCGGCTCAGAAACAGCACCAGCAAAGCGACGAGGGCGAAGATGGCGAGCAGTTGGTTGCTGCCGGCGAATTGATTGAACAAGCTCCATGCCGCGCCGGTGTTGCCCCAGTGAACGAACTTGAAAAAGCCTTCGACGATCACCTTCTCCTGTGCGTAGCCGAGGTATTTCAGCACGGCCAGTTTCGTGAGTTGATCGAGCAGGAGCACTGCCGCGGCCACGATGGCCATTCGTCTGGTCGGGCCAAATGTCATGTTGTCTCCGCCATTTTCTGCCTTACCCCCCGTTCAAACGCAAGTCTGGCCGAACGTGGGTGGTGGTACACCAGCACCCGAACGCGCTCCCTTCCTCCCCTTCATTGACCGGGCCTGAGGCGACCACCGGAGGGCAAAGCGCACTCTCCATGCACGCCAAAAATGCCGTCGAGGCTTTCCATGAGCTTTGTTCCACACTTTGCAAAGTGTGACACTGGCCAGTATGAGCAATACTCCTGTGCCATCCCACGCTCATTATTATGCAACAAGAGGGTACACCGTTGCAGCGCAGTTGCAGCAGGATCCCCCCACGTTGCCCAACCACCGTCGCGTTGCGCCCATGAGATTGCCATTGCCGCAAGGATCAGCACTTTGGCCGGCTGAAGAATCGTAACAGCAGGTGCTGGACGACTGCCGCAATGATGAGAATCGGCACCAGCAGCATGATGGTGAAGTAAAGCAAAAGATAAAGCAGGCCGAGAAATACGGTGAGTTTCCAGCCCGCCGCCGCCCAAACAACGGTGCCGCTCAAGAACGACGTGTATTCCCGGAGCCCGGCAATTTGAGCGACCAGGAATGCCACACCGATCATCGCCGCGCGCCGAAGAAAATCCTTCGGCGAGCAAAATTCGGCATGCCACAGGCGAGCCCATCGTTGTCGGTAGTTGGCGTTCATCGGTTCGGCCTGGATTTAACATTTTCCCAGAGCGGTCCCTGCACCGCGGCATACAACAGCGCCGCGTCGCCCACCTGGTTGCCGGCGCAATATCGCAATCCGCCATTCTTTCGCGCCGGAAAAGCGGCAAAATCGAGCGTCGCGGCGAGCGACGACAGAAAGTCGTCGTCGTCAAATGCGCTGGCGCCGATGAACGCCATGCCGCTGGAACCGGCGCTGATTTGCAGCACGGGAACAATCGGCCCGGAATCAATGTCCATCGGCCCCTTCCATGAGGTCGGCCACTCGCGCGCATAGCCGAAGCCGAGCAGGGTTCGTCCGAGTTCCTTGCGGGCTCTCTGGTATTGGTCCCGGGCGAAATCTTCGTCGATCAGTTGCAGGCCGTGCGCGACCATCCAGATCGTCGAGCCTTCCGGGCCGTCGAGCGGTTCACCCTTCAATGTGAAGCTCGAAATCAACAGGCCGGTTTCGCGATGAACCAGCTTCCGCTTTGCCAACGCCAGCCAACTCTGGAGCAAAGCCGAGTGGTCCGTGCGATCGAGAAAGTCGGCGATCTTGATGGCCGCCAGCGCGTTGACGTGGTCGAACATCCAGCATTCGTTCGGGTAACTCTCGGCAAACGGCACGGGATTGTTTTCCATTCGATCGACGATCCCTTTGATCCGCTCGGTCATCGCCGCCTTGTACTCGGGCTTTTCTTCCACCACTCGCCGCGCGGCCAGCATCAAGGCTATTTCACCGTCGAGGAACAAACTTCGGGCCGGCTGGACCTCGTAAGGGCGCGCCTTGGCGTAAGGCATCAGGAAAAAATAGAGTCCGCGCTCATGCTCCAGCCTTGCCGTCTCGTCGATGATCTGGTCGATGACCGCCAGGTAAGTTTGTTTTGCGGCCGGCTCGCGCAGTCCCAGGTTGGCCAGCGACCAGACCAGAAAGCTGCGGCCCATGAAGTCCCATTCGGCGTTGCTGGCGCGCATTCTTTCGAGCTCGTATCGTCGCAGCGCCGGGTCGGTCCAAAGCTCGACGTGACGATTCGCGAGTTGGCGCGCGACTTCGGAAACGGAGCTTCCGCTGCGGAATCTCTCCGGGCCGCGCCGAAAGAACCAGTGAACGCTGGGCAGCCAGATCGCCGCCGCCAATGCCAGGGAAGTTAGTCCAACGACGAGTCTTTTGAAAGAACCGGTTCGCATAGGTCACGCGTTCAAACCACGATACCGGCAGGCGCCGGCCTCTCCATCAACCGGCGGGTCCCCCTTCATCCCGTCCCTCTCCCTCTCCGAAGCGGCCGAGAGACGGGGTGAGAGGCTGCTCGAGGTCGAACGGTGCAATGCCGCCAAGGCGTAGAACGCAGCGTAGGTCAGAAAAAGAAACATGGCGCAAAGTGTCGAGAAGCCGAATGCCGTCTTGTTCGCGCGCGGGTGGCGGGCCAGGTCCCAGATGTCCGACGACAGAGCCAGGGGGCGGAGGAACAGGTCCCAACTGTTCCAACGCTCGAATCGCCCGAGGTAAATGCCGAATCCGGTGAGTCCGATCATCACCAGGGTGAATCCCCATCCGAGCCGCCAGCCACAAGAGCGGGAGACCCGTTGATGGATGAGGTACAGGGAAAGAAAGCCGAGCAACAGACCCGTCAACACGAAAGACTGAACGAGAAGTATATCGAACCAGAGTGGCACCGGCGGGCGCGGCTTCAGGTGCACCAGGTCGGTCACCAGGTAGGGCGAGTTGGGCAGGAACAACAGCCACAGAAACAGGCACCCGAAAAAGCATCGGCGCGACCCGCGGAAACGGTCGGCCAGAAACGCAAAGCCCAAGGGCAGCCAGGCTAGAACCAGGTTCCACACCAGATTGAAGTAGGTGAACTGGCGCGACACCAGGAAACGCATGGCGACGAGCGCGACGCCCACACCCGAGACGAACGCCAGCGCCAGGAACACCAGGGCGGCTTGTCGCGGCGAGATGGAGAGTTTGTCGTTCATAATCATTTCCGAGAGGATTCGCCGGCCAGCTCGCCGGCCCAGCGGTGGCACAACCACAGCGGCACGAAGCCGAATACGCCGAAGGAGCAATCGATCAACCGCCAGCCGATGGGAATGCCCCGCAACGCGCCGAAGACCAACGCATACGGCACCACCAGGACGCAGGCCATCATGCCGAACGGGTACAGCCAGACGTTGCGGAGCGGGTCGCGCAAGGCGCCAACAAACGCCAGGGCGATGACGAAATGTCCGAACGCCAGCCAGTCGGTGCCGTAAGCGATGAAGGGATATTTCGTGTTGGTCTCATGCAAAGCGTCGCGAACTTTCAGGAGCCACTTCGCCGGACCGGCCGTCGCCTTCTCGCTCGAAAAGTCCGCGATGCCCAGCGCCCGCGCAGTCAGGTCAAGTTCCCATTGCAGCGGGATCGCGGTGGCGCCGCTGACGACCAATCCTGCGATGAACAGCAAGGTCACGAACCGGATGCGCCGCCGCAACGTTTCAATTCGGGGCGGGTTCATTTTCCGGTCTTCCAGCAATCCACCCAGTGGCTGATGAAGAATTTCTTTGACTCGGGCAGAAAGGTGTCGGCTGTTCCGACGATCGGTCGCAGCGCCGCGGTCATTTGCAACATGACGAGCAGGAAAATGGCCATCCAGACCTTCACGCCATCGCCCGAGCGGCTGTGCTGGGCGAAGCCGGCACTGAGAAAACGCAACCCGAAACAGGTGGCGATAAACCAGAACGCCAGGTGCAGCGCGCCCATGGCGATCACCGACTCGGTGGATTGCGAGAAGACCCACGCCACCGGCGCAAAGCCGATCAGCAGCACGGTCATCAACAACAGGAAGCCGGCAACCAGCCCGAAGACTTCGCTGAGTCGCGCCGGCGAGCCGCTCAAGCACGAAAAGATATAAAGGCTCGGCAGGCAGATCAGC
>WNGA01035422.1_pt1 | contig 17008 bp, 17 predicted proteins | sample 5400061 | NCBI WGS metagenome assembly WNGA01 (sample SAMN13153366, study PRJNA577476) | soil metagenome | isolation source: 100 cm soil or saprolite under grassland replicate 2 | place: USA:California | collected 2016-06-15 | reverse complement strand
AGCCCGGTGTACGTCCGGAGCAGCGTCGGAAAGTTGATATCGGGCGACGTTACCCTGAAGAGGGAGAAACTGATGGTGCCGTCGTCCCGTGTGACGCTGGCCGCCCCGGCCAAGGCAGAACCGAATACGGATTCGGTGGCCGTGAGCGACAGGAGCTGGCCAAAGCGCGTGACGCCGCCGACCGGCGTCGCGAAGATCAAGAGATCGATTCCCTCGAACCCGAATTCGGCGGCATGCAAACAGATCGGACCGACGGTCTGGGCGACGGCCCCAGCGGCAGAGCCGAGCATCAGGGCGAGCACGAACATCACGATGCGGAACATGGGCGTGCGGACCTCCTCAGCGGATCTCGGCGAACCTCGCCGGCCCGGCCATCATAGCCGGAGCGCCGCGCGGACGAGCAACCACCATCGGCGGACCGCAGACATGCGCGGGTCCGAGGCTAGGTCGGCGGGCGCCTGACGGAGACGACCTGAACATCGGTTGCGCCGCAGGCTCGACAGCGGCCCCTCTCGCGGCGCAGCACGAGCACGGACTTGATCAGCTCGAGGGCCGCTTCCACCCTCGGCTCGCTCACCGCGGCTTTCGTCGTGATGCAGGGCAGGCACATCGGATGGTCGATGATCAGCGATGAGATCAGGGCCGCGACTTCTGGCATCGCATCCCCGCGACGAGCCGGGCGTCGGTGTCGTCCCGTTGGGCCATGGCGGCGAGTACACCACGGCGTGCGGAAAGAGACCACCCGCTGGCCGCGACATTTTCACGGACCAGCGCGTCCAGGAATTGCCGGGCGATCGACCTCTGTGCGCTCGAGCTTACTCCGGCCGGCCGGCCAGGAGCGCGGGCGCGTCGGGCAGCCCTCGAAGTCGCGCGCCTCCGTTGGCGTTCCCGCGGGCCGTCAGCCACCGCATCAAGACGGAAGTCCAGGCCCGGCGTGAGCTCTCGACGCTCAACGCGTGATCGGCCCGGGCGAGAAGCTCGTACTGGACCGATCCGGCGGTGCGGAACGCGCGAAGATAGTTGTCGATGACGGCGTGCGGGATGACGGTGTCCAGCTCCGATTCCACGATGAGAACGTCGCCATCGAAGCGCGCCGCGGCGGCCAGGATCCGGTTGTCGGTCGGATCCAGGCGGCAGCGGCGGTACGCGGGCAGATCGGCGTCGAGGTTGAGCTGCCGTTTGGGGCAATCGAAGTCAGCGTCCTTGTAGAGGGCCGGCGCCCGGAGGGCGAGCCGCCGGACCTTGCGCTCCGCCGGCAGCAGGGTCGCCAGATAGCCGCCGTAGCTGGTGCCGACGACGCCGACCTGATCGGCATCCACCTCCGGACGGTCCACGAACAGGTCGTACGCGGCGATCAGGTCACGGAGGTTCTGCGCGCGCGTCACGGTGTCGCGCTGGGCGCGCGTGCGCGCGTGGCCGCGCAGGTTGAACGTCAGGCAGACGAAGCCGGCGGCGACCGGGCGCTTGGCCTCGCCGATGCTCCGCCGCTGGCTGCTGCCCCAGCCGTGGACGAAGACCAGCCCCGAGCCGTGCCGCACGTCGTGGTCGGGCAACAGCAGCTTGCCGACGATGTGCCGCCGGTCGACCGTGATGCGCAGGTCGGCCGTTCTCATCGCTGAACCCCTTGGAGGGTGGTGTACCGCACGAGCGGCCCCGCCTCGTCGTCGACCCCGTGGAAATGAACGGTCGCGCCCGGCGGAGCCACGACATCGGTCCCGTAGGCTTCGACGGTCATGACGCGAGCGAGATTGATCGAGGGTGACCGCGCAAACGCGTGAAAGGCCGCGAGCTCGGCCGGGCTGGCGCCGCCGACGCGCCAGGACGCTTCGAGGACACCCGAGCGCGTCCGGCCGGCGGCGTCGGTTCCCTGCGCGACATCGTAGTTCCGTCGTGAGGCGACGAGGCCGTACTCCGCGGTCGCCTCGTCGTACGTCCGGGCCTGGCGAATCGCCGTCCGGATGACGCCCGGGACGTCGAGGCGATCGAGGGCATCCCACCCGCCGCGAGCGCAGATGAGCTCCGAGCCCCCGTAGACCGGGCGGCCGCTGTTGTCGGGTGTCAGCCATTGTCGGCCGTGATAGCTCACGGCCATGTCGTCGAGCGTGACGTGCCCGATGCTGAGGGTGGTCACCGGCTGGAGGTTGAGCTCGAGCAGCAAGCCCTCTCGCGCGAGGTCGTCGTCACCGAGCCGCTGCAGCAGCGAGTCCATCTCGCCCATCGAGCCCAGCGTACGCTGGCCGCGCGCGCCGGCGCTGCACGGCCGCTTGATCCGGATCCACCCCACGGACAACAACCGGCGGGCCGCCTCGCGAGCATCGCCCCGCTCGAAGACGCTGTACCCCGGCAGGACGACGTTCCCGATCCGCCGGGTGAAGTCGTGAGACCAGCCGTCCGGTCGGTGGGCCGTATCGGCCACGAGCTCGTGGCTGATGATCTTGGTCTTGACGAATTCGTGAGGAACGACGCCTCCGAAGACGTCATGAGCGCTCCGGAGCCCGAGCTTGTCGACGTCGCTGCGCACGAGGGTCTCGTCCGGGACGACGAAGAGCGGGCCGGGAAGGCAGTGAGCGGGATCGTAGCATCCCGCGAAATCGAAGCCCTTGAAGGCGGCGATCGACTCGGCGACGCAGCGAAGCGTCGTCCCTTCGTGGCCGCGCAAGAACGTCGACGGCCGCGAAAGATGCAAAACGAGAGCGCCCTTACCCATCGCGACGGAGCAGTGCAAGGAGCGAACCAGTGGAACGGCGGGAGAGCAGCGGGGGCCGAGCCCCCGCCCGACTGCTACTGCGTGACTACATCTTGGCTTTGACGAGCTCCTCGGCGCACGCGCTGGCGAGTCCCGAGTACGGCTTCTTGTCCCCACGCGGCGTGGCCCAGCCGGCTTCCTCGATGAACTGGCTCTGTTTCCACGTGTCGATCTTCTGGAACTCCGCGAGCTTCGCCGCCGCTCCGGGTTGCCCCATGAAGCGCGCGACGCACGACGGCGTGAGCGCCTGGACGACGGCCGTCGTCGTGCGCTCGTTCGCCATTCGCTCGGCCGTGCTGCCGAGCGTCCATCCCAGCCACGAAAATCCGATGATCATGGTGCCGATGGAGCCGACGACCACGCCCCACACTGCTGATTTGAGCCACGGTAGTTGTAGTTGCATGAGAGACCTCCCTGAGGGTTCGCGTGTCATGGTCAGGCGGCGCGCGACGTCATCGCGTACGCAGATGAGACGTCGAGCGGTACCCCCGAATCGGCGTTGAGTGGTCGACGAGATTGAGCTCGGCCAGGCGTCGAGAGCCGTGCGACACGGCCTTGGCGATCGTGGGAAAGAAGTCCCGCGATTCCTCGATGACCTCGCCCGCGTAGTTGACGATCCGCCAGCGCCAGTCGGGATGGGTCGGTGTCGAGAATGCGGCGACCTGCATTACCAGCGGCCCCCGCCGCCCTGACGCTGGAATCCGCCACCGCCCCGACCGCCGCCCGTCGACGCGTTGGCGGGCTCGACCCTGATCTGGCGGCCATCGACTTCCTGGCCGTTGAGCTTAGACACGGCCTGCTGGGCATCTTCCGCCGAGGCCATCTCGACGAATCCGAATCCCCGCGATTGTCCAGTGCTCCGATCCGTCACCACGCTGCTGCTCTCGACGCTGCCCACGGCGGCGAACACCTCACGCAGGCGCTCACTCGACGTGGAAAAGGCGAGACCTCCGACGAACAGCTTGTGGGCCATGGCACACCTCCGAAGTTTCTTCCGCGCGGAGTGGACGCGGTCTGGAACGCGGAAGACGGCCCCAGCGGCGCGGCCTGATGGGGAGGGAGGCTCAAGGGCGAACCGACGACCAGATCAGACCGCGACAGTATGACACACCTGTCGGTCGTCCGTCGGAATTGTTGTGGGGCCTCGCGTCCGCCTCCGGAACCAATCGCAGACACGATGGCGCGCGGTCAGCGCGCGATGGGCGCCGGGAAGACCCCGGCGCCCATCCTCTCAGTTCAGCAGATCAGGACCGACGTCACCGCTGGGCGATCTGCTGTTGCCACGTGCGGATCTCGTCGGGCGACGCCGCGCGACCGATGACGGCCTTGTAGAGGTCCGCGATCACCTGCTGCTCGTCCTTGTTCTTCGTGGCGTATTCGGGGGACTTCAGGAAGGACTCGACAGTCCACTTGACGTCACCGTTCTGGACCAGGTTATCCGCCCACTGGTTCCGTTCCTGTTCAGTCGGCTGCCTGTCGAAGAAGCCGCGGTAGAGCTGTGAGACGAAGACGTGGGCGGCCCTGCGGTTGTTCTTGAAGCCGGCTGCCCGGTTCTGGAACTCCGGCGAGCCCACGAACTGCGGCACCAGTGGCAGCACCCGGCTGATCGCGGTGTTGGACGTGCCGGCTACCGTCGCCGGAGCCGGTCCACCCTGATCCTGCTCGATGTACCGGGCCGTGAAGCGGTCGGGCGATGTGCCGGGAAACCCCGTCACGGTGACGCCGAGATTGGGCGTCATCGCCCCCTGAACGGGCTGGCTCACCTGGGTCATGTCCACGTTGACGACGCGTCCGTCGTCCGCTTTGAGCGTGAGCTGGCTGCCCTGGACGGCCTGCACTTGGCCGTGGACCTTCTGCCAGTTGCCGACGGCTTGGGCCGCGGCGCCCGTGGCGGTCGCCGACACCAGGACGACGGCGAGTAAAAGTTTCATCGCTGACTTCATGATGTCACCTCCCCTTCTCTGTTTCAGCAATCGAGTTGCCACCCACTCGCGAGATGGCCGGTGTCGGGCTACGATCTGGTCATGTTCGAGACCATCCAGTCGCCGTCCGCCGCCGAGCGCTTGCGCGCCGCAGAGGCATTCGTCACGCGTTACCCGGCCGACGCCGAAGTGCTGATCATCGGCGCGTCCCGTGGCGCCGCGGATGATCTCGCCCGACGGGTCACGGCGGCGCGAGGCGCGACATTCGGGCTACACCGCGCCAGCTTCACCCAGCTGGCCGTGCGGTTCGCCACCGCCGAGATGGCGCGTGTGGCCCTGGCGCCGGCCACGGCGCTGGGCGGCCCTCGATGGGCCGGGGCACGACGTGGCGGAGCTGGCCAGACGCTTCGAGGCGCAGCTCCATGCGGGGAGGATCGCCGATCGGGCGGACCTCCTCGGCATCGCGGCGCGCGCCGCAACCGACGGGACTCTCGACGCTCTCCGGCGCATGCCGATGGTGTTGCTCGACGTGGCGATTGCGGGACAGGCCGAGCGCGACTTCGTCCAGGCTCTCACCGGGATCTCACCGGCTGTCCTGGCGACCGTTCCCGCCGGCGATGACGCCACACTCGAAGCCCTCGGCGCCTCGAGCGCGGTCCCCGCCGCGGCAGAGCCGGAGAGCTCCGACCTCGCGCGAGCGCGTGACTTTCTCTTCGCGGTCGCCCCGCCGCCGCATCGCGCCGGGCGCGGCGACGTTCTCTTCTTCTCCGCGCCGGGCGAGGGACGGGAGATGGTCGAGATCGCCCGCCGTATCCTCGCCGAGGCGCGGGCGGGGACGCCGTTCGATGAGATGGCGGTGCTCCTGCGCGCGCCCGAGATCTACGTCTCGCTGCTCGAAGCGGCGCTGCGCCGCGCGGGCATTCCCGCGTGGTTCGCGCGCGGCACCGCGCGGCCCGATCCGTCCGGCCGTGCCTTCCTCGCGCTGCTCGACTGCGCGCTGGAGGGACTCTCGGCCCGGAGGTTCGCCGAGTATCTGTCGCTCGGACAGGTGCCGGCGCTCGACGCCGCCGGCGCGCCGCCGACGGAGCGCTCGGTGTGGACGGCGCCCGACGACGAGACGCTGGGCCCGGCGGCGGACGCGATATCGCCGGCACCGATTGAGGCCGCGACGGTTCCGGAGCCCGACGCCGACGACCGGCCGGTGGTCGACGGGACGTTGCGCGCTCCATGGAAATGGGAACAGCTCCTGGTCGAGTCCGCGGTGATCGGAGGCGAGGACCGCTGGAGCCGGCGCCTGGCGGGGCTCGAGGCCGAGTACCGGGCCCGGCTCGCCCGTTTTCGCGAGGAGGAGCCGGATTCGCCGCGGGTCCTCGGAATCGAGCGCGATCTCCGCAACCTCGAGCATCTCCGTCGCTTCGCGATGCCCGTCATCCAGCGGCTCGCGGCCCTGCCCGCGAACGGCACGTGGGGCGAGTGGATCGCGGCGCTCGAGACGCTGGCGCCGACCGTGCTGCGGCGTCCCGAGCGCGTCCTGACCGTCCTGGCGGCGCTCCGACCGCTCGAGGTGATCGGGCCCGTGGCGCTCGGCGAGGTGCGCGACGTGCTCGCGGCCGAGCTGACCATGCTCGCCGAGCGTCCGCCGGCCGACCGCTACGGCCGCGTCTTCGTCGGCACCATCGAGCAGGCGCGCGGCCGCAGCTTCGAGGTGGTCTTCCTGCCGGGGCTCGCGGAACGGGTGTTCCCGCAGAAGCCGCGCGAGGATCCGATCCTGCTCGACGCGTTCCGCCGTGAGCTCGGCGTTGCCCTGCCCACGCAGGACGACCGCGGCCGGCGCGAGCGTCTGGTGCTCCGGATCGGGGTCGGGGCCGCCCGCCGCGTGCTCCACCTCTCGTACTCGCGGATCGAGCAGACCGAAGCACGGCCGCGCGTGCCGTCGTTCTACGCGCTCGAGGTGGCGCGCGCGCTCACGGGCGAGGTGCCGGAGCCCCAGCGAATGGAGCGCGACGCCGCGGAGGCCGCCGGCGCTCGCCTGGCGTGGCCGGCGCCGGATGATCCGTCGCACGCGATCGACGAAGTCGAGCACGACCTGGCGACGCTGCGGGGCCTGCTCGCGAGCGGGGAAGCCCACGGGCGCGCCCGCTATCTGCTGGAGCTGAACGACAGCCTGGCGCGCTCTCTCCGGACGCGATGGACGCGGTGGCACCGGCCGTTCCGGCCCGCCGACGGCGTGGTTGGCGTGACGGGCGGCACGCGCGCGACGCTGGCCGCCGCGCGGCTCGAGGCGCGCGCCTACTCGGCCTCCGCGCTCCAGAAGTTCGCCGCCTGCCCCTATCAGTTCTTCCTCTCCGCGATCTGCCGGATCGAGCCGCGGCCCGATGTCGCGCCCATCGTCGAGCTCGATCCGGCGACGCGGGGGCACCTGTTTCATCGGGTGCAGGCCGACGTGATGCGCACCCTCGCCGGCGCCGGTCGCCTGCCGCTCGGCGCGGACGGGCTCGAAGCGGCGCGGGCGACCCTCGACCAGACGCTCGACCGCGTGGCCGAGCGGTACCGTGAGGAGCTGGCGCCCGCGATCACGCGCGTCTGGCAGGACGAGATCGAATCGATGCGCGCCGATCTCAGGATGTGGCTCGAGCAGTCGGCGGCCGCCCACGTCGAGTGGGAGCCGATCGCCTTCGAGCTTGCGTTCGGCCTGCGGCGCGATCCCGCGAACGATCCGGGCAGTGTCGAGACGGAGGTGACGCTGGCCGATGGCTACCGCCTGCGGGGCATCGTCGATCTCGTCGAGCGCAAGCGTGATGGGTCCGACCTGCGCGTGACCGATTACAAGACGGGCCGCGACTACACGCGGCCGAATCTCGTGGTGGGCGGCGGCCAGATGCTGCAGCCCGTGCTCTACGGGCTGGCCGTCGAGCAGCTGCTTGGCGCACGCGTGGTCCAGTCACGGCTCTTCTACTGCACGCGCGCCGGCGGCTTCTCCGACCGGCTCGTGGCCATGTCTGCCGAGGCCCGCGGCCGCGGCCCGGCGGTGCTGGCCGTGATCGACCGCGCGATCGCCGCCGGGTTCCTGCCGGCGGCGCCACGCCCGGGCGCCTGTGGCATCTGTGACTTCCGCGACGTGTGCGGCCCGAACGAGGAGACCCGGATCAAGCAGAAGGACCCGGCGGCGCTGGAGGAGCTGCGCACACTGAGGGACTGGCCGTGACGACGCTCGTCGACCAGGCCGAGCGCGAGCGCATTCGCACGTCGCTGGAGGAGACGCTCGTCGTCGAGGCGGCGGCGGGCACCGGCAAGACGAGCGAGCTCGTGGCGCGGCTGGTGAACGTCCTTGCCGAGGGCCGCGGGACCGTCCAGAGCATCGCGGCGCTCACCTTCACCGAGAAGGCCGCTGGCGAGCTGAAGCTGCGCTTGCGGGCCGGGCTCGAGAGCGAGCGGCAGCGAGCGGTGCCGGGCAGCGCTCGGCACCGGCGGATCGAGGACGCCATCGCCCACCTCGAAGAAGCGCGGGTCAGCACGATCCACGGCTTCTGCAACGATCTCCTGCACGAGCGGCCGGTCGAGGCGCGCGTGGATCCCGACTTCGCGGTCCTCGCGGAGCCCGAGGCCGAGGCGCTGTACCGCCGCGCGTTCGATGGGTGGCTCGCCGAGAAGCTGGAGGCGCCGCCGGACGGGCTTCGCCGGGCGCTGCGTCGTCGCTCGTTCGACGGCGATCCCGTGGACCGCCTGCGCCGCGCGGGCTGGCAGCTCGCCGGCTGGCGTGATTTCCGCGCGCCGTGGCAGCGGCGCCCGTTCGACCGGGCGGGTGCGGTCGAGACGCTGATCGCACGGGTGCACGCGCTGTACGAGCAGCTCAGGACGTCCTCGGCGACCACGGACACGCTCTATGCCGACCTCTGGCCCCTGCGGCGCCTGAGCGAGGACGTCCGCACGCGGGAGAGCGTCGCGCCCAGGGATCTCGACTGGCTCGAGGCGGCCGTGAGCGACCTGCTCCGTGAGCGCAGCTTCAAGAGCCCGCGCCGCGGGAACGAGCGGAACTACCGCAGCGTGCCGCGGGCGGCGATCCTCGCGGCCCACGCGGACCTCCTGGCCGCGCTGGAGGACTTCGCCTGCGACGTCGTCCGTGACCAGCGGCGGGTTCGGGCCGATCTTCAGCGGCGGCTGTCCCACATCTTCGTCGACGAGTTCCAGGACACCGACCCGCTCCAGGCCGAGATCGTCCTGCTCCTGGCCGCCGCCGATCCCGCGGTCGATCGCTGGCAGGACGTCACCCCGGCGCCGGGCAAGCTCTTCCTCGTGGGTGACCCCAAGCAATCGATCTATCGGTTTCGCCGCGCCGACGTCGGGATTTACCAGGCTGTCAAGGAGCTCCTGGCCGCCCGCGGTGCCGCGTGCCTCTACCTGACGACCAGCTTCCGCGCGACGCCGGCGATCCAGCGCCTGGTGAATGCCGCGTTCGCGCCCGTCATGAGCGAAGACCGCGACGCGCTCCAGGCCCGATACGTGCCGCTCGCGCCGTATCGCGAGTCGCGAGAGGGGCAGCCCGGAGTCGTCGCGCTCCCGGTCCCGAACCCGTACGGCCGCTACGGCGGATTCGCGAAGGCGGCCATCGATGAGTCACTTCCCGAGGCCGTCGGCGCGTTCGTCCAGTGGCTGCTGAAGGAAAGCGGCTGGACGGTGACCGAGCGCGAGCGGGCCGGCGACGCGGTGCCGATCTCGGCCCGCCACGTCTGTCTCCTCTTCCGGCGCTTCACGTCCTGGGGCCGGGACGTCACCCGGGCGTACGTCGAGGCGCTCGAGGCGCGGGGGATCGCGCACCTGCTGGTCGGCGGCCGGTCGTTTCATCTCCGCGAGGAAGTGGAGAGCCTGCGCACGGCGCTGGCGGCCATCGAGTGGCCCGACGACGAGCTGTCCGTGTACGCGACGCTCAAGGGACCGCTCTTCGCGATCGGCGACGAGGAGCTGATCGACTATCGGCAACGGTTCCGGCACCTGCATCCGTATCGGCCGCCCAAGGAGGAAGTCGCCACGAGCCTACAGCCCCTCGTCGACGCGCTGGCCTTGCTGCGCTCGCTGCACGGACTCCGGAACTACCGGCCCGTCGAGGAGACCATCAATCGCTTACTCACGGCCACGCGCGCCCATGCGGCCTTCGTCCTTCGCCCCCGGGGCGAGCAGGCCCTGGCCAACGTGCTCAGGGTCGCCGAGCTGGCCCGCACGTACGAGGCCGCCGGCAGCATCTCGTTTCGCGGCTTCGTCGAGCGGCTCCGGAACGAGGCCGAGGGCGAGGCGCCCGAGGCGCCGATCGTCGAGGAGGCCAGCGAGGGTGTCCGGGTCATGACGGTCCACCGGGCCAAGGGGCTGGAGTTTCCGGTGGTGATCCTCGCCGACATCACCGCGGGCATCGCCGGCAACCCCGGCCGCTATGTCGACGCCGAGCGCGGGCTCTGCGCGCTCCGCCTGGGCGGATGGCAGCCGTGGGATCTGCTCGACCACGCGGACGAGGAGCAGGCGCGCGATCGCGCCGAGGGCGTGCGCGTGGCATACGTCGCGGCCACGCGGGCACGCGACCTGCTCGTGGTGCCGGCCGTCGGTGACGATCCGTCCGCCGCGGGATGGCAGGGGGCGAGCGACGGCTGGGTCAGCCCGGTTCACGCCGCCATTTATCCTCCCGCAGAGCGGCGGCGGGCGTCGAGCGCCGCGCCCGGATGCCCGCCCCTGGGCGACGACAGCGTGCTCGAGCGGCCCGATCGCAACACCCCCGGGCGCGACAACGTCCGTCCTGGTCTTCACACCTTCGGTGCTGACGGCGACCGCTACGACGTCGTGTGGTGGGACCCGCGGGGCCTCGCCCTCGACGTGCAGAGAGTGTACGGCCTGCGACGCGAGGATCTGATCCAGGACCCCGGCCGTCAGACGGTCGAGGCCGATCGCCAGCGCTACGACGAGTGGCTCGCCGCGCGCCAGGCCGCCCAGGAGCGAGGCGCGCGACCGAGTCTTGCTGTTCGCACGGTCACCGACTGGGCGCGGACCACGCCGGCCGGCGAGGACGAGACCGCCCCGCGCGCGCATGATGTCGACCTGGTCGTCGCGGCCTCCGGCGGCGCGAGGCCGATGGGGCCGCGCCTTGGAACCCTCGTGCACGCGGCGCTCGCGACCGTCGCCCTCGACGCGACGGCTTCGCAGATCGCCGACGGCGTCAGCCTGCAGGCCCGCATCCTCGGCGCGCCGCCCGAGGAAATGCACGCGGCGACGGCGCTCGTCGGCGCGGCCCTCGCCCATCCGCTGATGGCGCGCGCGCGCGCGGCCTGGCGCGCCGGCCGGTGCCGTCGCGAGACGCCCATCGCGGGCCGGGAGCCCGATGGCTCACTGATCGAAGGCGTGCTCGATCTCGCGTTCGAAGACGCCGACGGCTGGACGGTCATCGATTTCAAGACGGATACCGAAATCGCCGGGGCGCTCGGAACGTATCGACGTCAGGTCGCGCTCTATGCGTCGGTGATCGAGAGGGCCACGGGTCGACGAGCCACCGCGCTCCTGATGCAGCTGTGAATCGCTAGCGGATTTCGTCCAGCGTGACCAGGCGCCCCAGGCCGGCGGAACGCGCGGCCGCTTCGGAGGCCTCCACGCCCGCGCAGGCGTCGAGGAACGCTGCCAGCTCGAGCCGCAGCGGTTCGCCGCCGCCCGTCGGCAGCTCCTCCTTGCCCGTGTCCACGGCCTCCCAGCCCTCGCCGGCCCGTCGGTGCACGCCCGGATGAACGGTGACCGTCCCCGGGCCGTAGTCGGCGACGAGGCTGCCTTCATCGCCGACGATCACGCACTCGCGATGGGTGCCCGGCACGAAGTAGTTCGCCTCGATCACGACGGGCACGTCGCCGTAGTGCACGACCGCGACGGACAGGTCGTCGAGCCCCCGGCCGAGGAAGTCGCGCTGCAGCGCCGACACGGCGGTGGGGTCGCGGCGAAGGAGGACACGGAACAGGTCGACGTAGTGGATGCCGTCGGTCTGGAACACGCCGACGTCCGTGCGGGGGCGCTTGAACCCGGGCCTTCCTCCGCGGTCCGCGCCAGAGGCTTCTCGATGAAGCAGTGCTTGCCCGCGCGAAGGCACGTCGCGGCGATCGCGAGGTGGCTATCGGCGGGCGTCACGACGTCGACGGCGTCGACGTTCGGCAGCGCCGCGCGATAATCGTCCACCGCGTGCGTCGGCTCCACACTGTGGGCGACCGCCCACTGGCGCCGCTCCTCCGCGACGTCGGCGACCCACACCGTCGCCCCGAGGTCGCGCAGCACGCGCAGATGCTTCTCCCCCCACCGCCCCAGCCCGACGAGGAGAATGTTCATGGGTTGGCGAGGTCGCCGCCCAGGTCCTCGGCGATCTCGTAGCGGAGCATACGGGACTTCATCCAGCGGACGACGAGCAGATCGGCGGAGGCGACGAACGCGCGGTTCAGGACGCCGTACTTCGACTGGCCGAAGCGGCGCGGACGGTTGCGCACCGGGACCTCGACCACGCGGAAGCCCCGCACGCGCAGCAGGGTGGGAATGAACCGGTGGAAGCCGCGGTAGAGCGTCAGATCGCGCAGGCATTCCCGGCGGAACGCGCGAAAGGTGCAGCCGCTGTCGTGGATCGTCTCGTCGCTGATCGCGTTGCGAATCCGGTTGGCGACGCGCGACGAAAGCCGTCGGACCCAGGTGTCGCCGGCGGCGCGGTCCACCCGCCACCCCATGGCGGCATCCCAGGTGTCCAGCTTCGCGAGCAAGGCCGGGATATCGGCCGGATCGTTCTGCAGGTCGGCGTCCATGGTGACGACCCAGCGACCGCGCGCGGCCTTGAAGCCCGCGTCCGTCGCCGCCGTCTCGCCGGCGTTGGCCTTGAGCCGAACGAGCCGCACCCGCGCATCGGCGTCGCGCAGCCCCCGGATGATCTCGGCGCTCCGGTCCTCGCTGCCGTCGTCCACGAAGATGACCTCGAAGCGCAGGGCCAGCCCCTCGAGGACGCCGCGCAGCTCGGCCCACAGCGGGGGGAGATTCTCTTCTTCGTTGTAGACGGGGATGACGACCGAGAGATCGAGCGCGGGCCCGCCGGCGGCGCCCTCAGCCACCGAGCGTGCCGCTCCGTTCGCGGGGACGGGTGCCCTGCCATTCCCCCACGAGACTCTGGGGGAAGTCGAGGCGGTCCAGGACACGCGCGATCGTGTGGTTCACGATGTCGTCGAGCTCCTTCGGCCGGTTGTAGAACGCGGGCATCGGGGGGAGCACGATGGCGCCCATCTCGGCCAGGGCCAGCATCATCTTCAGGTGACCGACGTGCAGCGGGGTCTCGCGGATGAGCATGATGAGCGGCCGCCCTTCCTTCAGCGTCACGTCGGCCGCGCGGGAGATCAGCGTGTCGGCGTAGCACGCGGCCACCGCCGCCGCCGTCTTGATGCTGCACGGCGCGATCACCATGCCCGCGGTGCGGAACGAGCCGGACGCCAGGGTGGCGCCGATGTCGGCGTTGTCGTATCGGTGGTGCGCGAGGGCCTCGACCTCCGCGACCGTCCAGTCGGTCTCCGCGACGAGGGTGCGCTTGCCGGAGCGCGAGAGCACGAGATGGAGCTCGACGTCGGCGTACCGCTGCAGGATCTCGAGCAGCCGGATGCCGTAGACCGAGCCGCTGGCGCCGGTGATGCCGACCACGACCCGCTTCACAGCCGCAGCCTACGCTTGAACACTTCCTCGCGGGTCTTCTGGTACATGATCTCCCACTCGCGGCTGCCTTCGGGCACCGGGCGCGAGTAGGAAGACAGCGTGCGGCGGACCTCGGTGTCGACCGATTCCTCGAGCTTGGCCTCCTCGGTCAGGCTCCGCATCACCTCGACGCGCAGGTCCTCGGGGGCCCGCACGTGCAGGCCGTCCACGGAGCCGAGCTCCTTCACGATGAGGTCGGCCAGGAAGAACAGTCGCTCGCGGCTCATCCGCATCAGAGGATGAATCCCCGGTCGCGGGCGAGCTTCTCGCGGACCTTGCCGAAGAGCTGTCGATAGTCGGCCGACGAGTCCTTGATGGCCTTGGCGTGGGTCAGCAGGAGCTGGCGCGCATCGGCCTCGAGCTTCTCTTCGGCGAGGAGATTTTCCACGACCACGTGCCGGATGGCGGCGCGCGCCGCGGCGTCGTCCTTGACCTCGATGATCTTCTTCGTCGTCAGGCGCTTGACAACCGCGTCGGCCATCCGCTCGGCGATCTGATCGCGCCTGGGCATAGCCGTAACACCCTACAGGCCGCGCCGGAGGGTGTCAAGAAGCGGCCGGTAAAATGAACGTCACGCGTGTGCCCTCACCGGGCGCGCTCTCGAGCTGCACGCTGCCGCCGTGCGCGTCGATGAGCGACTTCACGACGGCGAGACCGAGCCCCGCGCCGCGCGCGCTGCCGACGCCGGGCGCGCGGTAGTATGGCTCGAACACGCGCGGCAGCGCCTCGGCCGGAATGCCCCGCCCGGCGTCACGCACCGAGAACTCCACCGCGTGGTCCGTCGCGCGCGCGGCCACGTGCACGTCGCTGCCCACCGGCGAGTACTTCATCGCGTTGGCGACGAGATTCTTGAGGATCCGGTCGAGCGCGTCGGCGTCGGCGTCGATGGCCGGCAACATCTGCTCGCACTCGACCACCAGGCGATGCGAGCCGTTGCGACGGAACACCTCGACGGCGGCGCTGACGGCCGGCGCCACCTCGACCGGCCCGCGCGAGAGGCGCGGTTCCAGGCCCCGCTCGAGGCGCGACAGATCGAGGAAGTCGTCCACGATCCGGACGAGCCGCTCGGTCTCGTGCTGCATCACCTCCGCCATGCGCCGGACCTCGGCCGGCTCGAAGCGGCGCTGCGCCAGGAGCTCGCTGAAGCCCAGCAGCGCGGTCAACGGCGTCCGCAGCTCGTGCGAGGCGATGGCCACGAACGCCGATTTCGTCGCCGTGGCGCTGGCGATCCGCTCCGCCAGCTCCTCGGCGAAGCGGCGCTGGCGGGACGCGAGCCGGGCGTTCTCGAGGGCCAGGCCGCAGTGCGCGGCCAGCGCCGAGAGCGCCGCCCGCTCGGGAGCGGACATCTCGCCCTCGTGCTCCACGGCGAGGACGCCGATCGAATCGCCACCGACGAGCAGCGGGGCCACGAAGGCCCGTCGCGGGCGCGGGCCGCCGCCCGCGTCGGGGACGAAGCGTGGGATGCCCGTGGCGAGGACCTCGGCGGCCAGCGATCCCGCGGCGACCGCGGTACCGCCCGCCACCACCAGCCGCTCGTCCTGGCGGACGACCAGCGCGACGTCGTCGACGGCGAGCCGAGCGGCGAGACATGCGCGCAGGCGGCCGAGCGCCAGCTCCAGCGACGCCTCCTGCGCGAGCGCCTGCTGCACCGCCAGCAGGATCTCCGTCCGTCGTCGCTGCGCCTGCGCGTACGATGCGAGCCGTCCCACGAGCGTGCCCGCAAGCAGCAGGGCGAGACCGGTGACCAGGTGCTCGGCGGCCGCTGACGTGAGGCCGCCGCGCTCGATCGCGGCAAAGACGCGCGGCGTCTGGAGCAGCACGGCGGTGACCGCGGCCGCCCCGCCGCCGACGACGCCGAAGCGGAGCGCGGCCGCGATGACGGGAACGAAGTAGAGATGGCGCAGCAGCGACGTCGCCTCCACCTCCGCGCGGCTGCCGAGGACCGACACCGCGACGATCGAGACCGCGAGGGCGACGATCTCTCTCATCCGATGGCCAGGAGCCGGTAGGCGAGGAAGAAGAGCCAGGAGGCGGCCAGCCCGGGCAGCAGGCTGCCGGACCACCACAAGAGCCAGCAGTCGAGGGCGCCGAGGATCGTCAGATAGAACAGCGCGCCCGCCATGACCTCCACTTGCTTCGGCAACAGCGGATCGACCACGTAGCGCAGCAGAGCCGCGCCGGTCGCGACGCTCGCCGCGGCGGCGAACGACCAGCGTCGCTGGAGCCGATTGAAGAGCGCGCCCCGGAAGAAGCATTCGGCCGAGATCAGGTTCGCGCCGACGTCGTAGGCCCACAGCGGGAGGATGGCCGTCCCGCCGCCGCGGAGCGCATAGCCGAGGGTCTGCGACGCGGACAGGAGCAGATGCCCGCCGAGCAACGCCCCGAGGGCGGCGCCGACGAGGAGCGGACGGAGGGCAACGCGGGGCGCGAGGCCGAGGCCGCCGAGCCGTCCGCGGACCATCAGCACGGCGAGCCACGCGGGCGCCGCCAGGTACATCACCGTCGCTCGCGGGTCGAGAACGGCGGCGATCGCGCCCGCGCCGATCAGCGCCACCGTGACGAGCAGGCTCCCACGTGGCAGACGCGCGCCGCCGTCCACCGCGCCCCAGGCCAGGGCGGCGGCGAGGAGGCCGCCATGCGCGGCCGTGAGCGCCGTGACCCGCAGCACGGCCGGCGTGATCCACCCGGCCGCCGCGAGCCCGGCCGCCGCGAGCCAGCCCGCACCGAGGGTGGCGATCAGCGCGAGCGGCGTGTTCGCGAGGAGGCTCCGCCGCGGCGTGGCCCCCCCTTCAAGCGCCCACATCGCGCAACACCCCGAGCGCGACGGCGACGACATCCTCGTCGAGCGTGCCGGCCGCCCCGCCCGCGAGGTACTCGAGCGCCGCCTCGCGGGACAGCGCGGCCCGGTACGGGCGGTGGGAGGTCAGCGCGTCGAAGATATCGGCGGCGGCCACGATGCGGGCACCGAGAGGAATCGCGTCGCCGGCGAGACCATCGGGATACCCGCTGCCGTCGTGACGCTCGTGATGGTGCCGGATCACCACGGCGACGCCGGCCAGGCACTCGAAGGGCGCCACGATCTGCGAGCCGATCACGGGATGGCGGCGCATGAGCACCCACTCGTGCTCGTCGAGCGCGCCCGCCTTGCGGAGGACCGCCTCGGGCACGCCGATCTTGCCCATGTCGTGAAGCAACCCCGCCTGCGCGATGGTCTGCACGGTCTCGGCCGGCAGACCCATGCCCACCGCGATCCGCCGACTCCACCGGCCCACGCGCTCGGAGTGGCCGCGCGTGTACGGGTCCTTGGCTTCGAGCGCGTTGGCCAGACCGAGCAGCGACTGCCCGATCGAGCGCTGCAGCCGCAGGTAGAGATCGCGGACGTCCTCGGCGTAGCGCATCGTCTGCTCGTAGGCCGCGTTGAGCCGGCGGTACGCCACGGCCAGCTCGTCGGAGGCCGCTACTCGGGTCGCCATCGGATCGTGTGGGGCATGAGCTGCTCGACGAGCGAGAGCAGGCGAACGGGCGAGAATGGTTTGGTGAGGTACTCGTCGGCGCCGGCGGCGAGCCCCCGCGCGACATCGTCACGCTGCGCCGCCGCCGTCAGCATGAC
>WNGA01006278.1_pt1 | contig 17011 bp, 14 predicted proteins | sample 5400061 | NCBI WGS metagenome assembly WNGA01 (sample SAMN13153366, study PRJNA577476) | soil metagenome | isolation source: 100 cm soil or saprolite under grassland replicate 2 | place: USA:California | collected 2016-06-15 | reverse complement strand
TCTGTAAAACCGCATTTTGCCGCACAAAACCGCACGGCACTTTTTCAGTAAGTGCCAGTAAATCATTCATTTACATCATCTTCCGGGTGCAATCCATCGGCCTCAAAATTCGCCGATACTTCGTATCTTGGGGGTTCGACTCCCCCTCCCGGCACCAGACCTAAGTACATTTGGTGCAACTTGTTACCTTGGCGTGGAATTCGGCAATTGCCTTCGCCAACCGAGCGAAACGAGGCAGCACGCTCCATATCTATGGTCGAGTTGCGCCGTGCAGCAAACGCAGCGGAATTTTTGATGAAAAGCGAAACCGCGGCGGATTGCGGTCACAAATCTCGTACCGGATTGCATGATTGAAAAGAACGCTCATTAAATTCCGGATCTTTGCGCAGCTTGCTCTCGCCAGTGCGAGAGACCTGAGCCAGAGATAACTGCGGAGGCAATCGGATTACTTTTTTGGCATTGCAATGCGTGGCGAAGTCCAGCTGGTTAGAACGCCTGTCTGTCACGCAGGATGCCGCGGGTTCGAGCCCGTCGCTCCCGCCATTGCTTTACCGAATTGCGACCGGTCGACTACCTAAACTTGCTAAATCCTTTACCTCTCCCCCGACTAGTCAAGGTCATACGAGAGAAAGATTGCAATTGAGGTTCAGAGGAACGGTATGGCTGGTATCTGCAGGGTGCGCGAACTACGGATCTGGATTTCTTAATAATAATGAGGAGGCGAGGCTGCATAGAGCACCTCTACCTGCTGGTTCTCAGATTTCGCCTAGGCGACCCTCATACTTTCTTTCCAGACGCGATATCTGTGCCTTAACTGATCCTGTACCGTCGTAGGCATCCAAGGCTTCAAGGAGCCGCGCGTTAATAAAGTAATGCAGGCGCCAGAAATTGCGCAGGAAGATGTTCGTGGCAGGGTCCATCATGTCTTCGCCGGTCGCCATTTGCACCGACATATGTGCTTCGTTGTGCCATGACTCAATAGCAGTCGAAAACGCGGCAAGCGAATCGAAATCTCCTGAATTCACATTCAATGACAAGTTGTACGGCCATCCGAACTGAGTCCAGTCGGCCAATGTGAACGGTTGCACACCACCGGGCCAGACTTTGTCTGCATGGCACTTCTTGAACGCCCGTTACGACGTGCCAGTGGAACAAAAGAAATCCAAGATTGTTTCTCAGCGATGTGCTGTGCCAGCGGTTGTGCAACGGACCAAGATCTTGGAGAAAAACAATGGGGTCCTTCTGCTTAAGTGCCTCGCTAGCATAGTGGTTGATTATGCGCACCGTTTGGCTGTGGGCCATGGGGGTATCTTCCTCTTCCAGTCAGATCCCTTGAGTTTCTGGGACCCTTATGCATTCGTTTTCGTTCGCTGGCAACGGCAGCAAACAATAATCAAAGCTCGACTGTCAAAGTAGTGCGGATAAGGCTCGATTCGTTTCAAACACCATGCCCTTATTCTTGGGTGGGTAATCGAAAAGGACGCCAGGACATTCCGAACCTTGAGGACATTTGCTTTCAGAGACTAGACGAATTGACATCTTTTTTATTCCGGTGACGGTCGTACTAGTCCGGTCATACCATCTTGGTTGCCGACCGGAGCCGTGAGTTCAGCTCAAGGCCGCCACCCGTCTAAACCATTTCTGTTGGCCGGAGAAAAATCCATGTCTCGAGTCCCCCCTAAACATCTACTTTTTGCTGCTTTGTTTCTGCTGGCAGCGATTCGCAATTGAGTTCCTATGCGGATGTTTTGGTCACGGCAAACACAGCGCCACCGAATCAAGCGCCGATGGTAACCGGCGGATCAAATCTTGGGCTGGAATCTGCCTTCAAGAAGTGAACCGACCGACCGCGAATTCGATTGCAAAACGATCCGTTGAAGTCGTTAATGACTCGACCGGGTTGGTGCTTTTCGGGCGTTGACTCAAAAAGGTCTCGGTAATCTCTTTCCCTACACCTTCATTTTCTACAGCTTCGCTGGTCGCACCTTAATGCCGCACGAAAGATCCCCAGTTCGGGATATTAATCATGCATCGGCCCTGGGATAGTTGTTCGTTGCAGATGTCCGTCTGCCCGACCGCTGTAATTCCGCTGTACTTAGATCAAGTTCGAATTCGGACAGTGTCCTCCTGATGTTGTCCGTTAGTCATACGAGCGTCTATTTCTCTGGCGATATACTTGACCGGCAATTTACCTCTTTTCGGCCAATCTATGGAATGTCCTTTTTGCCAGCGCCAAATTGCCGCGTACTCGAAGCAGTGCAAACAGTGCGGGAGAGCGATTCCGCTTGGCCAATATCTGTTAGAGGAGTCTGGAATCGTCGAGCCTACCTCTTCGGCTTCCTTAGGAGGTCCCGCTAAACGCGCGCCTGGGACTCAGGAGCAATACCGTTATGCCAGGCTGGGCGACCGCTTTATCGCTTTTGTGCTCGACACCGCTTTCCTGTTCGGCCTCTTTGCTCTGGTGGATTCCTGGGCTTTTATGCGTTGGGGTTCGGTGGAGGGCAACGAACTACGGCTCACGACAGCGTCTTTGCTAATCGCGATCACAATGAATGCCGCCCTGCTTTTTCTCTATGGTTTTCTGCTGGAGGTCGCATGGGGCGCCACACTCGGCAAGGCCATGGTCGGAATTAAGGTCGCGGGAGCGGGACGGCCGCGCTCTATGTCCAATTGCGCGCTACGCAATGTGCTACGGATCATAGACGGGTTGGGCTTTTATCTGGTGGGGACGGCCGTCGCCGCCTGCTCTGCTGCTCGTCAGCGCGTTGGCGACATCTACGGTCGCACGGTCGTCATTGAGGAGAGCTTCGCGAGCAGCATCCGGGTAGCTGTGGTGGTGCTGTGGATCGCGAGCCTGGCCGGAGCAGGATGGGCAGTACCCCGCATTTGCTCGGTTAACCGCTTTGCCCCACCCCCATATCTGAGCCAAGTACTCATCCGCGTTGGCAGAAACGAAAGCCTGGCTTACCTTACGGTCGGCAGTCTCAGTTTGAACGTTCAGTTCGCCTCGAATCCTCCTGATCACAGTGCCCTCGCTTCGGCCGAATCGACCCGATCCCAGTAAAGAAGCTCCGTTCCAGCCCTCAAAGGCAGTTCGCCTCTTCTTATATATATATATAGGGGACACGATGAGCTCCGGTGATCTGTTCCCCACTTCGCACGTGGTCGGAATTTGATCCCCAGCACAAGTACTGTCTGATTCCGCCCCTCCTCACAAGCAAAAATGGCTCGCACGAAGGTATCAGTGGGCGCAGGCCCTGCGGGTCAGTAATCAAGATTGCTGGATTACAGCCAGCGAGGATGAAAATGAGTGCCAAGTGTTAGCACCCATGTACCGTTGTTGCGCGCGGCGAACTACCGAATACTAACCGGCGTCCGAAACTGTTGTTCAAAGACTTCATGGGAAAAACAGAGATGAAGAATACAGGACACTTATCGGTATTGGTTGCTCTTGCCCTGGCATTAGCGTTTGCCGCTCCAAGGGCCTTACATGCCGCGCCATTGCCCGGCGACAACAAGACTGACGCGAAGCGTCCCGAGCCGACTGCTGAGCAGCAGCAGATGCGGGGCCTCGACGAACAGGTTCAGGAGGTCAAATCAGATGTCCTCAGCATTGGAGCGGAGCTGAACCAGCTGGAGGAGAAACTGTTGTACCCGTCAGGGACACAAGTTGCCATCTTTGTGGCGATTGTTAAGGGCGACGAAATGCGGCTCGACGCTGTGCGGCTCGAGATAGACGGTCAGCTGGTTGCGCATTACATCTACAGCGCCAAAGAACTCGAAGCTCTGCGCAAAGGTGGCGTGCAACGCATCTACGTCGGCAATGTGACGACGGGGGAACACAAGCTCAATGTGCTCGTTGACGGCAAGCTCAAGGCCGGCACGGATTTCAGCCACACCGAACACTTTGCGTTTCACAAGGAAGTGAAGCCAAAGTTGGTGGAACTGACGGTGGGCGGTCCGGACTCCGGCAAAACCCCTATTGCTTTCGGAGAGTTGTAATTCATGCGACCGACACACGCATTCATCGGACTCTGTCTGATCCTGGCACTCGGTCCCCAACCGGCCTTGGGCGACGATGTGAAGGACCTCTTTTTCGGCGAGGCGCTCTATCACGCTCGCCAAGGGCAGTATTTCGAGGCAATTCAGCGGCTGGACACGGAACTTGCCCAGTATCACGGTTTGGACGAACCCAAACTCGATACGCTTCAGTATCACGTGAACGAGGCCGAATTTTCGGTCGGCGATTTTGAACTCGAGTATCGCATGCATCACCGCGCAGGGCGCGCCATCAAGAGGGTGCTCGAAGGTAATGTCGAAGATGCCGTACGAAACGAAGCCGCCTTCCGACTCGCGCGCATTCACTTCCAGAAGGACCAGTTTGATGATGCGCTGCAAGCGCTCGGGCGGATCCGCGGGCCTGTGCCCGAGCAGATAAAAGTCGACATTGAGTTTCTACGCGCGAATATTTACATGGCCACAGGACGGCCAGGCGACGCCGTCGAAGTGCTCAGCCGTCTGCAAAACGATAAGAGTTTGTCAGGGTTTGTCGCTTACAACCTCGGTGTTGCTTTGTTGCAGGCCGGCCGGCAAAAGGATGCGGTTGAACAACTGGATAAGGCCGGGCAATTGACGGCCGACGATCCCGCTGGGCTGGCAATTCGCGACAAGGCCAACTTAGTGCTCGGTGCTCTCCTGTTTGAATCGGGAGACTTCGAGCGGGCAACAAAGTCATTGGACCGCGTCCGCATCGATGGACCGTTCTCGAACCAGGCTCTGCTGCGAGCAGGGTGGGCCGAGGTCTCGGCACAGCAATTTGATCGTGCGCTTGTTCCGTGGAACATCCTGGCCAATCGCGAACCGACGGATATCGCAGTCCAGGAAGCCATCCTTACCGTTCCACATGCGTACGCCAGCCTGAAGCTGTACGGCCGTTCCGCGATTCTGTACGGGCGCGCACTCGAGCTGTTCAGCAACCAGATCAAGAGGGTGGACGCGTCGACGGATAGCGTCAGGGAAGGGCGGTTTCTCAAGGCGCTGATCCGTGGGGAGAGCCGTGAGGACCAAACCTGGGTCATTCGCCTGCGCAGCCTGCCGGGTGCGCCGGAAACCTACTACTTGATGGAATTGATGGCGTCCCACGACTTCCAGACTGCTTTGCACAACTATCTGGACCTGGAAGACCTGCGATCGAAACTCATGGCCTGGCAAACCGGACTCGATGCCTTTGATGACATCATCCGGCTGCGCAAGCAGAACTACGACCCGCTGTTGCCAGCTGTCGACACACAGTTCCAGGAGTTGGATTCGCGCATGCGCCTGCGACTCGAGCAACGTAAGCACCTCGCCGAGCGCCTGCAGACGATGTTGACCGCGCCGCGGCCCGACTATCTGGCAACCGCAGACGAGCGGAATGCAGGTGAGCGCATTGCACGTATCGAGAACGAACTCGGCAACTCTGATAGCCCCGAAGCACTCGCACTTCGCGAGCGCGCCGCACGCCTGAAAGGTCTGCTCACGTGGAAACTCGAAACTGAATACCAGAACCGGCTGTCCGCGGCTTATCAGCACCTCAGCGAATTGAACACGCAGGTTGACGTTCTCACCCGACAGTACGAAGCCTTCGTCAGGGCGAGACAGGCCGCGACGCACAGCTATGTCGGATACGACGCCCAGATTGCACAGCTTCGCGAGCGCGCGCGCCGCGCGCTGGAGCGTGTCGACACCTTGATGGCCCAGCAGGGACACATGATCGAGACCGTCGCCATCAAACAGCTCCAGGCGCGCCGGGAACGACTCGTGGCCCAGCAGACGCAGGCGCGTTACGGCGTCGCCGATAGCTACGATCGAACTGCGCGCGTCCAATCCGGTGTGGAGGGACACTGATGCGTCGCCATACCATTCCCGTCGTGCTTGCGACAGCTCTCCTCGTCGGCTGCACCGCGCATCACAAGCCAACGCGGGCGACACTCGCCGACCTGCACAACATGCGTCCGGACGTGCAGGAGGTAAGAGTTGATCAGGGACTTGACCAAGCGATGCAGAGTTACCGGCGCTTCCTCGAGGAGACCCCCGAGACGTCCATGACTCCGGAAGCGATGCGGCGTCTCGCGGACCTGCAAATCGAGAAGCAGTTCGGCATACACACGGGCGATCTCAAGCCGCGCCAAATGGCGGCTCCGAAGCCCGGTGAGGCATCTGCAAACGCCGCAGCACACACGCCCGATTCGGTAAGTGCAGTTGCCGGCGCGGGCCGTCGCGAATCCGATCGTGAATTCGAGCGGCGCACAACCGCGGAGACTCCGATCATCGGAAGTAGTGACGCGAGCGCTTCCCTTGCGGGCGAGGTGGGTACTGATGCAGCTCCCAAGGGTCCCTTGGAAGCAATAGCGATGTACAAGCGGCTGCTCACCGAATACCCCAGTTACAAAGACAGCGACCAGGTTCTCTACCAGATGGCGCGAGCTTATGACGAACTCGGCCGCACTGATGACGCCATAGAAACCATGGAGCACCTGATACGCGCGAATCCGGATTCGGAGCACTACGACGAGGTGCAGTTCCGGCGGGGTGAGTACTTCTTCACGCGCAGGAAATTCCGCGATGCCGAGAACGCCTATTCGGCTGTCACCAAGCTGGGCCCCGGTTCCTCTTACTACGAACTCGCTCTCTATAAGCTCGGGTGGACGTTCTACAAGCAGGAACTCTACGAGGATGCGCTGCAGAGGTACATGGCGCTGCTTGACTACAAGGTGTCAACTGGCTACGACTTCGATCAGAAGCACGAGAAAGAGGACGAACGCCGCGTTGCCGACGCCTTTCGAGCCGTCAGCTTGAGCTTCACAAACCTCGGCGGGCCCGACGCGGTCCATGAGTACTTCTCGAAGTTCGGGAACCGAGCCTACGAGGACCGCGTTTACAACAATCTTGGCGAGCACTACCTGGCCAAGCTGCGCTACGATGACGCGGCAAAGACGTACAAGGCTTTCATAGACCGCTATCCTTTTCACCGGTCTGCGCCGCGTTTCAGTATGCGCATCGTGGAAACGTTCACCAAGGGCGCATTCCCCAAGCTCGTGCTGGAGTCGAAGCGGGAGTTCGCATCGAGGTATGATCTGCAGGCCGAATACTGGCGGCACAACAAGCCCGAAGACTTGCCCGAGGCTATCGCTTACCTGAAGACCAACCTGAAGGACCTCGCGAATCACTACCACGCTGAGTATCAGAGCGCGCAGGACGCGAACGAGAAACTCGCGAATTATCACGAGGCCCTCCGATGGTACGGCGACTACCTCAAGTCATTTCCAACGGACGCCGAGTCACCCGCCATCAATTACCGGCTCGCCGATCTTCTCTTTGAAAACAAGGATTTCGGCAAGGCGGCCCAACAGTACGAGCGCACGGCTTATGAATACCCGGCGCACTCGCAATCCGCGCCCGCTGGTTACGCCGCGGTCTATGCCTACCGTCAACAACTGAAGGACGCGGGCAAGGAACAGCAGGACGCCGTGAAGCGTGCAACCATCGCAAGCTCGCTGAAGTTTGCCGACACATTTCCCGACCACCCTCAGGCTGCGGCAGTGCTGGGAGCAGCCGCCGATGACCTGTACGAGATGAAGGACTATCGCGCCGCGATAGACTCCGCTCAGCGGGTCGTTGACAAATATCCAGGCGCCGAGCTGCCCATCCGGCGCTCTGCATGGATCGTGGTTGCGCACGGCTCATTCGAACTTGCCGAGTACCCGCAAGCCGAACACGCCTACACCCAGGTGCTGACGGTCACGCCGGAGAGCGACGAGTCGCACGCTGGATTCGTTGACAACCTCGCCGCCTCTATTTACAAGCAGGGCGAGCTTGCAAGAGGTGCGAAGGATTATCGCGCAGCTGCCGACCACTTCCTGAGGATTCGCACGGCAGCGCCCACGTCCACCATTCGTCCTACGGCCGAGTACGATGCAGGCGCCGCGCTGATCGCGCTGCAGGACTGGAACTCCGCCGCGCAAGTGCTCGAAGCTTTTCGTAGTGCCTACCCCAAGCACAAGATGCACGGCGAGGCGACCAAACTGATCGCGCAAGCCTATCGCGAAAGTGGACAGTTGTCGCGCGCTGCTGGCGAATACGACCGACTCGCATCCGAGTCCGAGGATCCGGCACTACGCGGCGACGCGTTGCTCGCGGCTGGGGACCTCTACCAGCAGTCCAATACAAGCGAAAAGGCGTTGGATGTGTACCGGCGCTACCTCGACGAATTTCCACGCCCGGTCGAGGCTGCGATCGAGACTCGCTTCAAGATCTCGGAGATATACAAGGCACGCCATGACGACTCTCTCTATCAGAAAGAGCTCGCGGAAATCGTACGCATTGATGCGGCCGCGGGGCCGGATAGAACCAGTCGTACCCGGACCCTCGCAGCACGTTCGGCATTGGTCCTCGCGGAACAGCTCTATCGCGATTTCGTAGCCGTGAAGCTGCGGCAACCCTTCGAGACCAGCCTGAAGGACAAACAGCAGCGCATGGATGCTACCGTCGATGCCATGAATCGGCTCGTGGAGTACGAAATTGCCGACGTGACGGCGGCCGCGACCTATTACATGGCCGAGACCTACTTCGATTTCAGTCGCTCGCTGAAGGAGTCGGAGCGCCCGACCGACCTGCAGCCCGCGGACATGGAAAAGTATGAAGCAGACCTCGATGAGACAGCATTTCCGTTCGAGGAGAAAGCCATCAAGGTACACGAGAAAAACATGGAGATGCTCCACGCCGGCGTTCTAGACGAGTGGACTGAGAAGAGTCTCAATAGGCTCGCCGAGCTGATGCCAGGCCGCTACGCGAAAAACGAAGTGAGCAGCGGCTTGCTCGGAGGGATCGACAGTTATGTGTACCGAGAGCCGGTGTCGCAGGTCTCCGTGCCGGCATTGGGCGACGCCCCAGCGACAACACCTAAGCCAGACCAGCAACACCCGGTGCCGATGGCGCTGAACGAAGGAGGCGTGAAAGATGCGAGCGTGCAATAGAACCGCTGGCATAAAAGCGATTTGCCGCGGAATACCGTGGCTGGCCCTGTCCATCGCCCTGGGTTGCGCACCTGCTGCCCGGCGCACGGCGAGCACGCCGACGATGGCGAAGCCCTTGTTGGCACCGTCAGCCACTCCCGTTAATGTCGTACACGATGCAGGCGGGTTCACGATCACACAGACTGTGCCCGTTACAGAGGCGGTGCGCGCCGACTATGAGACGGCGGTTCGCATGCTAGAGGAAGCGCAGTACGAGCGCGGCATCGCTTTGTTGCTCAAAGTAACGGAACAGGCGCCCACATCAACGGCGGCGTATATCGATCTCGGCATCGCATATGAGCACACTGGCGACCTGGACCACGCTGAGGCCAGCCTGAAAAGGGCACTGGAGTTGAATCCAAACCATCCCGCCGCCTACAACGAGTTGGGCTTGGTGCAGCGGCGCAAAGGAGAGTTTGCAAAGTCGCGCACCAGCTATGAGGCGGCCCTGGCACAGTTCCCCGACTTTCACTACGCGCACAGGAACCTTGCGGTCCTGTGCGACTTATATCTGGGAGATTACAAGTGCGCACTGGAGCATTACGAAGCGTATAGCCGGCTCGTTCCGAATGACAGCGAAGTTGGCAAGTGGATTGCCGACCTTCGCAACCGCGAGAGCCGCAAGGAGAAACCATGAGCCGATATTTAGTAATCGTGTTGCTGCTGGCGACAGGTTTCGCGCTGGCCGATAAGAAGCCTGGGGCCAAACACGTGAGTGCTGCGGCTCACAAAAACACGGCAATAGTTAGTGGACAGACCGCCGAAGCACAGGCAAAGACGAAAGCGGAGGAGATACAGACCGATGTAGTGCAGAAACAAGAGTCACCAGGACAGAGTGAAACGGCAGAAACACAGGACCCGAGCGAAGCGACGGCACTGTCATTGGTAGATAAAGAAGGAAAGTTAACCTCCGTTCCAGGGGGAAAGGCGTTGGGTATGTCCGTGCTAGGCAATCAGGAAGCGCCTACTTCTCTGGTTATTGTTCCCTGGAAGACCTCGGAAGTCGGCCGCTCACTGAGTATCTCGCCGATGCTCGACGATTCCAGGCAGCCCGTGGATAAGGAAGTGTTCATGCGTGCCCTGCGCTACTACGACATCAGATCGGAAACGAAGCGATGAAACGCAACATCTCGGGCGCGCGGGGATTGTCCGCTCGCGGACGACCCTGCCGAGTCGTAAAGCCCGCTTTTACCGCACTGATGTGAAGACCGGGTTCCTCGACTGTGTCACGCTATCCTGCGGACACCATAACTTCGGTCCGTGTGACACACTAGATGAGTTCATACGATATTCCGCGATTCTGAGTAAGTCATACATCTATTCATCCTGATCTGTTTTATAAGCATTCCTGCTGGGCTTCCACCGCTACAAGCTGATATGTGCTATGCAGAGAGGCTTGTTCACAGCCTGAAAGCTCCCCGTTGTGTCCTCCTACTAACACCGAATAGTAATTCCTATGATTATGCTGTCCTGTCCTTTCGAGTTGCTGCTTATGGCTCCCGTCTTCGTGCTCATGCCGTCTTTCGTTCTAAGTACGTGGCGTCGCACGAAGGTATCACTCGCGCATGGCCCTGCAGGCCACAACCAAAAATGGGAATGAGTCGCTGAGGTTACCGCACCCGTGTGCTCTTGCTGTCGCGCGTGATCTGCTCAACACTACGTGAAGTCCGAAACTGCGCTACAAGCGCTACGTGGGAATACAGAGATGAAAAAAACATTTCAAATGTCCGTTGTGATCGGCGTGGTTCTGGCAACGATGGAAGCCGCACAGGGACAGACCGAAGACGCGCAGGCAAAGACGGAAATCAAACTCCGTCTTCGAAGAGCGCGGTTCGGCATTTCCGCTCTAGATATCTAGCTCGGGCTTGACAGCGCCTTCGTCACCTCGATGATCTCGACGACTCGAGGAACGAATTCACAAGGAAGTATTGATGCGAATGCGGAGTTATGGCGAAATCAGGTCGGAAACGTTGCGACTCGGCGACATACTGACCACAACCAACGCGGCGCAGCTCACTACTGCGACGCACAGGAGGAATCAATGACTTTTACGGAGCTGTTGAGAAACGTCGGTCTATTCGGGGCCGCCGTGATGTGTTGCCTTGGCGCGCTGTCCATCTTTTCCGTGGCAGTGATCGTGGACAAACACCGGCGTTTCCGCACGGCGATGCGCCAGTCGCAGGTCTTCAAGCCCATGTTCACGAAATTTCTCCACGGCGGAGAAGTCCAGGAACTAATCGATGCCGTGCGGCAGCACGAGAATTCCCATGTGGCGCAGGTGGTCTCAGCGGGCATTCTTGAGTACGACGGCGTGCGTCAGGCCGGCGGCGATCCAGTCGCTTCACTCGAGCTTGTCACGAGTGCACTCAGAGACTCGATTTCCGAGACGCTAATTCAGTTGAAGCGAGGCCTCGGGTTCCTGGCCACGATCGGCTCGACAGCCCCCTTCATCGGCCTCTTTGGAACAGTGGCCGGAATCATCAACGCCTTCCGCAACATCGCAGCCACAGGCTCGGGCGGAATGTCTGTGGTCTCGGGCGGCATCGCCGAGGCCCTGGTCACGACCGCCCTGGGCATCTTCGTCGCGATCCCGGCCGTAGTCGCCTTTAACCACTTCACCGGGAAAGTAGAGATTTTCCATGTACAGATGAATCGTGCCTCATCCCAGCTTGTGAACTGCTTGTTCAAAGTGCCGCAGATCATGGACCGGGAGTTCGGGGAGACGCAGGTGGTAGAGCAGGTCAAGACAGCGATGGTCAATGCAGAGGAGAAAGCCTATGCGGCTCGGGGAGCAAGCTAAGATGCAGGCGGCCATCAACATTACGCCGCTCGTCGACGTAGTGCTGGTGCTCCTGATCATTTTCATGGTGATGGCGCCGCAGATGCGGAAGGGACCGGACGTGAACGTTCCGCATACGACGAAACCGGCGAACCAGGGTGACGAGAGAGGCCGGATCCTGGTTTCCATCGACGACGCTGGCAAGCTGTGGATTGACGATCGGCAGGTCGCACCCGAACACTTCGGCGAAGCGCTTCGGACTGCAGTCGGTGCCGAGACGGATCCCAAGGTCGTGATCCGAGGCGACGCAAAGCTCAATTTCCGCGAAGTCCGGCTGGCCATGGCCGCGATTGAAGAGTCCGGCTTCCGCGGGGTGGGATTGATCGCCAAGCCCGCTGGGGCCCGGGGAGACTGACGTCATGCACTTCAACACAGGCGATTCCAGCTCCAGTCTGCAGTCTGAGATCAACATCACGCCGCTCGTTGACGTGGTGCTCGTGCTGCTCATCATCTTCATGGTCGTCGTTCCCCTGCTCATGCACGGCTACGACGTTGACATCCCGCGAAGCTCCGCGGGTGCCGCGCAGGCCCAGGAATCACGGCTCATTCTGAGCATTGAGCCAACGGCCTGTCACCTCGTGGCGCCCCCGGCTGCCGAAGGACTTCCGGCGGATTGTCGCGTGACCCTGGCTGACCAAAAGATTCCCGCGGCCGAATTGCCCGCGCGGCTGGCAGCGATTTTGGCTGACCGGCCGAGCGAAAAGCGCGTGCTCTTTCTGGCTGCTGATGACCGCCTGAACTATGAGGGCGTTCTGCGCATTCTCGATCTAGCGAAATCGGGCGTCGAGGATTTGCAGGTCGAATTTATTACGAGCAATTGAGGTGGCTGCTTTGGCGACAACCATGGAAATCGGCAGACACATGTTCAGAGAGTCCGGGGCCCCCTCCACCCGCAGCATGGTGGAGAGCGTGGTGCTCCATGCCCTGGTGCTGGGTTTACTGATGCTCGTGTCGGCGTCATTGCTGCTGCACACCGCTCCCCAAAAGAAGAGAGAGGTGGACGTCGTGTTCTATCGTCCGCCGTCGGTTGCGGTTCCAGCGCGCGCGCTTCCACTTGCAGGAGGAAAGACAGGGGTCCCGCCCGGGGCGCCAGCACCCGCACTGAAACCGAGACCGAATGCTCCGGAAGGCCCGGAAGGGCCTGGAAAGCCGGAACTCCCGTCGGGTCCGCATGAAGGCTTCTCCGCGGAAGCGCAGCCACCCCAACCACAGCCGAACGTGGGGAAGGCCGGAATTCTGGCGTTCAAGGATAAGCTCGCGAGCCTCGCACAGGACAAGTTCGCTCCGCGTCTCGGAGCTGATGCGCGTTACGGTGCCGCGGATGATGTGGGCCGGCCATCGTCCCTGTCGACATTGGCGACTAACACACCGGGATCCAGCGGTGGTATTGACGTAGGTTCGCTCAACCGCAGCGTTGGAGGCGGTGGCGGAAGAGGTGGCGGCGGTGGAGGTGGGGCCGGAGGCACTGGCAGCGGTGGTGCCGGAGGCGGCATTCCGATAGCCCGTGCAACCAGCGCAATCGCGGCAATCGGCGGCGGGGACCGACCCAAGGCCCGGAGCGGCTTGGGAGCTTCCCGCACCGACGAAGAAATACAGATTGTCTTCGATCGCTACAAGGCCGCGTTCTATCGGCTTTACAACCGCGAATTGCGCAATAACCCCGCTTTGCAAGGCAAGATGGTGCTGCGCCTCACCATTGAGCCAGACGGCAGCGTATCGATGTGCGCCCTGCAGTCAACGGACATGAATGCGCCCGATCTCGCCACTCAGGTTGTGAACCGTGTCCGGACGATCAATTTTGGCTCCAAGGAAGGCGTGCAGGCCGTGACAATTGTTTATCCGATCGACTTTCTGCCGGCGGCTTGACAGCCGGTGTCCGAATTGGAATGCGTTTGCAACAGGAGGTTGTCAGAGCTGCGAATTTGATCAGTTGATTCCGACGCGATTTTGACAAAGGCAAAGCCATTGAAAGATGGCGACGCAAAGTCACCGGTCTAACGGGCCTCAAGCCCCATGACGGCGGGACCGCCGAAATCCAGCCTCAGTATGGCTGTCTCGGTCCCGCCAGCGACGAATCGCTTAGTGAGTGGAACGAGGGCGTAGATGACTTCCAACGACACGAACAATGCGAAGCCGCGGAGCAGCTGGATCACAATCCTGCTGTTCCCGCTGGCACTGTTGTTGCTGAGCGCGCTCCCGGCGCATGCAGATAACTGTGTCGCCGACTGGGGTGGCGTGATTGATGGCTATGTCAACCCTGTACCGCCCTCGCAGATCCAGATCGATGGCAACTGCACGTTCAGGAATTTCCCAGCTTCCAACCCGCTGACCACCAACGTCAGCTTTTATACGCAGCCTGGTCAGAATCCGCAGAGATGGCTGGTCATCTTCGACAACGTTGACTTCATCGGCAATATGGCGTGCGATGCCGTGCAAGGTCACCATATCTGGTTCGTCAACGGCTCTTTTACGAACCTCAAGCCGAACTGCCAAAACCTTTTCATCCCCGTCGAGAAGATCGATAAGCAGAACCCCGCAGGTCAGACCACCGCCGCGATTGGTGTGCCCTTCACCTACAAGCTCACAATCCCGGTGCTGTTTGACTCCGGAACCGGCATCGTCATCAACAACCAGGGATCGCCGAATGACTTGCACAGCATCGTCATTACGGATGATCTCAACGCAACCGGAGCGGTGCTCAGCTACGTGAGCCACAACGCTTACTGGAAGAGCAGTGGAACTCCGGTCTCGCATTCATTTTCCAATACGGGCGGTGTGCTCACTTTCAGCAACTTTCCGATCGTTCCGGCCGGACAGCAAATCGTCATTGATGTCACAGTCGTACTCAAAAACGACCCGGCAAACACACCGGGCACACAGTTCTTCAACACAGCTAAATGGGAATTTGGAAGGCTGATTGACGATATCTTCTATCAACCTTTGCCGGGCGAGTGGGGAATCTCGCCGCCGATGACCATCGTCGCGCCCGATCTCGTCATGACGAAGACGGGACCTGCAACGATGAGCCTTGGGCAATGGTCGCAGTTTGCGCTCAACGTTCAGAATATCGGCAACGGCAATGCGTGGAATGTCACGCTTCTCGACAAGTTGCCCAGGGGCAATACCGGCGGCACGTGCTCCACGACACCTCAGATACTCAGCGCCCAGGTTTTTCAAGCGGACGGCATTACGCCGGTTGCGGGCAAGGGACCTCTGGTTCCCGGCACCGACTTTTCTATCAACTACACGGGGTCGCCCACATGCCAGCTCACGCTGACCATGCTCACCGCGCCCGGCACGATCGGCGCGAATGAACGTCTGATCATCACGTATCGGACGCAGCTCGACGCCAACAGCCAGACTGGCGCCCAGCTCACGAACATAGCGGGCGCAGTGCAATGGTTCAATGCCGACAGCAGCGTCTCCACGCGCCAAGCCATCACGCACACGCTCACGAATGGCACGCCCGGCGTCCTCGATTTCCAGGACGCACACACCATCACAGTTGTAGTCAACGAAATCAACATCACTAAGCAAGTCAATCTCGTCGGGGGTGGCGCAGCATTGCCGGGAGGACAGCTCGACTATCTGGTGCACTTAACCAATGTCTCGATAAGTCCGCTAACTCCGGTCGTGATCACGGATGACCTGAGCACTGCCGGCCCGGGGCGGCTAACGTTCGTGAATTCATCTGCAACGATGAACGGCTCTGCGAATGGCGTGACCATCGCCGGCTCGTTGCTGACCGCCAACTACTCCGCTGTGTACGGGCCGTTGCAGCCTGGACAATCCATCGACGTGCGATTCCGCGTGAACATCGCCCAGGGGCTTCCCGCGGGTACGACTCTTACCAACACCGCCGTCGTAACGTGGAACAACCCGCCGCAAACTGCGAGCGCCAGCGTATCAATCGATATTGGAGGAGTCCCCGGTGCGGGCAGTTTGAACGGCACCGCATGGCTCGACGCCAACTTCAACAAGTCAGCCGACCTCGATGAGCCGCGGCTTCAGGGTTGGAGAGTTGGGCTCTATCGTAACGGGGTGTTGGTGCAGTCCGTTGTCACGGATTCCAGTGGCGCTTATCGCTTCGCTAGCGTGCCGCCGACCGATGGGACGACCGAGCGCTATGAAGTGCAGTTCACCGCGCCAGGAGCGGGGCCAAATACAGCCAAGCTCGGCAAAGCCGACTCTGCCTTTACCAACTGGCTGCAGCGCATCACCGCCATCGCCGTGCCCTCCGGCAGCAACCTTCAGAATCTGAATCTGCCGATCAGCCCGAATGGCGTCGTCTACAACTCGATGACGCGAGCTCCCATTGCGGGCGTGAGGCTCAACATGCTGAGCGCCGGCAGCCGCACGGCATTGCCGGCAGCCTGTTTCGACGATCCCGCGCAACAGGGACAGATGACCCAGCCGGGTGGCTATTACCGGTTCGACATCAACTTCGCGGATCCGTCCTGCTCCAGTGGCGGCAGCTACCTCATTGAGGCGACCGCGCCCACTTCGACATATGTGGCCGGTGAGTCGAAGCTCATACCAGCCACTTCGGACGGCGCGACAGCGTCCTTCTCCGTACCGACGTGCGCAGGAAGCACCAACGATGCGCTTCCAACAGTGCCCTATTGCGAAGCACAAGCGTCGGAGTTCGCGCCGCCAGCCTCTGTGCCCGCGGGCAGCACCGGGACCCGGTACTTCCTGAATCTCACGCTCGACGGTAGCGCAGTGCCCGGATCGAGCCAGATCTACAACAACCACATTCCTCTGGACCCGCAACTGGCGGGCGCATTCTCGATCACCAAGACGACGCCGTTCCGTTACGTCACTCGCGGGCAGCTCGTCCCTTACACCATCACGATTAACAACGTGTTGGGAGCATCGATGCAAGGAGTGCGGATTGTGGACAGCTATCCGGCGGGTTTCCGTTACGTCCCAGGATCCGCGCGCCTCGATAGTGGGCCGGCAGAGCCGACGGTCGCCGGACGCCAGCTCGTTTGGAACGGGCTCAGCTTCGGCAACTCCGGTCACCGCACGATCGTGCTGCTTCTTACCGTCGGCGCCGGTGTCGGCGAAGGGGAATTCGTTAATCGCGCGCAGGTCATGGAAGGCGCGACAGGCAAGG
>WNGA01006694.1_pt1 | contig 17020 bp, 15 predicted proteins | sample 5400061 | NCBI WGS metagenome assembly WNGA01 (sample SAMN13153366, study PRJNA577476) | soil metagenome | isolation source: 100 cm soil or saprolite under grassland replicate 2 | place: USA:California | collected 2016-06-15 | reverse complement strand
CGCCCTTGCCGACCTGCGGGCCGAGCTCGGCGAGCTGGGCCGCGGCGAGGCGCTCGACGAGCTCGCCGCGCAGGTCGCCGCCGGCAAGCTCGGCCCCTACGCCGCCGCCGACCAGCTCCTCGCCGGGGTCCGCGGCGGGTCCTAGTTGGTCCGGCGCCGAGCGGCGTCGAACGGGGTCCGGTCGAAGATCAGCAGGCTGTGGACGATCCTGCCGTCCTTGACCGTGAAGCATTCGCCGCTGGGCGCATCCTCGACCAGCGTGGTGTGTGGGTTGTAGATCAGCACCGCGGTCTGGTCGTCGCCGAACGCGGCGACCAGCTCGGAGCTGGTCAGCATCTCCGCGAACGGGGCCATGAACTGCCGCAACCCCTCCACGCCGTCGATGCGGCCGAGCGGCGAGTCGCACACGACGTCGTCGGCGACGTGGGTCATCGCCCGGTCCACGTCCTTGCCGGTCCAGGCGTGGTAGTAGGCCAGGGCCACCGACAGCGCGGGGCTGGGGTCTTGGGCCACGGTTGTCCCTCCCTTGGGATCCCGGTCGCGTGCTTGGTAACTTTCGCACGCCCACCCGCATCCTGGACGTCCTGTACGGCACGGACGCCGCCGGGCTCGGCGGCGGCGGCAGCGAGCAGCTCACCCAGCAGGACGCCGCCGGCACCGTGGGGGCGGGCGACCGCTTCGGGGAGGCACTCTCCGAGCCGTTCTCCGGCGGGCTCGGCGACGGCGGCAGCCAGTTCTTCTTCCAGGGCGGCGGCGGGCTCGGCGGCGCCGCGGAGGCGGGCGACCTGTTCGGCGACGCGCTCAGCTAACCGCTCGCCGCCAGACGCCCGGCCTCGGCGGGGGAGAGGACCGCGGGGCCGACCACCACGGCGGCCACCGCGCGCAGCGGGACGGCCTCGAAGCCCGGGCCGGCCAGACGCGCGAACGCCTCGGAGGGCAGCAGCTTGATCGCGGTGGCGACCACCAGGGTCGGGAGCCGCGCCGCCAGCTCGCCGGTGCCCGCCGCGTTGAGGAACGCCTCCGGCCCGACGGCGTCGGCCCCGACCAGCCCGACCACGGGCTGCGCCGCCCCGGCAGCCCCGGCGGCGCCGGTGGCGCCAGGGCTCCCGGCGGCGCCGGGCGCGAGGCGGGCGAGGACCCGGTCGACCAGGGAGCTGTGCGACACCGTCGCCACGGCGCCGCGGCCGCCGCCGGCAAGCCGTGGCCGCAGCCACGCGGCGGCGGCGTCGACGGCCGCGTCGGCGTCGGCGCCCAGGTGGGCGCGCAGCGCGGCGAGGGCGGCGTGGGGGCCCGGGCCGCGGGCCGCCCTCGCCAGGTGCCAGACCGGCGCCATGGCCGGCTGGCCGGCGAGCAGCGCCGCCACCGCCGCCTCCAGTCGCCGCGGGTCGCCGGCGACCTCCAGCAGGCCGTCGAGCGCCCGGGCGGCCACCTCGGTCGCACCGCCCCGCCGGTCGGCGGCGGCCTCCCTGACGGCCGCCGGCAGCAGTCCTTCCCCCATGCTCGCGGTAGGCTACGCCTGCCAACCTTTCAGGCGCCCCCCAGCGCCCCCGGCCGGGAGCCAGCGCATGAGCAGACGCGCCCTCATCGCCCTTGTCGTCCTCGCCGTGCTGGCGACGGCCGGTGGTGTCGCCGGCGGCCTGGTGCTGGCCCGCGCCCCGGAACCGGCGACCGCGGCCGCCGCACCGACCACCACCGCCGCGCCGACCACCGTCGACACCCTGGAGCCGGCCTCCTCCAGCTCCACGACGGCGTCGTCGACCAGCACCACCACCGGGATCAGCGTCCAGGCCCGGCTCGTGCGGCGCCTGGAGGATGGGCTGGTCGTCGGCTACGACGCCTCCCAGCCGGTCACCGCCGTGCTCGCCTGGGGCTTCGGGGGCCCGAGCGGGAACGAGGTCCCCTTCCCCGGTCCGTCCGCCCAGGGGTCGGTCAAGCTCACCCTGGCCAAGACCACCAGGACGATCTCGATGCGGGTGATCGGGCGCACGGCCGACGGCCGTGAGGGCGTCAGCGGGACCCTCACCGCCCGGCGGCTGGTCCGCCGGGTCGTGCTGGAGGTGCGGTCCCTGCAGCTCGACATCCCCAACGGGACCGCCGGCATCGCCACCGGCTTCCTCGGCACCACCTACACCCCGCTGGGGCCCGGCCTGCGCGGCCCCACGGCCGTCTCCGAGCCGTACGCGTTCCCGTCGGTCGCGCTGGCCGCGGGAGCGACCGGGTCGCCGCTGGCGCTCCGCTTCTTCCACCAGGTCCAGCCCGACCCGCAGCGGACCCGGGTGGTGAACCTGGCGATCTCCTACCCCAACTCCGGGACCTCCACGATCCTGACCAGGGACGTCACCGCCATCGGGATCACCGTCCACCTCAGGTTGAGGTTGACGGTGACGCGTTCCTGACGGGTTGGCAACGGTATGCGAACATCGGGGCGATGGCTCCAGGCAGCGACGACGAACCCCCGGGCAGCGGGCCCGCGACCCTGGCGGCGCTGCTGCGCGGGCTGCGGCAGCGGGCGCTCCTGACCCAGGAGGAGCTCGCCAGGCGCTCCGGGCTGAGCGTCCGCACCATCCGTGGCCTCGAGCTGGGCGGCATCCGCCGTCCCCGCAGCGGCTCGGTGCGCCTGCTCGCCGACGCGCTGCAGCTCAGCGGCCGCGACCGGGAGGCGCTGGTGGAGGCCGCGCGCGGCGAGCCGGCCCGGCGGGCGGTACCGCCGCCGGCGGCGCCGGCCAGCCGCCCGCCGGCTCCCGTGCCGCCGGCCAGCCGCCCGCGGCGCGGCGCGCAGCGCCTGGCAGGCCGGGTGCCCTGGTGGGCGTGGCCGGTCGCCCTGCTGGCGCCGCTGGCCGTGCTGCTCGTCCCGACCGTGGCGACGGCGCCCGACCGAGGCGACGGGGCCCCCGCCGGCGCCCCGGCGCGGCCGCCGTCCGAGCTGCGGCCGCTCCCCGAGCGCATCCGGGCCGCCGGCAGGATCGTCGTCAGCTCCCAGGACGCGCTCGCCCCGATCGTGTTCGTCGACCCGCGCAGCGGGCGGTTCCGTGGCCTCGACCACGACCTGGCCCAGGCGATGGGCCAGCGGCTGGGCGTGGAGTTCCAGTTCAGGAAGGTGGACTTCACCCACTCGTTCCGGGACATGCGAGCGGGCCGCTCCGACATCGCCATGTCGGTGTTCAGGAACGTCAACCGCGCCCCCGACCTGGACTACGTCGACCCGGGCACCGCGTTCCTGGTCCGCAAGGGGAACCCGCTGCGGATCCGCTCCCGCGACGACCTCTGCGGCAGGACGGTGGCTCGCCCGCTGACCACCCCCGCCGAGGCGCTCCTGCGCCAGAGCCAGCGGTGCGTCGCCCGCGGCCGCGCGAAGATCACCCTCATGACCTGCCCGACGATCCCCGACCCACGATCGCCGGTCCGTGGCCAGGTGATCCAGCGACGGTGCCCCGCAACGCCCGAGCCGCTGCGACGGGTGCAGGAGCTGGTCAGGGACCGCGGGGCCGACGCGGCCATGCTGGACCTGCCGCTGGCCAAGCACGCCATGACGGCCCCGGGCGCCGGCCGGCACCTGGAGATCGCCCCGCCGCAGATCGACGCCGGCCCGTACGGGATCGTCTTCCGGAAGGCCGACCGCCAGCTCAGGGACGCGGTGCGGTCGGCCCTGCAGGCCATCGTCGCCGACGGCACCTACGCCAGGATCCTGGCGAAATGGGGCCTCGCCGGCCGGGCGCTGCCGCCCGCCGCCGCGGGCGGCGGGTCCTGAGGGCGGCCGCGCCTACAATCGGGTGAGCCGCTCGTCCGGCCAACGGAGGACGCCGATGCCCGAGAACCTCGAGGAGCAGCGCAAGCGCTGGCGGGAGCAGTATGCGGCGATTGGGGAGCGCGACGCCGACTTCACCACCCTGTCCGGCGAGGAGGTCGCGCCCCTGTACAGCCCGCTGGACCGCGCCGGCGAGGACGTGGCGGGGCGTATCGGCTTCCCCGGCCAGTACCCGTACACCCGCGGGGTGTACCCGTCGATGTACCGGGGGCGGCCGTGGACGATCCGGCAGTTCTCCGGGTTCGGCAACGCCCGTGAGACCAACGAGCGCTACAAGTACCTGATGGGGCAGGGCGGCGGCGGGCTGTCAGTCGCGTTCGACATGCCGACGCTGATGGGACGCGACTCCGACGACCCGCGCTCCCTCGGCGAGGTCGGCCACTGCGGGGTCGCCGTCGACTCGGTGGCCGACATGGAGGTCCTGTTCGAGGGGCTGCCGCTGGACGAGCTGACCACCTCGATGACGATCTCCGGCCCGGCGCCGATGCTGTTCGCCATGTACCTGGTCGCGGCCGAGCGCCAGGGGGCGGACATCTCCAAGCTGGACGGCACCCTGCAGACCGACATCCTCAAGGAGTACATCGCCCAGAAGGAGTGGCTGTTCCCGCCGGAGCCGCACCTGCGGCTGATCGGCGACCTGTTCGAGTTCTGCGCCGCCGAGGTGCCCAAGTACCACCCGATCTCCGTCTCCGGCTACCACATCCGCGAGGCCGGGGCGACCGCCGCCCAGGAGCTGGCCTTCACCCTGGCCGACGGGTTCGCCTACGTCGAGCTGGGACAGCGCCGCGGCCTCGACGTCGACGTGCTCGGGCCGCAGCTGTCGTTCTTCTTCGACGCGCACGTCGACTTCTTCGAGGAGATCGGCAAGTTCCGTGCGGCCCGCCGGATCTGGGCGCGCTGGCTGCGGGAGCGCTACGGCGCCAGCACCGACAAGGCCTGCCAGCTCCGGTTCCACACCCAGACCGCCGGGGTCTCGCTGACCGGCCAGCAGCCGGACAACAACGTCGTCCGCACCGCCCTGGAGGCCCTCTCGGCCGTGCTCGGCGGCACCCAGTCGCTGCACACCAACGCGCTGGACGAGGTGTTCGCGCTGCCGACCGAGCGGGCGGCGGCGATCGCGATGCGCACCCAGCAGGTGATCGCCGAGGAGACCGGCGTCGCCAGCGTCATCGACCCGCTCGGCGGCTCCTGGTACGTCGAGCACATGACCGACCTGATAGAGCGGCGGGCGGAGGAGATCTTCGAGCGCATCGACGCCTTCGGCGAGGGGCGCATGCTGGAGGGCGTGCTCGCCGGCATCGAGCAGGGCTGGTTCCAGCAGCAGATGGCCGACGCCGCCTTCCGCTACCAGCAGCAGCTCGAGAAGGGCGAGAAGGTGATCGTCGGGGTCAACAAGTACGTCACCGCCGACGACCAGCCGCTGGAGATCCTGCGCATCTCGGCCGAGGTCGAGCACCAGCAGCGGGCCGAGCTGGCCAGGCGTCGCGCCGCCCGCGACCAGGGGAAGGTCGACGCCGTCCTCGCCGAACTGGAGCGGGCGGCCGCCACCGACGAGAACCTCGTCCCGCGGCTGGTCGACGCCGCCCGGGTCGAGGCGACCGTCGGCGAGATGGCCGGCGCGCTGAAGCGGGTGTGGGGGGAGTACACCGAGCCGCCCAGGTTCTGAGCCTGGGCGGCTCCGGCCGACCCCGAACGGTCAGGTGGTGACGACGCTGTTCACGCCGCCGACGCCGTTCTCCTCATAGCCATGCGCGGCGTCGTCGTCGTGCCAGCGGCCCGCCTCGTCCAGGTAGCGGAAGGCGAACCGGCGCTGCGCGGGCAGCGTGACGGCCACGCTGCGGGTGCCGTTGCTGCGCGGCCGCAGCGGGTGCGCGAACGGGTCCCAGTCGTTGAAGTCGCCGACCACCGACACCTTGCCGGTGACCGCGTCGCTGGGGAGGATGAAGTTGACCTTGACCTGCTCCTTGCCCTTGACCGGGCTCTGCTTGATCACGTGCCGCGCTCCTTGCGGTCGGTGCTGACACAACACGACCGAGTCGGTACGACGCGCCCTATCGGACACTCGGGCAGACCCGGTCGTTGCCCACAGTAGACCATGTCGTGCAGACACGCGGCGTGCTTGAGCGTCTCGGTAGAATTCCGCGCCGAGCCGAGTGGAAGGACCACCGATGGGAGAGTTCGTACGCCTGGACGTCGACGAGGACAGCCGGGTCGGCACGATCCGGCTCGACCGGCCGCCGGTGAACGCGCTCAACGCGCAGGTCCAGCAGGAGCTGGGGGAGGCCGCCAGGCAGGCGAGCCTGGACGACCGGGTCGGCGCGGTGGTGCTGTGGGGCGGCGAGCGCGTCTTCGCGGCCGGCGCCGACATCAAGGAGATGGACGGCCGCACGTTCGCGGAGATCTCCGCCCGCACCGCCGACCTCCAGGGCGCCTTCACCGCCCTGGCGCGCATCCCCAAGGTGGTGATCGCGGCGGTCACCGGCTACGCGCTCGGCGGCGGCTGCGAGCTGGCGCTCACCGCCGACTTCCGCTTCGCCGCCGAGGACGCCAAGCTCGGCCAGCCCGAGATCCTGCTGGGGATCATCCCGGGCGCCGGCGGCACCCAGCGGCTGCCCCGCCTGGTCGGGCCGGCAAAGGCCAAGGAGATGATCTACTCCGGCCGCTTCTACGGCGCCGCCGAGTGCCACGCGATGGGCCTGGTCGACGAGGTCCACCCGGCCGGCGAGGTCTACGCCAGGGCCCGCGAGGCCGCCGGCCGCTACGCCAAGGGCCCTGGCCTGGCCCTGCGCGCGGCCAAGCAGGCCATCGACAACGGCCTGGACGTCGGCATCGACGCCGGTCTGCTGCTGGAGCGGCACGCCTTCCAGTCGCTGTTCGCCACCGAGGACGCCGCCGAGGGCATGGCCGCGTTCGTCGCCAAGGGCCCCGGCAAGGCCGCCTTCCGCGGCCGCTAACCCGGCGCGGCGCGCAGCGCCGCGGCGGCGCGGTCGGGGTCGACCACGTTGATCACGATGCCGGTGCCGAGCTCGAACCCGCCGAAGGTGGTGAACCGGGGCAGCAGGTGCAGGTGCCAGTGGAAGTCGTCCACGCCGGGCGGGGCGGTGTGCAGCACCAGGTTGTAGGGCGCGCGGGCGCCGGCCGCGTCCCGCAGGCGCCCAAGCAGCCCGCGCAGCGCGGCGGCCAGCGCGGCGTCGCCGTCCTGGAGGTTGGCCTGGTGGCGCTCTGGCAGCAGCAGGGCCTCGAACGGGACCGACGACGCCCACGGGCAGACCGTGAGCAGCCCACCGGCCCGCTCGACGACCCGGGGGCCGTCGCGCTCGGCGGCCACCATCGCGCAGGCCGCGCAGCCGTCCCCGGCCAGCCGGTCCAGCTCGGCCGCGACGCGCTCTGGCCGGCCGGCGGTGGCGAACACCTGGCTGTGCGGGTGCTCCAGGGAGGCGCCGGCGGTCCGGCCCTGGTTCACGATCACCATCACCGCCCCGAACGGCCCGTCCGCGTGCGCCGCCAGCCGCCGCCGCCAGGCGGCCACCACGCCGGCGACCGCCGGCTGCGGCAGGTCCGCGAGGGTGGCGGCGTGGTCGGGGTTGTGGACGACGACCTCGTGGAGGCCGGCCGTCGGCGCCGCCCGGTACAGCCCGCCGTTGCGGGCCGGAGGGGTCCGGGGAACCCCACGATTGCGGGGGGCTCCGCCCCCCTGCAACCCCCCCAACCGGGTGCCCCGGTGACCGGAGGGGGTCCGGGGAACCCCAAGGGGGTGCCGCGGCGGATCGGGCGCGGCAGGACCTTGGCCGGCGAAGGCGGGGAACTTGTTGGGGACCACCCGCACCCGCCAGCCGGGCCGGTCCGGTCCGGTGCCCGGCTCGCGGTCGGCCCACACCTCCGGTGGGGTCAGATGCTCGTTCCCCGGGCAGAACGGGCAGCCGAGCGGGCCGCGGACCGGGCCTTCGTCGGCGAGGAACGCCTCGGGGCGAGCCGCCCTGCCGGCGGTGATGGCGACCCACCCGCCGCTGAGCGGGTCCTGGCGCAGCTCGCCGGGGGCGTGCGGCTGGGCCGGGGGCGGCAAGGGGACCAGGGAGCCCTGGCCGCCCTGCCGGCGACGTGGTCGGCGGCTCATGGGCCGGGAGCCTACAACGGCCCCGCCGGCAGGGAGGGCGGCGGCCGCGGCGGCCTCCCGCTCGACGGTGCGGCCTACAACGGCCCCGCCGGCAGGGAGGGCGGCGGCCGCGGCGGCCTCCCGCTCGAGGGTGCGGCCGGGGCGACCCGGGGCCAGCCGGGCAGCGGGACGTGCCGAGCCGCCCACCGGCGCGGGGCCCGGCGAGCGGCTCGCTGTGGTGCGGGCTCAGGCGGTGGTGAACGACCAGGCGCGGGTGCGGAGCCTCGTCCACGGTCCGCCCGCCGTCGCCTGCACGTACCCGGAGACCCGCACGTGGTACACGGTGCCGCCGGCCAGCGGCGCCGTTGCGGCCAGCATCGCGGCGTTGGCCGGGAGCCGGCTGTCCACCGCGGAGCGCGGCAGCCTCGACGCCGCGCTCCGCGAGGCGACGGCGGTGCGGACGGCCACCGGGGTGTGGCTCGCGCCCCGGGAGAAGGCGATGCCCGTCACCTTCAGCGCGTGGTACCCGTCGGCCTGGAGGGTGACCACGTAGCCGACCGTGGCGGCCGCGCCGGGGAACGGCGTCGGGCGCTCCTGGAAGCGGTCGAACGAGCGCGGCACGCGGGTCTGGCCGGGAGCCGGGTAGACGGTGATCCGCTTGGCGCGGTCCTTCCAGGTGGCGGCCATCTCGAGGACCTCGGCCGAGTAGCTGCGGCCGCCGGCCACCCGCGAGCGGGCGGCGCAGCCGACGTGGCGGGTGTTGGCGTCCAGCAGCGGGAACCGGTGGTAGGGGGCGTCGACCCAGCTCTGCACGCCGTCCAGGGCGCCGGCGCCGATGCCGGAGGCGGTCACGACGTCCTCGTACTGGGCGCGCCACGCGCCGGCCTTCAGGCCCGCCGCCTTGGTGCGGTCCCACGGGTTGACGCCGGTGTAGCCGAGCGCGCGCAGCGAGGGCGTCTCCTGGTGGGCGGTGGCGTCGGGGCCGAACGGGCCGCGGTCGGGGAGCCGCCGCACCTGGGCGTCGTCGCCCGGGTCGACCTTCACCCGGTAGGCGGCGTGGCTGGCGGCCGCCCTGGCGAGCGCCGGCAGCGTCCTGGAGGACGCCCGCGGCAGGCCGGCGCGGACCCGGACCGCGTTGAGCCTGGCGTAGCAGTCGGCGGCGGTCTCCGCCTCGGCGGGCGAGGACGGCGTCAGCGCGACCACCGCGGCCGTGGCGAGCGCGACGAAACCGAGCAGGTGACGCAGTGTGGACCCCCATCTGGCGTGGTGACGACGACTGCTGCAAGGATGCGGTTCCGCGCGTCGGCCCCGATAGGCGCGGAAGGCCTCACTTGCGGTGCCAAAGGTCCCTGGGCGGGTAGGACTATGGTCCCGGTGGACAGCGCGCCGGATTGCGGCATCATGGGCGGCGGCCCGGACGAGCGGTCCCGGTCTCGCCATCCTTGGAGGCAGCGTTGAAGATCCTGGTCACCGTCAAGCGCGTGCCGGACACGGCCGCGGAGAAGCGGCTCGACCCCGCCGACAAGACGCTCGACCGCGAGTCGGTCGAGACGATCCTGAACCCGGTCGACGAGTACGCGGTCGAGGAGGCCCTGCGGCTCAAGGAGCAGGCCGGCGGGGAGGTCGTGGTGCTCTGCATGGGGCCGGCGTCGGCGCTGGCCACGGTCCGCAAGGCGCTGTCGATGGGCCCCGACGCGGCGGTGCACGTCCACGACGACGCCCTGCACGGCTCCTGCGCCCTCAACACCGCCAAGGTCCTGGACGCGGCCATCCGGCAGGTCGAGCCCGACATCGTGCTCTGCGGCTCGGAGTCGACCGACGCGCGCACCTCGCTGGTGCCCAGCGCGCTGGCCGAGTACCTGGGCTGGCCCGGCCTGATCGGCGCCAAGCAGCTCGAGGTCGACGGCACCACCATCCGCATCCACCGCGAGACCGACGCCGGCTACGACGTGGTCGAGGCCGACGGCCCGGCGGTGGTCAGCGTGGTCAAGGGGATCAACGAGCCCCGCTACCCGTCGTTCAAGGGGATCATGGCGGCCAAGTCCAAGCCGGTGACCGAGTACACCCTCGCCGACCTGGGTATCGACCCCGGGGAGGTGGGTGCGGCGGGGGCCACCACCGAGGTGGTGGACTTCGCCGCACGGCCCCCGCGGCAGGCCGGTGTGCAGGTCAAGGACCCGGGCGACGGCACCGCCGGCGCGGAGCTGGCCGACTTCCTGGCCAGCCACAAGTTCATCTGAGAGGAGGCTGACGCGATATGGCCGCGGTGCTGGTGCTGGTGGAGCACGACGACGGCGCCACCAAGAAGGTCACCTACGAGATGCTCAACAAGGCGCGCAGCCTCGGCGAGCCGGTCGCCGTGTTCGTCGGCGAGGGCCTCGACGGCGCCCAGGAGGGGCTCGCCCGCCACGGCGCGACCGCCATCTTCGCCGCCACCGGCGAGGGCTGGACCAACCAGCTCGGCGAGCCGCTCACCGACGCCCTCGAGGCGGCCGCCGACCGCACCGAGCCGGCCGCGGTGCTGGTCGCGGCCACCCCTGGCGGCAAGGACGCCGGCGCCCGGCTGGCCGCCCGCAAGGGCTGGGGCATGCTGGCCGACGTCGTCGACCTGGACGGCGACCTGGTCGCCACCCAGAACGTCTTCGGCGGGGCGACCACCGTGCGGGCCCGGGTCCGGACCGGCACGCCGGTGCTCGCGGTCAAGCCGAACTCCTTCCCGGTCGAGGAGGCCCCGGCCGAGCCCGAGCGCCACGAGGTCGGCGCCGCCCGCACGGCGGGGTCCGACAACTCGCGCGTCACCGACCACGTGGTCCAGGAGCAGGGCGGCCGGCCCGACGTCGCCGAGGCCGAGATCGTCGTCTCCGGCGGCCGCGGCCTCCAGGACCCCTCGAACTTCGCGCTGGTCGAGGCGCTGGCCGACGCGCTCGGCGCGGCGGTCGGCGCGAGCCGGGCCGCGGTCGACGCCGGCTGGTACCCCCACCAGCACCAGGTCGGGCAGACCGGCAAGACCGTCTCCCCCCAGCTCTACGTGGCCGTCGGCATCTCCGGGGCGATCCAGCACCGTGCCGGCATGCAGACGTCCAAGACGATCGTGGCCATCAACAAGGACGCCGACGCGCCGATCTTCGCCATCTCCGACTTCGGCGTGGTCGGCGACCTGTTCAAGGTCGTGCCTCGGCTGACTGACGAGGTCACCAAGCGGAAGGGTTGATGAGCGGCAGCCTGACACCCCCCCAGCCAGGCCGCGCCCGGAGGCGCGCCGACCGCCCGACCGCCGCCAGGGCGGCGCGGGCCAGCGTCCGCGCCGCCGGCCGCGGCCTCGCGCTGCTGGCCGGCGAGCCGGGGCGCCGCTGGCGTCGGCACCAGGCACGGGTCGCCCTCGGAGCGGCGGTCGCCGGGCGGCCCGCGGGCCACCCGGCCCCCACCTTCCTGGCCTCGCCGCTGGCCGCCCACCGGGCGGCCCAGCTCCGGCTGGCCTCCACCGAGGTCCCGTCCCGGAACCGACGGGCCTCGGGAGCATCGCCCGGGGACGGCCCGCGGGCCAACCGCTCGGCGCGCCACGACCGGGACGTGGCGGCCGAGGCGGAGCGCCTGCTGCTGATCGTCATCCAGTTCCTGCCCCGCCTGGCCGCCCTGGCGCGGCTGCGGGCGGCCGACGCGCGCCTCGGCGCCTGGGCGGCCGGCCTGGTCGACCTGCCCGACCCGGCGGTGGTGGAGGCGCGCGAGCGGCTCGCGGCCGCCCAGCTCCACGCGGCCGAGGCCGGCGCCGCCATGACGGCCAGCCGGCGCGAGGCGCTGGCGGCCGCCGGGACGGCGGTGACCCTCACGGGCGAGGCGCTGGCCGACGTCGCGGGCTGGCTCGGCCGCGGGCTGCGGGGCGGGGCGAGCATGCTGTGGGCCTGGCTGGTCTCGGTGGCCGTCGCCGGCCGGCGCGCGGCGCGCGGCGCGGTGGCCGGCCTGGCCGCCTTCCTGGCCGGCGCCGCCGCGGCCGTCCTGGCCGCCGGCAACGGCGCGGCCGCCTGGATCGACGGCCGGGTCGCCCGCCACCGAGCTCGGTCGCACCGCCCCCACCCGCGCCGCCGCACCCACACCGACCCTCGCCGCGAGGAGGCCTCCCGACCCACCGGGGCACCCCTTCGGGGTTCCCCGGACCCCCCCGGCCGGCCCACCGCGGCGCCCCCTCAAGGTTCCCCCGACCCCTCCGGGGCACCGCCCGCCGGCGCCCGCAACGGGCGCGTCGAGGGGGCGGGGGTCCCGGTGGGAGGCGACGACCAGGGGGAGGCCACCGAGCCGTGGTGGCTCCCCTCGCACCTGGACGACCCGGTCGGGTACGGCCCGAGCGGTCCCGGCCGCGGGGCCCGGCGGCGCGCCAGCGCCCACCGGCGCCCGGTCGACCGCGACCCGGTGGTGGCCGGCCTGGCGGCGGTCCTCGGGCGGACCGCCAGGCGCCTCGGCCGCGTGGTCGCCGCGCTGGCCGCCCCGCCGGACCGTCGCCGACCCGGCTGGCTGCCATTCTTCCGCCCGGTCGCGGTCGCGCTCGCCCTGGCCCTGGTCGCCGGTACGGCGGCCGCCCTCCCGACCGGGATGCTGGTCGCCGGGTCGGTCAAGGTGGCCACCGCCGGCCTGCCCGACCTCGACGAGCTCAAGCCGCTGCGCCAGCCGGAGCGGACCCAGATCTACGACCGCAACGGCGGCCTGATCGAGGTCCTCCACGACGAGCAGGACCGCATCGTGGTGCCGCTGGAGCGGATGTCCGAGCGGCTCCAGCAGGCGGTGATCGCCGCCGAGGACGCCCGCTTCTACGAGCACGGCGGCGTCGACGACCGCGGCATCCTGCGGGCCGCGCTCACCAACGTGCTCAAGGGGGACGTGACCCAGGGCGGCAGCACCATCACCCAGCAGCTCGTCCGCAACGCCTATCCCGACCTGCGCGCGCGCACCCTGGACCGGAAGATCAAGGAGGCAGCCCTCGCCGCCCAGCTCGAGCGGAAGTTCAGCAAGCGGCAGATCCTCGAGGCCTACCTGAACCGCGTCTACTTCGGCGCCGGCTACTACGGCGTCGAGACGGCGAGCTGGGGCTACTTCCGCAAGCACGCCAGCGAGGTCTCCCTGGCGCAGGCCGCCTCGCTGGCCGCGATCATCCGCGAGCCGGAGACCGCCAACCCGCGCCAGGACCCGGTGCGGGCCAGGTCGCTGCGCGACTCGGTGCTGACCCGCATGGCCGACCTCGGGATGGTGCCCGCCGCCGACGCCGCCAAGGCCAGGGAGCGGCCCCTGAAAGTCCTGCCGCCGCGCAACGTCGGCGGCCGCTACCCCTGGTTCGTCGACGGGCTGCGCCGCCAGCTCGAGCAGGACCCGCGGCTCGGCAAGACCCGCGAGCAGCGCGTGCGCCGGCTGTTCGAGGGCGGCCTGCGCATCCGCACCACCCTGGACCGTGACCTGCAGAGTTTCGCCGAGGATGCGGTGCGCAACCACGTGCCGCCGGGGGGCCAGCAGCAGATCGCGCTGATCGCCATCGACCCCCGCAACGGCGCCGTCCGGGCGGTGGTCGGCGGCCAGAACTACAGCGAGAACAAGTACAACGTCGCCGTCCAGGGCCGCGGCCGCCAGCCCGGCTCCTCGTTCAAGCCGTTCGTGCTGGCCGCCGCCCTGGACGCCGGCGTCTCGCCCGACTCGGTCTGGGAGTCCAGCGGCTTCAAGAAGGACAACGTCTGCGGTGCGCCCTGGACGGTCGACAACTACGAGGGCAAGGGCTCCGGCAAGATCTCGGTGCGGGAGGCGACCTGGCGCTCGGTCAACGGCGTCTACGCCCGCCTCATGGAGCATCTGTGCCCCGAAAAGGTTGCGGCAATGGCCGACAGGCTCGGCATCCACCTCGAAGGCGCCCGGGCGCACGCCCCGTCGATCGCGCTCGGCAGCGCCGAGGTGCGGCCGATCGACATGGCCAGCGCCTACGGCGTGTTCGCCAACCTCGGCGAGTACCACCGGCCGACCTTCGTCGAGAAGGTCGCCCACCACGGCGACACGGTGATCGAGGACCCCGCGCACGGGGAGCGGCGCATCTCGGCGGCGCTCGCCTGGCAGGTCACCGACATCCTCAAGGGCGTGATCGCCCACGGCACCGGCACCGCCGCCAACATCGGCCGGCCCGAGGCCGGCAAGACCGGCACCAACCAGGAGTACCGTGATGCCTGGTTCGTCGGCTACACGCCGCAGCTGGTGACCGCGGTGTGGATGGGCGACCCGAAGGAGCAGACGCCGATGCTGAACGTGGGCGGCATCCGGGTCACGGGCGGCTCCTACCCGGCTCAGGTCTGGCACGACTTCATGCTGGCCGCCATGGCCAACCAGGAGGTCCTGGACTGGCCGAAGCCGCCGGAGGAGCTGTCCTACACGATCCTGCCGCCGCCCCCGAGCCAACCGAAGAAGAAGAAGAAGCGCAAGCGGCCCGGCCCACCCGGCGGGCGCTAGGAGACGACCGGCCTTGCCGTACCTGGACTACGCGGCCAGCGCCCCGCTGCGTGCGGAGGCGCTGGCCGCCATGCTGCCGCTGCTGCAGCGCCCGGCGGCCAACCCGTCCAGCCAGCACGGCCCGGGCCGGGCTGCCAGGGCGGCGGTCGAGACCGCCCGCGAGCAGGTCGCCGCGCTGGTCGGCGCCGCCCCCGGGGAGGTGGTGTTCACCTCCGGCGGCACCGAGGCCGACAACCTGGCCGTCAAGGGCGTCCTGCTGGCCCGGCCGGCGGGCGCCAGGCAGCTCGTCTGCTCGGCGGTCGAGCACCACGCCGTGCTGGACGCCGCCGCCTGGGCCGAGGCCGACGCCGGCGCCCGGGTCGTGCTGGCGCCGGTGGACCCGGCCGGCCGGGTCGACCTGGAGCGGCTCGCCGCGCTGCTGGAGCCGGGCGGGACCGCGCTGGTCGCCGTGATGGCCGCCAACAACGAGGTCGGCACCGGCCAGCCGGTCGCCGCGGCGGCCGGGCTCGCTCACGCCGCCGGCGCGGTGCTGCTCTGCGACGCCGTGCAGGCGGCCGGCCTGCCAGGGGTCGACATGGGCAGGGACGGGATCGACCTGCTGGCGCTCGCCGCCCACAAGCTCGGCGGCCCCACCGGGGTCGGTGCGCTGGTCGTGCGGGCCGGCGCCGACCTGCGGCCGCTGCTGCACGGCGGCGGCCAAGAGCGGGGCCTGCGCTCGGGCACCCTGCCGGCGGCCGCCATCGCCGGGTTCGGCGCGGCGGCGGCAGCCGCCCTGGCCGAACGGGAGGCGCCGGGCTTCGCGGCCACCCTCGCCGCCCTCCGCGCCCGCCTGCTCGCCGGCCTCCGCGCGCTGGAGCCGGCCCTGGTCGTCAACGGCGATCCCGCCCCCTCCGGCCGATCCACCGGGGCACCCCCCCGGGGTTCCCCGGACCCCTCCGGCCGATCCACCGGGGCACCCCCCCGGGGTTCCCCGGACCCCTCCGGTGGGCTGGCCGGGCTGCCCGGGCTGCTGTCGGTGCGGTTCCCGGGGCGGCGGGCCGAGGACCTGCTGCTGCTGCTGGACCGGCAGGGGGTCGCCTGCTCGGCCGGGTCGGCGTGCGCCAGCGGCGCCGTCACCCCCTCCCACGTGCTGCTCGCGATGGGCCGCGGCCCCGCCGAGGCGCGCGAGACGGTGCGCTTCAGCCTCGGCCACGCCTCCACCGAGGCGGACGTGGACGCCGCCGTCGCCGCCGTCCGCGGCGCGCTCGTGGTGCTCGCGCCGCAGGAGGCCGCCACATGAGCGGCCCGCGGGTGCTGGTCGCGATGAGCGGCGGGGTCGACTCGTCGGTGGCCGCGGCCCTGGCGGTGGAGGCCGGCTGGGACGTCACCGGCGTCCACCTCAAGCTCGCCGACACGCCGGCGCACCTCCAGGTGCAGGGCAAGGGCTGCTGCACGCTGGCCGACGCCGACGACGCCCGCCGGGTCGCCGGCACCCTCGGCATCCCGTTCTACGTCTGGGACATGGCCGAGGAGTTCCGGCGGGCGGTGGTCGACGACTTCGCCGACGAGTACGCCGGCGGCCGCACGCCCAACCCGTGCGCCCGCTGCAACGAGCGGGTCAAGGTGGTCGGCCTGCTCGCCAGGGCCCGCACGCTCGGCTTCGACGCCCTGGCGACCGGCCACTACGCGCGGGTCCAGGGCGGGCGCCTGTACCGCGCCGCCGACCGCGCCAAGGACCAGTCCTACGTGCTGTACATGCTCGGGCCGGCCGAGCTGGACCACCTGCGGCTGCCGCTGGGCCGCATGACCAAGCCGGAGGTGCGCGCCACCGCGGCCCGGCTGGGGCTGCGGACCGCGGCCAAGCCCGAGTCCTTCGACGTGTGCTTCGTCCCCGACGGCGACACCGCCGGCTGGCTGGAGCGGCGCCTCGGCCGCCGCCCCGGCCAGGTGGTGGACATGGATGGACATGTGCTCGGCGGCCACCAGGGCGCCTACCGGTACACGGTGGGGCAGCGGCGCGGGCTCGGCATCGCCACCGCGACGCCCCGCTACGTCCTCCGGGTCGAGCCGGCCGCCGCGCGGGTGGTGGTGGGGGAGCGGGCCGAGCTGGCCATCCGGGCGGTCGAGCTGGAGCGGGCTTCCGCCACCGACGGGCGCGGGCTCCGGCCCGGCCACGCCAGGGTGCGCCTGCGCGCCCACGGCCAGGAGGCCGGCTGCCAGGTGGTCCCGCTCGGCGACGGCCGGACCCGCCTCGACCTCGACGAGCCGGTCGCCGCCGTCGCCCCCGGTCAGGCGGCCGTGCTCTACGACGGCGACCTGGTCCTCGGCGGCGGCACCGTGGCCGCCACCGTGCCCGCCGCGTCCTCGCCGGGGGGGTAGGCGGGCCCTGTTCGCCGGGGCACCCCCCTGGGACCCCGCTGACCGGGGGACCCCGAGGGGGTCCCCCGGATCCCCCGGGCGACAGACCCGTCCGGGCGGGCGCCGGCCCGGTCGACCCGCAGACCGGCGTCGCCGTCCGCGCCTGACCGCCGCCGTCAGGGCGGCGGCACGGGCCGGGTCCGGGTCTCCAGCACCCGCTTGAGGGTGCGGAGGTCACGGCCGACCGAGCGGTGGACCGCCCTGGCGAGGAACGGGCCGGCCAGGGCGTAGAAACGACCGGTGTCGCCCTCGAC
>WNGA01006271.1_pt1 | contig 17023 bp, 10 predicted proteins | sample 5400061 | NCBI WGS metagenome assembly WNGA01 (sample SAMN13153366, study PRJNA577476) | soil metagenome | isolation source: 100 cm soil or saprolite under grassland replicate 2 | place: USA:California | collected 2016-06-15 | reverse complement strand
TAGACTCCATCCGGACAGGCTGGCTGACTGAACTCCGGGGTTCTCTTTCAGACGATCCAGGAGCTGACGCCACACCGCGAAGGCCTTTTGCCCGCCCTGGCGCAAGTCTCTGGCCTCCACTTCGATGACAACCAGGTTGTTGCGATCAAAACCGAGGTCGGTCCGAACCAACTTTGCGAAACTGGCCAGAAAGAGCCCGGCGACAAACAACACGAGGAAGCTGAACGCGGTCTGTGCGGCCACCAACGGCCGGAAAAGACCAATCCTAGCCGTCTGCTTTCCGCTTCCCGATTTCAGTGCATCGTTGGGCGATACTGCGGAAGCGCGCAACGCCGGCGCCAGGCCGAACAGAAATGCCGTCAGACTGCCTGCCGCAGTTAGGAAACTAAGCACGCGCCAATCGAGCTGAAGGTCGAGACGGACGACGCTTTGGGAAGTTGACAGCATGTCAGTAATGAGCGGACCTGCCTTGCTCGCAAGAAACACGCCGAGCACACACGACGCGATGGATAAAAGGGCGCTCTCAATCAACATCTGCTGGATCAGCCTGCCCCGTCCGGCGCCGATCGAGAGCCGGAGGGCCATCTCGCGGTCGCGCGCCGCCGCCCGGGCAATCAGCAGGCTTGCGACATTTGAGCAGGCGATGAGCAACACCAGACCTGCGATGATCCCGAGCACCCAGATCGGGCGTTCGAAGCTCTGCCGGAGCCCGGATGGACCATTCGCCGCCGCTCGCAAATAGAATGGCGTGTGAATGAAGCGCTCGACGCTGTCACGCGGCGCATCGGCGCGCATCCCGGAGGCTCGCTCGCGCCGGAAATTCGTGTATACCGTTTGCAGGATCGCCCGCGCCTGGTCCGCAGTCACGCCGGGCTGCAAACGGCCCCAGATCCGAAACCAGCTCCAGCCAGGCGATGTAAGCGCGGAGTCATCCCACATCATATTCGGCGCCCAGAGGTCCGTATGGATTCCGGGCTCTACGCCCGTGAATCCTTTCTCCGCCACCCCCACGATCTGTAGCTGTTTCTCTTTAACCGTCACCCAGCGTCCCAATACGCCCGGATTCCTGCCGAATCGGCGCGACCAGAAGTCATAGCTCAGCACGGCCACCGGGTGTTGGCTGGGTTTCAGATCATCGGACTCGGTTAGCAGCCGGCCCAACGCTGGCTTGATCCCAAGGAGAGGAAATGCGGCTCCCGAAATCCACTGCGGGTAGACCTTCTCGGACTGTCCGCCGGAGTCGTCGAACACCGCATCTCGCCTTGATTGGAAGCTCATGCCAAAGAGCTGCACCTGAGACCGGCTCGCTTCGCGCATGCGCTCGAAGAGCGGGTAATTGAAAGGCGCGCGATCATCCGCGTCCCCTGGTGAGCGATATACGGCATAAACGAGTCGCTCGGGATCGTTCACCGGCAACGGCCGCAGAATCAGCGCGTCAATCAACGAAAAGGCAGCGGTACAGGCGCCGATCGCCAGCGAGAGAGAAACCACTGCCGCGGCTGTCACGATTTTGTTCTTTCGACAGAGCCGGAGACCGAAGGCAACGTCCATTAGGATCGATTCGAACCGCGGAAACAGTTTGATTTCTCTGCTCGATTCGCGAAGGCGAAGCGCGTTACCAAGCTGGCGGCCCGCTTGCTCTTTCGCTTGCCGCGGGCTCATGCCGGCGCGCGTAAGTTCTTCCATCCTGGCCGCGAGGTGAAACTGGATCTCGTCTTCGAGATCCCGATTCAGGCGGTCCCGCCTGATACCGTTCAGAAAACGCGAGAGCCACGACATTGGCATCCTCCTACGCAAGCTTCAAGGCCCGCACGACGGCCGCGTTGACCGCCAGCCAGCGCCTCTCTTCGGCATCCAGTCGTTTGCGCCCCTCGACGGTGATCTCGTACACCCTGGCCCGGCGCTTGTTCTCGGTGGTCAACCACTTCGCCTTGATCCAGCCGGCCTCTTCCATGCGGTGGAGTGCCGGATAGAGCGAGCCCTCTTCGACGCGGAGCACATCCTCGGAGACCTCTTGAATGCGGACGGTAATGCCGTAGCCATGTAGGGGACCGCGGCGCGCGAGGATCTTCAGCACAAGCAGCGGGAGAGAACCTTGAAAGGCTTCCTGTCGGGCCATACCTAGCATTCTTACTCAGATGTCGATGGTTGTCAAACGCCTCGGCCGCCCGAAACGCCGGCCAACACGGGGAGCGATCCTACTTGAAGTAGCTACCCGCGTGTGGTCGCCAAAGGGCGAGCGATCCCGCCCGGCCCCTTCTTCGTTCACCGGCGACCGGCCAACTGGCCCCTTCGCCGTCAGCGCGGATCTGGCCCGATGCACGACCAGCAAATGTCAGCAACGGGCGTTACACGCTAAGTGGCTCCGATCGCTCTAATGTAGGCGACCGCTGGCGCGTAATGACCGTCTCGCGAAGGCGTATCCACAGGGCGACAATCACGTCGATAACCGGGCCTCAACCCCGCGCCAAATCGGGTGACCCGCCGTCACATCCGGCTTAGTTCATCAAATGGGTCGTACTCCGGCCTTGCCAGCGGACCCTCGTTTAGCCCCAGGACCGAGACCGTCCCTTCGGGGGCGCGACCGTCCTGGAGACGTTGGCACAAGACCTTGAGTTCCTTTGGCCAGAGCGGCAACGAGGGAACATCGGCGAGCCGGATCCATCTGGGGACAGGAGCTCCGGGTTGCTCGGGACGCGGCGCCGGCGGCGGCTCCTCCGGGCTAGCGTAGTGGAAGACCTCAAGCCCGTAGCCGTAGCCGCGGGTGTCGGGGTCCGGAGCCGTGGATTGAACATACTTAGGGACCACCCACTCGCGGAGGAACACGACGCGGCCGATGCGCACCACAATGCCGGTCTCCTCCAAGACCTCACGGCGGGCACATTCAGCCAGCGACTCGTGCGGCCGCAAGCCGCCGCCCGGCAACCCCCACGCCGCTTCCGGACCGGCGCTGCCGGGAGGAATCAACAACAGGCAGCCGCGGTAAAGCACGATTGCCCGGGTGCGGATGTTTTCGAAAACGCTATGGTTGAAAACGCTCATACGAAGGCGCCTGCGCGCGAAGCAACTGCGATTGTAGACCGGAACGGCGCGCAATTCCAACCATGGGCAGTGCCGGCCTGGGAACGCGGCGTAGACACCTTTGCGTAACTCTCGAAGGACGCGTCCGATCGCTCAGGCCGCTCACGCCACTGGATTCGCGACACACTGGATTCGCGCCACTTGACGACTACTCAGGATCGAACGGTGCTCCTGATCGCCCGCAGGGGTAGTCTCGCTGTTCTGCTGAGCTGAACGGGCACATCAGATCAGGCAGGTGGCATATTACTAATCGGGAGTTCGGCGCCGTGCGGTACCAGTGCAATATGAAGAAGAAACACACATGAATGTGATTCTCGTTTTCGTCGCGACGGCCTACGCGCTGTCGATCGCTCTGAGTCTTGTCGTCGGGCTTACCGGCGGACACGAGAGTGCGCTCATTGGGCTGGCGTACCTCTCCATGTTCCTGCCGGCTGTTGCGGTACTGATCGCAAGGGCAGCCATGAATGAAGCTCCGCGCGTACATTGGGATTACTTTCCGCTGACGTACCTTCCGGTGGCGCTCTTTCTGATTCCCGGCGTGCTGCACGCGGCGATGCTGCCCATGATGGTGACGCTCCAAGGCGGAGTGCACTGGCAGAACTGGCTGACGCCTGAGGCCGACGGCCTGTACCACACACCGGTGTCACGGGGGTGGGGCGCGCTGACGATCCAAGGACTTGTGGGCCACATTGCGCTTAATGCCATTGTTGGGCTGGCAATCGTGTCCTTCCTTGCGTTTTTCGAGGAGCTTGGTTGGCGAGCATGGTTGCTCCCGCGACTCGTAGATCGGATTGGCGCTCGCCGCGCCGTGGTGATCACCTCAATCATTTGGGCACTTTGGCACGTGCCATTCCAGCTATCGGGTATCCAGCACATCGATGGCGTGTCCCCGATGAAGCTTGCCCTGACCATACCACTCGGCGCCATGGCTGCGGGCTTGATCCTCGGCTGGCTGTGGCTGCGGACGAATAGCATCTGGCTGGTGGCCATCGCTCACGGCGCATCGAACAACTGGGGACAGTATGCGTTCAAATACATGAAGGAATCCGTCACACCAGACAAAGACCTGGCCGTTCTCACTGTGGGATCTCTGGCCCTGCTCGTGGTTGGAGTTTTTCTGCTTTGGCGCGGGGTCGAATCGCGGCTTGGGGCAGTCTCCGCCGGCATTACTTCGTTCTGACGGCGTGGTGTTTACGATCCAAGTTGACGGTTTGTCAACTCGGTCTTTGGCTCGGTCAGTGGTCCGAATCCACCCCCGCGCGCGATAGATCTGCCCTTGTCGCCAAGGGGGCGCGTGATCGGCCGGTGACGGCCGGCCGAATCGATAGCTACTACGCCGTCAGGCAGGATCTTTCGGCGGGCCTGCGCATTTCCGCACTGCCGACGGGCGCTTGTACGGACAGCGCGTAGATTTCAGTCAAGCGACCTTCCGGAGAGGTTTGACCTCCGGGGAAGCCGACTACCCCACGATGTGGCTCCGGCGAAATGAGCGCCGTCTCCCTCAGTTTGATCGGGAGACGCACTTCGGTGTCTGGTAATAGCTGGAAAAGTGGCTCTGTTGACTCACCAGGCGACGTGGCTCATTCGTGACGCAGCGCTACCATGGGGTCGACGCGGATAGCGCGGCGCGCTGGGAAGTAACATGCCAACAGTGTCATCGCGATCAGCACCAGCGGAGCGGAAGCCAAGCTTACCATATCAGTGGGGCTTACTCCGTAGAGTAAACTGCGCAGGATTGGCGTAACCCACATGGCACCTAGCGAGCCGAGCCCCACACCGATCAACGCCAACGTCAACCCCTGTCTACCCACCATAGCCAGTACGTCGGATCGTCTAGCGCCCAGCGCTATCCGTATTCCGATCTCGCGAGTACGTTGCGCCACCGAATACTGCATCAGGCCGTACGTCCCGATCGCGGCCAGTGCGAGGGCAATCGCAGAAAACAGGGCCAACAGTAGGGTTTGAAAGCGCCGTTCCGAGGCGAACTCTTGAAGCTGGTCCTCCAAAGTCGACACTTCAAGTAGAGGCACCGTTTTGTCAATGGAATGGATCTGTGAGCGTATAGCGGCCGCGACTTTCAAAGGGTCGGATGCAGTTCGTACCAGAAGGTCCATTCTCGGCCACCATGCCGGCTCGAATAATTCCGATACGGCCTGCTTCTCTAAGCTTTGACGCCGCATATCTCCGACGACACCAACCACCGAAACCCAACGACCAGGCCCTTGCGCATCTCCAAACTTGAATCTTTTCCCAATCGAGTCTTCTCCGGGCCAAAACCGCCGTGCCATCGTTTCGTTGATGATCGCCACTCCCTGACGATCTTGATCAGTGAGATACCTTCCCTTTCTCAGCGGCACACCGACAGCCTGAAAAAAGCCAGGGCTGACTCCGTCCCGAATGAGCTGCTCCTTCGCCCTCCCAGCAGCAGCCAGCGGTGAGGCTCCTTCGACTGTAATAGTCAGGTCAGGGTTTCTCGCGATGAAAAAGTCACTAATGGCGCCGACCGACTGAACGCCGGGAAGGCCTCCGATACGCTCGATCACCTCCCGGTAAAAAGCATCCCGAGGAGCTGCCGCCTTTAACTGGGGCGCCAGGAGCTTAATCGTCAGAACGCGCTCTGGCCGAAAGCCGGGGTCAACCGCTCGGACGGCAAGGAAGCTCCGGACCAGCAGGCCGGCTGCCGACAACAGCACCACGGCCAAGGCAAGCTCCGCGATAACGAGCAGCTCGCGTGTTCTGCGACTCCTTCCCGCCAGCCCACCCCTTCCTCCCTCCTTCAAGGATTCGTTGGGATCGCTCCTCGAAACTTTCCACGCCGGCACGAGCCCGAAGAGGACTGCGCTAAGCAGCGAGATGCTCAAGGTGAAAGCGAGCACTCTGGCATCGGCGCCCACTTCATCCAGGCGCGGAATGTTTCGCGGACCGAAGGCTACTAAGGCACGAACCCCTGCCCAGGCGAGAGCGGTCCCGAGCAGCCCAGATAGCAGAGATAGAACGGCGCTTTCGGTGAGAAGTTGTCGAACGAGGCGGGCTCTGCCTGCTCCAAGCGCCATTCGGAGGGCAAACTCCCGCTCTCGTGCCGCCCCACGAGCCAAGATCAGGTTAGCCACATTGACGCAAGCGATCAGCAACACGAGCACGACGGCAGTAAATAACACGGAAAGAGCAAAGCGCATGTGTTTTCCGGTGACTTGAACGAGCACAGGGACAACGTTGACGCCGAAACCGAGGAAATCGGAATCGTTCGAAGGGTACGCACGTGTGAGACGGTCGCCGATGGCACTCATTTCCGCTTGCGCCTGCGCCAAAGTAACGCCTGGTTTGAGCCGCCCTACTACAGTCCACCAGTCCGTAAATCGTCTGGCAAGATTGCGGTCCCACGTGGGATCCAGAGTGGCTGGTTGCCATAGTTGGGTGTCTTTATTTGGAAAGTAGAAGGCCGCCGGCATGACACCGATTACTTGTGAGGTCTCGCCATTGATCTCCAGAGTCTTGCCGACGGCATCTGGGGAGGACCCGAACCGATGTGCCCACAGCCGGTGACTCAACACCACCACTCGTTCGCGGCGTTGCTCGTCAGCGGAGGAGAAGGTTCGACCGAGAACCGGCGCTGTGCCCAAAAGAGAGAACAGGTTTGCGGATACGAGTTCCGCATGAATCCGCTCCGGTTCGCTGCCGTTTGTTAGCGTCACGGGATTGCCACGACTGCAAATCGCCATGTCTTCAAACGCTTGGCTCTGTTTTCTCCAGTCCTCAAAAGTTGGGTAGGACGTGCCTTCTTCATGTATGTTCCGCCTGGGGTCAGCCGTCCACAACATAACGAGGCGGTCAGGGTTCCTGTATGGAAGGGGGCGTAGCAGGACCGCGTCGAGTACGCTGAAAATGGCGGTGTTGGCACCGATGCCGAAAGCGAGGGTCAAGACAGCCACGGCGGTGAAGCCTGGGCTCTTGAACAGCATGCGAATCCCATAGCGCAAGTCCTGCATTAAGGTCGCCATTTCGTATCTCCTTGGTAGCGAGCACAAGTTTAAAAGCACCGCTCGTTCCACTCTCCGCCTGACCTTAAATTACTGCAATCACAAGGGATGCAGCAAGCGCGAGGCAACCTGAATTAACACCTGTCCGATCTTGGGACGCCGAGTTCCGAAAACGGCAACAGCGCCCGTAAATTGGCGGGTGCTCTGGATTCCGGGTCGCCTGAGAAAGGGTATCGGGGACACGGTGAGCGTCAGACCCGATGCGGACATCCTCCTCCATACGGGCCGAAGAACCGACGGTCACGCCGATCGTGACCGAGGGGTCTAATGAACGTGCGCCGCGAGAGGCAGAAGCCCAATGTCCGGAGGAACCCGCAATCTGGCCTTTTGGCCGACCTCCGATCTACACTACGCCGTTGATCGCGACCTACTTCACTCGAGCATGCTCGAACCGCCGTGCAAACTCCGGGATAGGCACAGCATTCATTACTCGGCGCGCAGTGCATCCACGGGCAAAATGAAACTCGCGCGTAACGCGGGGACCAAGGACGCGATCAGCGCCGAAAACCCGAGCGCCAGGACGGCTGCTAGGGTCACAACAGGATCGTATGGATTCATGCCGTAAAGGTGGCTGCTCAGGAACCGCCCTACGGCCAACGTCAACGGCAAGCCAAGCAATAATCCGATGACGATCAGCCCGAACGCGCCCCGCAGTATGAGCCGGACAACCTGGGAACGATCGGCACCCAGCGCCATGCGCACGCCGATCTCGTTGATCCGACGCCCTGCGTTATAGGCGGTCACTCCGTAGAGCCCAATCGTAGCCAGAATGAGTGAAAGAATTCCAAATAGCGAGGTGAGCCGGGCAATCACCGATTGTTGCCGGAACTGAATGGCTACCTGGTCTTTCAAAGGGCGCGTGGAACTGACCGGGAGATTGGGGTCTACCGCCGCAATAGCATCGCGCACCTGCGCTATCGACAGACCGGCTCCGGGCTTGGTTTCTATGACAATGTCGTTCAGAAGGTGCGAGCCCCCACTCACTTCCGGCGAACCCGCCTTGGCCAGAAAATCGTGCTGCGCTTCCGGAAGAAAGAACATCGCTGTCACCGGCTTGCCAGGATCGCCGGGGAAATAGCGCGCGTCCTTGGCAATGCCGACGACTTCATAATGCCCGGGCTCCAGACCGTCTCTGCCGAAATGCTTTCCCAGCGGATCTTCATTCGGGAAGAACTTCTGCGCAAACGCCTCGTTGATGACCGCGACGTGGAGCGACGACGCCCCGTCCTGCTCGGAGATGCCGCGCCCTCTCAGGATCGGAGTTCCAATGACATCAAAGTATCCCGCCGTGACTCGATTCAGCGAGGCGAAGTTGTCATCCCTGGGACCCAAAGGCGGATGCCCATCCACCCAGATGCCACTGCCCCAGTTTCTGCCGCTCATCGGAGAGTACTTACAGAGAGCCACAGCAGAAACGCCGGGAACCCGCGCCAGGGATTCATGGATTCGACCGTAAAGCACCGTAAGCAGGTCCGGGCGATAGCCGGCTGCGCTGGTATTGATGTTGGCGACCATTCTCCGGTCCTGGCAGAATCCGAAATCCTGATTTTCCAAGCTCTGGTGCGCGGCCGTCAGCAGCCCTGATGCTGACAACAACACAAGAGAGAGCGCCGCTTGAAATACGATGAGCGCCTTTCTCGGTAGCGAACCCGCACGAGGGGTAGGGCGGCTGCCGCCGCGAAGAGCTTCGATTGGATCGACACCGGTCGCCATCCACGCGGGAGCAACACCGAAGACGATCCCGGCAATCAACGAGACACCAAGCGCGAACAGCAGCACCGGCGTGGAGGGCGAGGCGTGGATAGGAATGCCCGCCATGCTCCCCACTTTCGGGAAAACGAGCTGCAAGATGAACCGGGTGCCGGCGTATGCAATCGCCAAACCCGCCGCGCCGCCCAGAAGCGAGAGCACTATGCTTTCGGTGAGAGCCTGGCGCACGATCCGCGATGCTCGCGCGCCAAGAGCCATGCTCACTGAGATCTGCCTCCGCCGTTCGAGGCCACGAACGAGCATGAGATTGGCGACGTTGGCACAAACGATGAGCAGCACAAGTCCAGTAACCATCATGAGGATCTGAAGCCAGTGTTCGTATTGATCGCGCATGGCGGAAATGCCGGCGCCCCCAGGGCTCAGGAACAGCGTCTGTTCCGAGAATTTTGCGCGGTCGTTGGCGCTCATCTCAGCCCAGTGAGAGAGCAGCCACTGCCTGAGCTCGACGCGCATTTTAGCCTCAATCGAGGCTGGGTTCGCGCCGGGCCGGATGCGGCCGATCAACTCGAGCCAATGATTGCTGTAGTTGTTGAGGTCGCCAGCGAGGAGCGGCTCTGTATTCAGCGGCAGGAAGAAATCGGGCGGATTGTTGCGCAGCGTGTCGCCAAAGAAACCCGGGGGAGTGACTCCCACGACGGTAAACGGCCTTCCATTGAGATTGAAGACGCTGCCGATGACGGACGGATCGGCCGCGAATTGTTGCCGCCAAAGGCGATAGCTCATCATCACGGCAGGCGGCGCGCCGGGTTGATCGTCGGCGGCGGTCAGCGCGCGTCCGGCGTGCGCTTGAACTCCGAACATGCTGAAGTAATTGCCCGAGACGTATTCTCCCGGATAGCTTTGGGCCGGCTCGGCAAGGCCTCCACGCCGGATGCCGAACTGCGGCTGGTCCGCCGAGAATGCCGCGAGGTCCGCAAAGCCTTTGGTGTTGTCACGAAGGTGCTTGTATAAATCATAAGAGACCAACGAAAACTCTTTGTCCTGGCTGTACCCGCCCCGGTAGCAGCAGCGTGCCTCTTTCCCCAAGCGGTATAGCTCGCCGGGATTCGCAACTGCGAGCGATTTCAGTAGAACGGCATAGACCAGCGTAAAGACCGACGTGGTGGCGCCAATGCCGAACGCAAGCGTCAGGAGAGCCGTGAGTGTGAACGCGGGCGCCATTCGCAAGCGTCGCAGCGCCTGGCGCGCATCTTGTATCAGCGTCTCAATTAGTGGGAGTCCTCTCTGGTCTCGATAGCTTTCTTTGATTGCCTCAACCGCTCCGAACTTCAGTACAGCCTGACGTCGTGCTTCCCCCGGCAACAAACCCGCTCGAAGATTCTCCGCAGCAAGAAGCGCGAGATGTTCTTCGATTTCCGTCTGCAAGCGCTCTTCATCGTGCTGCCTTGATGCCCACCAAGTCAGCCGCTGGAGAAACCTCCGTAACGTTCGCATTTCAGATCCTCCGCTTTGACAAAGAATCGCCAAATGATCGCCGCCTTCGTTCCCCACTTTGGGTCTCCGCCTTCAATGGTGTGCGCCCATTGCGTGTTAGTCGATAGGAACGCGCCTTGCGGCTATTCTCGGAGGAGCCCGATTCGGAAGCGATGGAACCATCCTGCTCGAGTTTCAGTAGCACTGGATAGAGGGCTTGGTTGACTGTGAGAAGAATTCCGCGGATCTGCTCGATTCGCCGGGCTATCCCGTAGCCATGCCGAGGCCCCAGAACATCCAGAGCCTTGAGTATCATCGTAGATTCAGCCATCTCTTCCGCCGATTGCAGCATGCTCTCTGGGTTACTTGTAGAAATTTGGATACGGTGGACGCGTGATCTGGGTGGGGCTTGGAGGATGAGCAGTCAATTCCTTCAGCGCAAGCTCCACCGCCTTTTCGAGTTGTGGGTCATGTCCCTCACTCACAAGCTCAGGGTCCTGCTCAACGACAACGTCCGGTTCCGTGCCCTCGTTTTCAAGTTCCCACTTACCCTGAACCGACAGGAACGGACCATTCGGTGCGGTTACCCAGCCACCGTCCATGAGTTTGGGCCAGCCTCCTGACATACCCACGGAGCCACCCCAGGTGCGTTTGCCAACCAGCGGACCAAGTCTTTGATTCCGAAAGAACCACGGGAGGTTATCGCCACCGGATTGGGAAACCTCATTCATAATCATGACCCTGGGTCCAAATATGGCTGTGGGTGTATGTTCCATCGCGCCGTAACGCGGAGCACGATACGCCATAAGCTGGCGACGCATCACTTCAAGGAAGTAGTCCGCGACCAGCCCACCTGCGTTATACCGCTCATCGATTATGACCCCTTGTTTGTCGACCTGCGCGAAATAGTGGCGGTTGAAACTGGTAAAGCCACCATTACTGGTGTCGGGAATATAGACGTAGGCGAGCTTACCGCCGGAAAGTATGTCAACCTTGAGCCGATTGGTTTCGATCCAGTCGTTTCTTCGTAGCATCCATTCGGATACGGATGAGATGGGAACTACGTTAACCTCGCGAGGATTGGGGCGAACGGAGCTGGTAATGCGCAGCGTGACGGTGCGATCAGCCGTGCCTTCCAACAAGGCCTGGATATCGGTCGAAGCGGTAGCCTCCTGGCCATTGATTGCAAGAATACAGTCGCCAGTGTTCACATTCAGACCGGGTTGGGCGAGAGGAGCATTCAGCTCGGGATTCCACTCACCGCCGCTGTAGATCTTGGCGATACAATAGCGGTTACCCTTCATCACATAGTCCGCTCCAAGAAGGCCGCCAGATATTCTTTTGGGCGCGGGGATGTCACCGTCGCCACCTGACATATGGCTGACCGAGAAGGCGCCAAGCATTTCATGGAAGATGTAGTTCAGGTCGGCACGAGAAACCAGGGAACGAACATAAGGCTCAAAGCGGCGCTCAGCGGCGCCCGTATCAACGCCGTGGAAGTTGGTAGCGTAGAAGAACGAGCGCTCCAGGCGCCAGACTTCGTGGTACATCTGAGACCATTCGGCGAGAGGATCGATGCGAACTTCGAGATCAGCAAGGGAGAGACCGCCCACACCCGAGTTGACTGGCGATCCTGCGGCCAAGACACGGTACTTCTTTGAAGCTTCTTCACCCTCCATTTCGAGTAGCATCTTCTCTCCATCGAAAGAGAGCTCAAAATTTCGGGCATGGTCGGCGAGCTTCTCTGACTTTCGCTTCTCAAGAATGAAGCGGGTGAGAGTGGTGCCAGCGTCAGTACCTGGAAAAGCGCGAAAGTAGAAGTCAGCGTACTTCGCCTGGGCTTCCAGAAAATAGAGAGACCCCGGCTTACCGGCGCTGAGCGAAGAATATGCGCGCGCCGGCAGTGGCAACGCCACAATTCTAGACTCGATACCGGGTAAGTCGATGCGCAGAGGATTTGGCTGAACGTGTGTCCTACCCTTACTCGCTTCATCGACTTGATTGGCGACGGATCTTGTATCTCCGTCCTGGTTCTCAGGAGCGAATGGCGACAGAAGGTTGTTGGCGAGAACCACGACATAGATGTTGTTTGTTACGGGATAGAGGAATGTCGACATGTCTCGATAGGAAGTAGGGCCAGAGTTGGTGCTAGCCGTGAAGTAGAGGTACTTGCCGCTGCGATCGAAGACAGGAGACCGGGAGTCAGCCATTTGGCTGGTAATTTGTGTGGATTGTCCAGAATCTACCGAATACAGGTAGAGGACGTTGAGATGGTTCGTGACGGTGCAGGTATAGACAAGCCATCTGGAATCAGGTGACCAGGCGGCGTCGCGTGCTGATGAAGAAAAGGGACCGAAGATGTCCTTCTTATCGACAAATGTGACTTTGCCCGTGCTTACATCGAGAATCCATCTCGTGAGACGGTTGTCATAGAATGTGATGCGCTTCGAGTCCGGAGACCAAAGAGGTTTGTAGTAGTAGGTAGGTTCGGGGCTGAGAGGAACTTTCTTCACCTGACCGTTGCCAGTCGGACTAACGATATGCAGGGCGTATAGGCCAGATTCGTCGCTGAAATAAGCGACCGATTGGCCGTCTGGAGACCAAGCCGGGTCTCGCTCGGCAATGCCTGGGGTCTTCGTCAGGTTGCGTTTCAAGCCCTTTTCTGTCGAAATCGTAAGTATTTCGCCGTGAGCTTCGAGGGCAACATGGTCTCCAGTGGGCGACAGAGCTGTGTGTTGGACTTCAGAACCGACGTTTTTGGTGCGTGGTCGAACATCGGGGAAATCTCCGGCAACATCGATTGAAACCAAGCGAGGTTGACGAGTGCCCGGATCCAATACGGAGATTTGGCCGAGCTGATCATAGACGAGGGTGCCATCCGGGCCGCCCGACAGCGACCGCAGGTCGGGCCCAGTATTGTGGAAAACTTCGGACACGGTTTTTGTCGTGAGATCGTAGGAAAAAATACCAACGCGGCCGTTGCGGGCGGAGAGGAAATAGATTCTTTGGCCGACATACACGGGGGAGAAATCGGATGCCCTCTCATGAGGGATCTGCGCGGTATCCAGGCCTGGCAAGGACGCGATCCATATGGTGCCTGCGCGACCGCCTCGATAATTCTGCCACGCGTGATAGCTTGTAAAGCTGAAGTCGGCAACGGGAGCTAGTGGAACATACGCAATGTGAGAGCCGTCAGGTGAGAAGTTTCCCTCATAAGCCGTAGGAAGAGGCACGGGCGTCGCAAAACCACCCTGGGAGTCTACGGTATAGAGCTTTGGTGAAGCGCCGCTAATAGATTGGCGACCCGAGCGAAAGAGGATCTGCTTGCCATCAGGGGTCCAGCCGACGGCGCTGCTACCTGCGGGGTGATAGGTAATTCGCCGAGGAATGCCGCCTGCGGAGGGGATTGTATAGACGTCCGTGTTGCCATCGTACTCACCAGTGAACGCGATGGTGGCGCCATCAGGGGAGAATATCGGGCTGGATTCGAACCCGATGGCTGTTGTTAGTCGCGACGCGCGGCCGCCATTACGGTCGACGATCCACAAGTCACCAGCGTAGACGAAGACAATCTGTGCCAGGCTGAGTGAGGGCGCCTGTAGGATCGGGAACTTCGACGGTTCCGCCGTAGCGCTTTGCGCAAAAACGAGTGGGAAAAGGGACAGGCATAAGGTCAGAGCCCCGATGGCAGAAAGATAGCGTGTCGTAGCACGAAAATGCTGGATGCTCTTGACAAAGTTGCCATAAGCCGAACGTCGTAGCGCTTGGCGCGCATTTTGTATCAGCGTCTCCATAAACTGGAGTCCTCTCTGGTCTCGATAGCTCTCTTTCATTGCCTCAACCGCGCCGAACGTCAGTGCAGCCTGACGTCCTGCTTCCACAGGCGATAAACCCGCTCGAGGATCCTCCGCAGGTAGAAGCGCGAGATACTTTTCGATTTCCGCCTGCAAGCGCTCTTCATCCTGCTGCGTTGTTGCCCACGAAGTCAGCCGCTGGAGAAACCGCCGTAGCGTTCTCATTTCAGATCCTCTGCTTTCACTGCAAAGAATCGTCCAATGATTGCGGCCGTTTGTTCCCAACTTTGTGTCTCGGCCTGCAATTGTTTGCGCCCGCTACGTGTGAGTCGATAGAAGCGCGCCTTGCGGTTATTCTCGGAGGAGCCCCATCCGGACGCGATGGAACCTTCCTGCTCGAGCTTTAGCAGCACAGGATAGAGAGTCCCCTGGTTGACCGTGAGAAGATCTCCGCTGATCTGCTCGATCCGCTTAGCAATCCCATATCCGTGCAAGGACCCCAGAACATCCAGGGTCTTGAGCACCATGAGCGCCAGGGTGCCCTGTCGAACGTCTGTTTCCTTCATAGCTCTAATGGGTTTCCCAAATGAAAGGATATCACAGTTCATTTGGGAAACCCAATAGGGGAGGCCGCAGTGGCGCGCACACTGCTAAGCGATCACAAAAAGATCAGTCTCTTCTGGTCGCGAAGTGGCGAGTGATCCCGGACCGCTAAGACTTCGCGGGATCGAATCGTCACGGAGGTGATGCAATGCGCGGACCGCTATCGTTCGGAGCCGGGCTTCGTCTTGATGGCGGCCACGAATTTCTACGATGGCCTCGATGAACAGCTGGTGCGAGACCTTCGATTCAACGAGAAAATCCGAGTGGATTTGCCCGATGAAGCGGCGCGAGAGCAGATTCTGACGGTGCAACTCACGAAGCGATTTTGGACTCCGTTCCCGGTGAAGTCTTTCGCGGTGCGAACCCCAGGATGGAGCCCGGCGAAGCTGGCCAGCTTGGTGAACAGGGCGGCCTCGTCGGCAGCGTTGGAGAATCGGCGCATGGAGCAGCAGGATCTGCAGCGCGCATACGACGATACGGGCGGAACGGATCGGCCGCTGATCAAGTCGGTCGATTGGGACGACTTGGTTCTTTCGCCGGCGGTCGAGCGGGACCTGCGCAATCTGATCCGCCTCATGAATCCAGGCGAGGCCGAGCGCCTTAACGTGCCGATGCCCACTGGGTTGCTGCTCGTTGGGCCGCCCGGATATGGCAAGACTTCGATCGCGCACCTGCTTGCGACGCAAACGCGCCGCAGTTTCTACCCGATCACCCCCGGGGACGTGCCCACACCGGATAAGCTCGTACAGGCATTCGACCGCTCGAGGGAGAATAGTCCTTCCATCCTGTTTCTCGATGAAATCGACGGCCTGCTGCCGCGAGGTGACAACGGCTACTACAAGGGCCAGCACCACATTCAACTCGTCGAACAAGCGCTCATGCTGATGAGCCAACTCGATCCTGCCAATCAGGTTTTCCTGGTTGGAACCACAAATCACAAAGACGACATCGATCCCCGCGTGCTCCGAGGCGGCAGGTTCACGGAAAAGATCGAGGTTTGCGCGCCCGACGACAGTGGGTATTTGCGGCTGATCGATAAATATCTGGGGCCTATACCGCTCGCCACCGACCTTTCGAGAAGCGACATCCTGGTTCGGCTGAGAGGCATTTCACCAGCAGATCTCCAGGGTGTGGTGAATACCGCCAAGCGAATGGCGATGAATCGGATGGAAGAGAATGAGGCGGCATTACCGCCGCTGACTTGGGAGGATTTCGAGCGGTCTCTCCAGCGGAACCAAGTCGCCCTGTAGTCGTTCTGGTCTACGCGCCCACCAAAACCAGTGGCAGCCGACACGTTGATTCCTTTTTCGGCACTGCCCGTCCCCGCAGTTTCCCCGTCAAAATGACGCGATGCAACCCTCACCAGAGTGACTTACGCAATGCCGTTTCCGGCCTCACAATCCGAGACGACAAACCGTCAACGCGGATTTGTAAACGCTACGCCATTACCGAGGCTCTGTCCGAGACCAGCGCTCTGGACGGGGTGAGTGGGTTTCCGGCCAAGAGCCTAACCAAACCACACTCCGTTCGTCTACAATTGTTGATAACCTAGGTATATGGCTAGACCCACCGATCTCGTCCAAGGAACCCTCGATCTGTTGATCCTTAAGACCATTTCTCTCGAACCAAAGCACGGCTGGGCTATTGCCAAGCGCATCCAGCAGGTTTCACGAGAAGCTCTCCAGGTCCAGCAGGGGTCGCTCTACCCGGCGCTCCACCGCCTTGAGCAACAAGGCTGGATTACGTCCGAGTGGCGGTCCACCGAGACCGGCCGCATGGCAAAATTCTACTCGCTCACTCGCTCCGGCCGCCGCCAATTCGAGAAAGAACTGGCAAGTTGGACTCGCCTCTCGGCCGCGATCAATCTGGTCGTCCAGGAGGTTTGACATGCGCGCGCTGGACAAAATCCGCTTACGTCTCCGGTCGCTGTTCCGCCGCCGCAGGGTAGACCGCGAACTCGAAGACGAATTTCGTTTTCACCTCGATCAACTGGTTGAAGAGGAGATCGTAGCGGGAGTGGCGCCGGAAGAAGCCAGCAGGTCGGCATTGCGCAAAATGGGAGGCATTGCCCAGTTTCAGGAGGAGAGTCGCGATATGCGCAGAGTGAACTATGTCGATGATCTGCTGCGCGATTTCCGGTACGCCGCCCGCAATCTGCGCCGGAGTCCAGGCTTCGCCACACTCGCGGTTCTTATCATGGCGTTGGGCATCGGGGCCAACACGGCTGTTTTCAGCGTCGTGAATGCCGTGCTCCTGAAGCCGCTTTCGTATCAGGATCCAGATCGAATTGTGACGCTGTCCGACTCCTGGAGGACCGGCGAGGCC
>WNGA01006270.1_pt1 | contig 17025 bp, 16 predicted proteins | sample 5400061 | NCBI WGS metagenome assembly WNGA01 (sample SAMN13153366, study PRJNA577476) | soil metagenome | isolation source: 100 cm soil or saprolite under grassland replicate 2 | place: USA:California | collected 2016-06-15 | reverse complement strand
CGACCACGTTCAGCGTCTACGTCCGGATCAAGGGGAACAAGGGGCTGGTGTCCAACACCGCCTCGGTCGCCAGTTCCACCTTCGACTGGAAGATGGCCAACAACACCTCGACCCGGGTGATCCTGATCAAGGGAGGGGTTTGATCGGGAAGCTTGACGCGAGAGAGAGGGGAAGCCGGGATCCGGCACGAGGGCTCCGGCTTCCCCCTCCCTCGGGAACGCTCGGACGGCCTCCTTACGTCTAAGGGCTGTTTCCCCGAGGAAGGTGGCAGCCGTGCGACGACCCGGCATGATCGGAGCGTTCGTCCTCTCGATCCTCTTCGAGGTCGCCTGTAGCAACGCGGCGGTGCCAGGATCGACCAGCCCCAGGGTGTCCTCCTCCACGTCGATCTCCCGGACGACGAGTCCCCCCAGGGTCCAGATCGGGAAGAGTCCGACCGGCATGATCCTTGCGGCCGGTGGCCCCGGGGCCGCGAGCGGACTCGAGGCAGAGCTCGCCTGCGGGACAACGGATCCTGGCCAGGCGTTGCTGAATCTCCGTTGGCACCCGGCGTCATCCCCTGGCACCGCCCAGTTGGTGGAGATGACGATCTTCTCTGAGAAGTTCGACGATGGTCGATACGACACCAGCTCGGCGCTCTCCGCCGACCAATCGACTGCGCTATGGGATCGGGTCGCACCGGGCGCGGTTCATTTCTGGAGGGTCTTGACCCTTCACGATCAAGGGTGGATCCCGAGCGCGGTTGCGCTGTTCACGCCGGGGGCGTGCATCGCGGACATGATGTCCCCCTAGCTAAACTGCCCTTTGGGCCGTTAGCTCAGTGGTAGAGCAGGGGGCTTTTAACCCTCGTGTCGCAGGTTCGATCCCTGCACGGCCCACCGAAAGACACCGCCCTCGGAGAGGTTACCTCGTCTGGCCCACCCGTTTGCGCCGGCTCATCTCCGCGGATAGAGTCGCCGCTTCGGCTCGAACCTGACGAAGGGGGAAAGTTCATGTCCCTTTTGCGCGACCACATACATCGCAGCTGGCGTCGTTCGGCCGCCACCTTCGGCGCCATGGCGCTGGTGCTCGCCCTGTCGGCGCCTCCCAGCGCGGCCGATAAGGGAGGCTTCCTCACCGACGAGCCGGCCATGCTCACCCCGGTGGAGGCCGGGGTGACGGTCCTTCCCATCGTCACCGTGGGCGAGTTCGTGGGTAAGTACCGCTACGAGGCCATCCCCGACGGCATCGCCCTGCAGCTTGGGGACCGGGGCGTGGATGTGTTCGTCAACCACGAGACGTCGACCGTGCCCTTCCCCTACGTTCCCAGCGGCCCCACCATCGACAACTCGCAGAACGACTTCGACAATTCCCAGCTCAGCCGTGTGACGCTGTCGCTGGCGAACGCGGGGGTGCTCAAGGGCAAGCTGGCCATCCGGAGCAAGTTCAACTACCAGCGGTTCTGCTCGAACTTCCTGGCCGGCGCCGCCGAAGGCTTCGACTCACCGCTCCTGTTCACCAATGAGGAGGCCAGCGACTTCGTGAACCGCAAAGGTATGGCGTGGCCCGCCGGGCCCAAGGCCGAGCAGGCCGGTTTGGTGGTGGCCTACGATCCGGACTCTGGCGAATTTCGGTCGGTCCCCGGCATGGGACGGGCGAACCATGAGAACTCCGTGGCCATCCCCGGCTTCGACCAGGCGGTCGTGCTGACCGACGACGACACCTTCGCAGCTCCCTCCGCCCAGTTGTTCATGTACCTGGCCGCCAACCGGGACGCGGTGTGGAACGATGAGGGCACGCTCTACGCGTTCGTCTCCGACGACCCGGCGATCAACGACTACGGCGACCTCTCCGGCTCGGCCTCCGCCAGCGGCTCGTTCATCCCAGTCCCCCAAGAGATCGCCGACGGTGACCAGACGGGCCTGGAGACTTGGTCGAACGCCAACAACGTCTTCCAGTTCATCCGGACCGAGGACATCGCTTACGACCGCAACGACCCGAACGTGGTGTACATCGCCGACACCGGCGAGCCGAGGGCGATCGCCGACCCCACCACCGGACGGCTCAAGCGCGGCATCTCGGGCACCCAGGGCCCCTGGCCCAACGGCAGGGTTTTCAGGATGGTGCTCGATCCGAGCGACCCCACCCAGGTGGAGAGCCTGTCGATCCTGATCGACGCAGACGCGGGCGGCTACAACAACCCCGGCGCCATCCACAACCTCGACAACCTCGAGACCACCCCGAACAGCCTGCTGATCGAGGAGGACCCCGGGAGCCACAACCAGTTCGCCCCAGACGATCCGCTGGGGACCACGGCCCGGGTGTGGCGCTACGACCTGGCCACCGGGACGCTCACGGAGGTAGCGAAGGTCGACCAGTCGGCCGACCCGGCGGCCAAGCTCGGAACATGGGAGTCCAGCGGGATCGTGGACGCCTCGGCGGCCTTCGGGCCCGGGACGTTCCTGATCAACGTGCAGGCCCACACGCTGTTCGTGGAGACGGCCCCCGGTCCCGACCTGGTGCCACCTGAAGGCCCCGACTGGTTGTACAAGCGGGAAGGGGGCCAGCTGCTGCTGCTCACCATCCCCGGCGCCTGACACGGGCTGGTTCTCCACCGCGGGCGTGAAGAGACCGGGGTCTGGGTCCCCGAGACGGGCACCCCATCCCGAGAGGTCCTCGCCTCGCAGGTTCGATCCCTGCACCCGCTGGGCGGTCCTGGCATCGGGACGGAGATCGAGTTCCGGGTCCCGATCTGACTCCAGGAGCGATCACTCACGCTCTAGGTCCGCCGGCTCCTGACCTTTCGTTCAAGGAGGTGGCAGGGCAGTACGATTCGGGAGCCAATCCTTGAGGGCGGTAATCTCATGAGGAGAACCGACGCCCGCGACCGGATACTTGTCGGGTCTTTCGCGCTCGTGATTGCGGTCGCTGGGATCACCGTCGCGCTCGTGGCCCTCTGGCCAAGGGGTAGCAATCAATCGGCACTCCGCCCCAGGGAGCAACCTGTGTATGTCGTCACCTTTCCCCCCGAGCCCATCCCCGTAGATGGTCAACTTGGGCATTACAGCATCCCGGTCACAACGAATCTGCCGGCGGGAACACTCGTCGACCTCGAGTACACGGATGCACTGGGAGAGGGTGGAGGCTGTTGTACTCAGGTCATTTCCGGGGTGCTCCAAGTGCCCCTGGTCAACAATCACTGCGTGGACAAGAATGGCACCCCCGAGGGGTCAGATGTAACTGTTCACGTGGTCGCCGCCCCCAAGTTTGGGTTCTTCGGTAACCAGAAGTCCATGAACAGTCGGCCGCAGCCGGACGATGTCATCGCCGTCCTGGGACCCAATTTCGAGGACCTCAATGGGCCCGATGTCCAGATAAGGGGAGAGACTCGGGTACTCACTGCATCAAAGGAATACCAGCTTCCGGCCGACACTTGCGTCTCGCCATATTCACACTGACAGCCTCGGGCGTTCGATCCCCGCGCGCCCCACGCCGCTATCTCAGCCGTGGCAGCCGGCGCTCGGGGTAATGCGGATGACCCCACGATCGATCCCCAGATAGACATCTGACCCCGCGCTTACGGCGCTGCCGAAGCTAATGATTCCGGAGTCTGACTGCGGGATCACGATGCTGCGGAGCCTTCCACTTCGCGGGTCGGCGCAGGCGACGACCCCGATCATGCTGTCGGTCACCCACAGGATGTCGTCGGCGACGGCGGCGTTGATGCTGTTCGTGACCGGCGCTCCCCGATGCTCGCCGAAATTCGCCACGAGGCGGAGGTCTGTGCTGCTGTGCAGCTCCACGTGGCCCATCAATCCCGTGGCCACCGCCACCCACACGCCATTCGCCGTCGCGGAAACCCCGCTCACCAAGAGCCCCACCGGTCCGGAGACCTTCGCGCGAACGGCGCCTGTGGCGGCGTCGAGCTCATACAGGGAACGAGGATCAACGTTGCCGGGGACGCTGGTCGAGACGTAGAGGAGGCGCCCCTGTGGATCCACGCTCATCGCTCCAGCCTGGCCGTCCAACTTCGCCGATCGAATTACGTGGCCATCGGAGGGGTCGAGCAAGTAGACGCGAGTCCCGGAGCCGACCCACAGTCCCGTCGGGGCCGGAACGAGCTGTGAGGGCGAGCCGGGAACCGGGACCGAGCCGAGCCCGGCCAGCGTGCCAGGATCCAGGCGATCCATGACTCGAACATCGGGGTTCGAGGCGTTCCACTGGGTGATCCAGAGATAACCGCCTGTAAGGGCTAGCCTCACGCCCGGCGAAAGCGAGGCGCTCTCCACTACCGCCCCGGTGCGAAGGTCCATCCGAGCGATGACTTGGTGGTCGCCGTCGTCCATCGGCGTGTAGACGGCGTACAGAGCCCCGTCGCCGACCCTCACGTCGCCCACCGAGCCATCGAGCGGCAGGACGAGCTTGACCCCCTGGACGTCGAGGGGCGCGAGTGACGGCGACTCGGACGGGGCCGGAGTTGGCGACACGGGCGCGGTATGGGAAGGCGACGGAGACAGGCTCACCGAGGGCGTGGGCGAGGCGGGGACCACCGTACTTCGGATGGCTCGGACTCCTGCAAAGGCGCCGAACCCAATACCCGCCGCCACGAGGCAGACGGCCAGGCCGGTGGCCACCATTCCCCGACGAGCCCGCTGGACCAGACCGGGAGGAACCTTGCTCGTGGGTGGAAACTCATCCGCCCTGCGCTCCAGCAGTTCCCGCAGCTTCGTCTCGCGATCACTCATCATCGATCACACCCCGCAGGTTCGAAAGGGCCTTGAATACCAGCGACTTCACGGTCCCCGGACGACAGCGCATGATCTCTGCCGTCCGTTCGACCGAGAGGTCGGCGTAGAAGCGCAGGACGACGGCCGCTCGCTGTCGCTCCGGGAGACCCAACAGGGCCGCCGCCATCCGATCGGCCTCGTCGCGGTCCAGCTCGACCGCCGGAGTCGCCGGCCTGGACGCTTCCGCCCTGAGGTACGCGCGTTCCACCCTTCGTCGCCGAAACTGCGACCGCGCCAGGTTCACCACGGTCCGCTGAAGGTAGGTCGGGAACGCCTCGGGGTCGCGGAGGTGTGCGAACCGCCGGGCCAAGTGGACGAAAGCGTCTTGCACGAGGTCATCTGCCTGATCGCGGTCTCCAGTGAGTAGGTAGGCGAGGCGTCCGGCCGCCGGGGCGTGACGGAGGAACAGCTCCTCCAGCCGTCCGGCTTTCGGCTCGGTCGCCTGTTCGTCTTGCCCGGCCACCACCTGCACAGCATGAAGGACGCCGAGACCGCTTCCGGGGTTTACGCGAGAAGTCCCGAGAGGGCGCGTTTGCTGACGTGCGCTGCCCCCGCGCCGGACACAGCTCGCTGGGAAACGGCCTCTCACAGCCTCTGGTCGAACAAGCGCGACAAGCCAGAGGCGTGGGATACTGCCGTGCTCCGGCCAGATTCCGCGGGAGAAAGTCATGCGCCTCCTTCTAGCGGCCCCCCTGATCGCTCTCTCGGTGCTCAGGGCTCCCGGGCCAACGCCCTTCATCTTCGCCACCATCGACCGCCCGATCGGCGTGGCGGTCACTGCCTCGACGGTGTTCGCGACCCAGGAGTGCTCGTTCCAGATCACCGCCTTCACCCCTGACGGGAACTCCTCCTTGTTCGCCACACTTCCCAAGAGTGGCAAGCTCTGCACCGAGCGATACATCGCAGTGCCCCCCGCCTGGTTCGGGGGTGACCTGTTTGCCACCCAAGGCCGGATCGCCTTCCGCATCTCCGGGGGGACGGTCATTCGGTTCGCCAAGCTGCCACCGTCAGTTCCACCGAACGGGATTGGAATCACCTTCGATAGGGTGGGAAATTGGGGAGGGGACATGATCCTCACCAGCCACGATGGGCAGGTGTGGCGGGTGTCCGCCTCGGGCTCCGCGACGTTCGTCGCAGACCTGGGCGCTCAGGCCGAGGGGCCCGCGGTGGCGCCGCCCAGCTTCTCCGCCGCTCCTGGGGACATCCTGGTGGCCAACAAGTTCGCCAATACTGTCTACGCGGTCGAGCCCGATGGCACCGTGATGGCATTGGCGTCCTGGGACAGCCCCGAGAAAGTTGATTCGTTTCCTTCGCAACCCTGCACGGTGGGGGCCGGAGGGCCCGTATACCTCGTGGCGCTCCGTGGAGACGATCAATTGGTCGGGTTCCCGAGAGGCAATTTCACCGGCCTGGGCGGAGCGATGGTCACCAGTGAGTTGGAGACGACCATGGCGAACTTGGCAAACAACGGGACCATCTCCCCCTGGTCCGGCCCACTCGGAACTCAAGGCGACGAGGCCCTGGAGGGGAGCGACTTCTGCGGAGCGTAGCTCAACCCCAGCGTATACTGACGTGCGCTGCCCCCGGGCCGGGGGCGGATGGGGTCGCCCCCATCGTCTAGCGGCCTAGGATCTCGCCCTTTCAAGGCGGAGGCACGGGTTCGAATCCCGTTGGGGGCACGCGGAAAACAAATAGGGTCCCGTGGTGTAGCCCGGTCCAACACGCCGCCCTGTCAAGGCGGAGATCGCCGGTTCAAATCCGGTCGGGACCGCGAGCCGTCTCGGCGGCGAGAGCCGAAGCCGCCCGGCGAGCGTTCGGCGAGGTAGCTCAGTTGGCAGAGCACGCGGCTGAAAACCGCGGTGTCGGCAGTTCGATTCTGCCCCTCGCCACACCATCCACCTGCGGAAATGCCTGAGACTCGGAACCGCCCGGGTCCCGGTGTGACTTCCTGCAGCATCAGCGGCCGCTCGGAGACGCTCCTCCCCGCTCGCCGAGTAAACCGCCAGGAGCATGGCCGGCGAGGACCACCGACCGAGGCGCCGCACGTCCTCCAGTGGGACCCGCGATCGCGTAGCCGCGCGGCGAAGGTTCGACGTAGCTCGTGCATCGCTCTAGCTCGGCCATCCGACGTGCGGTGCGGGACCTTGGCGAGCTCGAGTGCGCGTCGCCAGGCTCTCGCGACGTTGGAGGGATGCAAGGGCGTTCCGACCTCCGAATACCGGCGTTTCTCCGGAGGAATCCGGCCACGGCTGCGGGCAGGTCCAATATGAAGTCGATGACATCGTCGCCGATGCCGTGTCTGCTACATCGCCGTCGAGCGTAATCTCGGCCGAGATCCGAGGTCACGCCCCCCCCCGGACGGTACGGTTCGGGCCAGAGGTGACCCGGCAGCGGCGGCGAGCTTAGGCCGGAGGGACCCGTGGACTCATAGCTTGGACACCGTGCCGCTGAACTGGTTCGCCACCCACACGTTGGCCCCGTCGAAGGCCACCCCCAGCGGGTTGTCACCCACGGGGAAGGTCCCCAGGGAGGCCCCGTCGGAGGCCCGGAGCTTGGACACGTTGTTGCTGCCCTGGTTCGTCACCCACACGTTGGCCCCGTCGAAGGCCACCCCCACCGGGCTGCTGCCCACGGAGAAGGTCCCCAGGGTGGCCCCGTCGGAGGCCCGGAGCTTGGACACGTTGTTGCTGCCGTTGTTCGTCACCCACACGTCGGCCCCGTCGAAGGCCACCCCCAGCGGGCCGCTGCCCACGGAGAAGGTCCCAAGGGTGGCCCCGTCGGAGGCCCGGAGCTTGGACACGTTGTCGCTGTTGAAGTTCGTCACCCACACGTCCGCCCCGTCGAAGGCCACCCCCACCGGGCTGGTGCCCACGGAGAAGGTCCCCAGGGTGGCCCCGTCGGAGGCCCGGAGCTTGGACACGTTGTTGTTGCTGGAGTTCGTCACCCACACGTCCGCCCCGTCGAAGGCCACCCCGAACGGGCTGCTACCCACCGAGAAGGAGGCGGCCTTGCCGGCACCGAACCACTTGAGGATGGCGATCTGTTGGAGGTTTGGGGCCTGGGTGTCGTTGTCGGACGCGCAGCCCCACTCGAGCATGGTGCCGTCCCACTTGGCGACCTGCCCGCTCGAGCAGGTCTGGGGCAGCTTGTAGGAGTCCTGGAGGGACAGGGTGACGTCGCCGTCGGTGGCCCCTCCGGCCAGGCCGCTCCCGGTCGGGGTGTTCACCGAGGTGACGTCCCCACCGCTGAAGTGCACCTCGGTCAGAGCACCGCAGGGCTTCTTGGGTGTGTCCCCCACGGCGATGTTGATCATCGTGCCGGTAGCCTTCAGGCATCCGGTGTAATGGGTGGTGGCGTCGAGCCCCAGGGCCGGCACCACCGTCAGGAATAGCAAGACGACCATCGTGCACAGCGTGAGTACGACGGCCACCCGGGTGCGAACGGAGAAGTCATCGGGTGACATGATTCCCCCTTTCCCCTCGCCCACGGAAGTCAGCGGCAACGGGGTGGAGCCACCCTCCCTGAACCACCTCATCGCCCCGGCCTCGCGATGGGACGTGTGTAGATGGTGCAACGTAATGGGCGCAGTTCTCAGCGTCAAGGCCACAGCGCGAATCCATCTCGCAAACCACTTCCTGCTGGTACATCGGTCAGACAAGTGGGCTAGCCTCGTGCCCGCGTTCGGCGGGGAGTACGGCTCGCGGAGAGAGGGTGCACCGAGAACGACGATGTTCGACAGAGCGGACGTCGATGGCCTTCAATCTTCAGCAAGAGGCGCGATCGACAATCTACCCAATCCAAACTGGTCATGCTCTGACTCTCCGCCTCCCGTAAATTCTTGCTTGCGTGACGTTCTTCCCCACGATCTCGTTGCCGGTCTTCCGTCGATCCCTGCTCCAGCTATCGCTCCCGCGCCGCTTGCGGATGGACAGGCCCCTGGAGACATAGCCAGGTACGCGCCGAGCCACCCATCCCAAAGGGCGCACCCGTCACCCGGTTTCCGAAGCCATTCCACACCGGATCCAGGCGATAGACGATCACCGGATCCACATGGGCGAAAAGCCGATGTAGAAACGAGTCCAGATGGGAAGCGCTTTCGGCGGTGGCCATGCAGGGCCCAGTATGACTTCAGGTGTGACTTCCAGGCTGTCCGTTGACGAACGGCAGCGAACTGCGACGAACAGTCACACCACTCTCACCTGCGAGGACGTACATCTATGGACGAGGGCGGACGGTCCGGGCGCGGCTGAAAACCGCGGTGTCGGCAGTTCGATTCTGCCCCTCGCCACTCCCCGCTAGTTCAGGGACTCGTGGTTGAGGGCCTCCGCCCAGCGGTTCGACACGGCCTGGTACAGCTCGGCCGCTTCGGGCATCCCCCCGGGCCGCCCCACCGCCTCGATCGCTTCCTGGATGTCCCTGCCGCTGTGGTCGTTGTCGAGCTCGTCCCAGGTGAACAGCGAAGATACCGCCCCGTAGTCGAGCTCGACCACCGAACCCGTCGGGAACCCGGACAGCCACTCGGCCAGCTCCCGGATGGGCTCGCCGATGGGGGCGAGCTCGGACCGGCGCAGGATCTGGAGGGCCCGTTCGGCGCGCCGCCTGGCCGTGGAGAGCGGCGTCCAGTAGGACAGGCGGAACTCCCCCGATTCACTCTCCACCAGCCGGCGCTCCTCGTCGTCGACCAGGACGAACCACCGCACCGGCACGTGCCACGGGCTCTGCAGCATGGCCGGGGCTTCGGAGGGATGGCGTCGCTTCAGCCTGGCCAACTCGCGGGCCGCCCGCTTCGCCTCCGTCTCGGGAACGAACGCGTCGACCATCTCGGGCGGGCCGGACTCGCGCAGGGAGATCATGCCTGCCAGTATCCGAAGCCGCGTTCGCCAGGGGCACACGTAGTCGATGCCGTCAACGCGGCGGACGTCCGCGTGCTCGCCCTCCAGGGACGCCAGCAGTCCGACGTGGCGCTCCTTCTCCGTCGGCGCGTCGCGATAGGCGGGCCGGCGAGCGGGGGGCGGGCCGCCGCTCTCGATGTAGCCCTGCCATTGCGACCGCTCCTCGGGCGGGAACGAATGGAGCGGACTGAACACGCGCAGATAGGCGCAGGGGATCATCGGGGCATTATAGGTAAGCCGCGCGCGCGGCTCGATATCCCATTCGGATGGCCGACAGAGGGCGTTTGCTACACTCCCGAACGCTGACCGTGGACGTCTTCGACCAGCTCGGCGGTGAATACGAGGAGGTCGTGTTCTTCCACGACCCTCCCACGAACCTCCGGGCAATCATCGCCATCCACTCGACCACCCTTGGCCCCGCCCTCGGTGGTACGCGGTTCTATCCTTTCGGCTCGGACCAGGACGCCCTGCACGACGTGCTGCGGCTGTCGCGAGGGATGACCTTCAAAGCCGCCGCGGCCGGCCTGGATCTCGGCGGTGGTAAAGCGGTCATCATCGGGGACCCCAAGCGCATCAAGAGCGAGGAGTTGCTGCGCGCCTACGGACGGTTCATCGAGTCGCTCGGCGGCCGTTACATCACGGCCGAGGACGTGGGCACCGACCGGACCGACATGGACATCATCCGGCGCGAGACGCGGTACGTGACCGGAGTTTCCCCCGAGCTGGGCGGTTCCGGCGATCCCTCCCCCGTCACCGCCTACGGCTGCTACCTCGGACTGCAAGCCTGCGTCGAGGAGGCCTGGCAGGAGCACACCCTCGAGGGCCGGCGTGTGGCCGTGCAGGGCGTGGGAAAGGTGGGCTACCACTTCGTCAAGCTGCTGGTCGAAGAGGGAAAGGCCAGCGTGGTGGTGTCCGACGTGGACGTCGACTCGGTGGCGCGGGCGGTCAGGGACTTCGGCGTGGACACGGCGGAGCCCGACAAGATCCATGCCCAGGAGTGCGACATCTTCGCACCGTGCGCGATGGGCGGCATCATCCGGGACGACACGATCCCCGAGCTGAAGTGCAAGGTCGTGGCGGGCTCGGCCAACAACCAGCTCGAGCGGCCCGAGCACGGAGAGGCACTGGCCGCGGCCGGCATCGTGTACGCGCCCGACTACGTGATCAACGCCGGCGGGCTGATCAACGTGGCCGACGAGCTCCAGGGCTACCACCCCGAGCGGGCCAAGGCCCGCGTTCAGTCGATCTATCGAACGCTTCGCGAGATCTTCCACATCGCCCGGGACCGACACATCAGCACGTCGGCGGCCGCCGACGCCTTCGCGGGAGAACGCATCGGGAAGATCGGACGGGTCCGCCTGTACTGGGTTCCCGGCGGGAGAGCCTGGACGAAGATCTGGGCCAGGAACGGATGAGCCCATGACCGAGGACGAGCCCCTCCGGGTCCTGCCGCTCCAGGGAGAGGCCGGCCCGGACCCCTCCACGCTCGGGTTGAAGGAAGAGGAGCTGCGCGAGCTCTACCGCCTCATGGCCCTCACGCGGAAGGCCGACCTGGAAGCGACCGCACTCCAGCGCCAGGGAGAGCTCGCCGTGTACCCACCACTGATCGGCCAGGAGGCCGCTCAGGTGGGGAGCGCGTTCGCCCTGGAGGAATCCGACTGGATGTTCCCGTCCTACCGCGAGCTGGGCGCGGCGGTCGTTCGCGGCGTCGACCTGGTGGAGTACCTCCACTTCTACCGGGCGACGTGGCACGGGGGGACCTTCGACGCCAACGCCCATCGGTTCGGCCATGTGAGCGTGCCGGTCGGCTCGCAGATCCTGCACGCGGTCGGATACGCGATGGGTTCGAAGATGGACGGGAAGGGGATCGCCACCCTCGTGTACTTCGGCGACGGCGCCACCTCCGAGGGCGACTTCCACGAGGGCTGCAACTTCGCCGCCGTCTTCAAGTCACCGGTCGTGTTCTTCTGTCAGAACAACCATTGGGCCATCTCGGTCCCACTGTCGTCGCAAACGGTCGCCCCCATCTGGCGCAAGGCCGGCGCCTATGGTTTCCCCGGTGTGCTGGTAGACGGCAACGACGTGCTGGCCGTATATCAGGCGACCAAGGAGGCGGCGGCGAGGGCCCGCGACGAAGGCGAGCCGACCCTGATCGAGGCCGTCACCTACCGGATTGGGCCGCACTCCACGGCCGACGACGCCTCCCGCTACCGGACCGATGATGAGGTCGGGCGGTGGAAGGCCCTGGACCCTCTGGAACGGTACCAGGGGTGGCTCGAGGCCTCCGGCGCGGCCGACGCGTGGTTCTTCGAACAGGTGGAGCAGGAGTCCAAGGAGTTCGCGCACCGCATGCGCACGGGCATCACCGGCTCGGGGCCGAGGCCCGTCGAGGAGATGTTCGAATGGGTCTTCGCCGACCTCCCGCCGCATCTGGCCCGCCAGCGCGAGGAGGCGTTGCGGTTCGCGGCCGAAGGCGACGGAGGGGACCGTGGCTGAGATCACGATGGTGAAGGCGCTGAACGAGGCGCTGCGGCGCTCGCTGGCCGACGATCCCCGGATGCTCGTGCTGGGCGAGGACATCGGACCGCTGGGCGGTGTGTTCCGCGTGACCGACGGTCTCCAGAAGGAGTTCGGCGTGGAGCGCGTGTTCGACACGCCGCTGGCCGAGTCGGCCATCGCGGGCGTGTCGCTCGGGTTGTCGCTGGCCGGGTGGCACCCGGTGGCCGAGATGCAGTTCGATGGCTTCTCCTATCCCGCCCTCGACCAGGTCATCAGCCACATCGCGAAGTACAGGTTCCGGTCGCGGGGCCGGCAGTCCGCGCCGCTCGTCATCCGCATCCCGTTCGCCGGGGGTGTCGGCGCCGCCGAGCACCATGGCGAGAGCCCGGAAACGTACTACGCGCACACCGCGGGACTGAAGGTGGTGGTACCTTCGACGGCGATCGACGCGTATCACCTCCTCCGAGCTTCCATCGCCGACCCCGATCCCGTGATCTTCTTCGAGCCCAAGAGCCGGTACTGGTCGAAAGAGCAGGGTGAGCTGGACGGTGACGGCCTTCCGATCGGGAAGGGCCGGGTCGTGCGGGAGGGGACCGACTGCACGATCGTGAGCTACGGGGCCATGGTGGCGCGGTCGCTCGCCGCGGCGTTCAGGGCGTCGCAAGACAACGGCGTGGAGATCGAGGTCGTCGACCTCCGATCGCTGGTCCCTCTGGACCTCGACCTCCTGGCCGAATCCGTCCGGAGGACCGGTCGAGCGGTGGTCGTTCACGAGGCACCGATGACCGCCGGCTTCGGTGCGGAGATCGTCGCGCGCATCGTGGAGGACTGCTTCGACTTCCTGGAAGCCCCCGTCCTGCGCGTGACCGGGTACGACACGCCCTATCCCCCGGCCACCATCGAGCAGCACTACGTCCCGAGCGTGGAACGCATCCTGGCCGCGGTCGAACGGGTCACGGGCTACTGATGGCGGTCCAGCAGTTCCTGCTGCCCGACCTGGGCGAGGGCCTCGAGGACGCCGAGGTCGTGGCCTGGAAGGTCAAGGAAGGGGACCGCGTCGAGCTGAACCAGGTCCTGGTCGAAGTCAACACCGCCAAGGCGCTGGTGGAGATCCCGTCGCCCTGGGCGGGCGTGGTGGAAAAGCTGCACGCCGCGGAGGGCGGGGTGGTGAACGTCGGCCAGCCGCTGGTGTCCATCAGGGTCGAGGGGGCAGCGGAGGCGACGAAAGAGAAGAAGCCGAAGCGTCAGGCCCTGTTGGTCGGGTACGGGGTGGCGGAAGAGGAGGAGACTCCGGCCGCACGGGCGCGAGTGGCCCCAGCCCGGGAGAGAGCAGGGGGAGCTCCGATCCCGGCCTCCCCGCCTGTCCGCAGGCTGGCCAGGGAGCTCGGCATCGACCTCGGTTCGGTTGCCGGCACTGGAGCGGGAGGCCGAGTGACGCGAGAGGATGTGATGAAGGCTGCGGCGGGCGTCGGAGCCGTCCTCGGGCGGCAAGTGGCCGATGCAGCCGGCGATCAGCGGGTCCCGGTGCGGGGGGTTCGCCGGCTGACCGCCGAGAAGATGGCGAGGTCGGCCAGGGAGATCCCCCACGTCACCACCTTTCTCACGGTGGATGCCACACCTCTGGAAGCGTTCCGAGGAGAGCTCGAACGGGACACCGGGTCGCGCTTCACCGCCCTTCCGATCATCGTCCGGGCGTTCGTGGAGGTGGCGAAGCAATTCAGGTCCCTCAACGCAACGTTCGACGGCGACGCCTCCGAGATCGTGCTGCGGGGCGACATCCACGTAGGCATCGCAGCGGAAACCGAACGGGGCCTGCTCGTTCCCGTCGTGCGTCACGCCGATCGGCGGGGGATCCGCGAGCTCGCCGGCGAGATCGCCCGCCTGGTCAGCGCGGCGCGAGATGGCCGATCGACCCCCGAGGAGCTGTCCGGGGGCACGGTCACGGTGACCAACGTCGGTTCCTTCGGAGCGGATTTCGGGACGCCGATCATCAATCACCCCGAGTCCGCGATCCTGGCCATCGGGGTGATCGAGCCCCGGGCACTCGTGATCAAAGGACGGGTGGAGGCCAGGCCCGCCGTCACGCTGTCGCTCTCCTTCGACCACCGGGTGCTGGACGGCGCCGAAGCAGGTCGCGCCATGAAGGCGCTCGGCGATCTGCTGGAGAGTCCGTTTCGCCTCGGAGCCCTCCCCCGCTGAGTGGCGTGAAGGAGGTCGGGCAGCCCGGATCGGGACTCAGGCCCCCACGGCTTCTTCGGCCGTGGGCGGGGGCTCACCCACGCGAGGACGGAGCCACACGTCGCGGATGACCACCTTGGCCGCCGCCGCCAGTGGCAGGGCCAGCAACGCGCCGGCGAACCCGGCCAGGCTCCCCCCGATCAGCACGCTCACGATGACGGCGGCGGGCGAGAGGTCCACCGCTTTCTTCATCACCCGGGGAACGATGACGTAGTTCTCCACCTGCTGATAGATGACGAAGTAGATGACCGTGGCGACGCCGTCGGTGATCGAGGAGAAGAACGCCACGAGAACGGCGGCCAGCGCCCCGAGCGTCGCCCCCACGGTGGGGATGAGGTCGGCGATGGCCACCCACATCGCCAAGGCGGCCGCGAAGGGGATGCCGAAGATGCGAAGGAACACGAACGCTCCCACCCCCGCGATGATCGAAACCGCGATGTTGCCCGAGACGTAGCCACCCACCCGCTGGAGCGACTCCTCGAACATCCGGACATCGCGCTCACGTTGTTCTCCCCGGAACAGCCGCTGGATGCCTTCTTGAGTCCGGGGGAACGACACCAAGAAGTAGATGGTGAGGATGGAGATCGTGAGCAGGTTGAAAATGAGCGCCGCGACACTCTTGGTGATCCCCAGGATCTTCCCGAGCGAGGCCGAGGCCACGCTGGGAAGCCGATCGGTGAGCTCCTTCAGTTTGGTGGAGAGGTCGTATTTTCGCTCGAGGTCGCCGATCCAACCCTGGTTGGTCCTCAGCCGGTCCACGTATCCGGGGATGTCCGAGGCGAGTTGGCGAACCTCCCGAACGAGCGGGGGGATCACCAGGAGGGCGAACAACACCAGGAAGCCCACCGTGGCCAGGAAAATGAGGGCCACTGCCCACCCGCGGGAGACGTGAAGACGCTGCAGGCGCCGCACCGGGGGGTCCAGGCCCACCGCCAGGACGGCCGCCACCAGTACCAACAACAGCGTTGCCCGAACGGCCCACGCCGCAGCCAGGACCACCAGCACGGCCGCGATGGTCAGCGTCACCCGGGCGAAGTACCCCATGCGAGGGAGGTTCAGGTCGGCCACGGCCGTACTCTCCCCCGCGGGGAAGCTCGTTTCCAGCATCCAGCCACCCGCTCCCCGTGTGTCAATGTGAGTTGACAGAAGGATGCGTGTCAACGTATATTGACAGCATGAGCGAGGCTACGAAGTTGGCCGCGGAGGCGTCGAGCCGCGACCCGAGCGTCGGCCTCCGGGCGGTGGCCGCCCTGCGGAGGCTGCTGGAGCAGCTCGAGGCGCTCCAGGTTCGGAACGCCCGCATCCAGGGGTGGTCGTGGAAGGCGATCGCCGAGCAACTCCACGTGAGCAAGCAGGCCGTCCACAAGAAACACGCCGGCCGCAGGTTCCTGGGCCGGGGGAGGTAAGGCATGTTCGAACGGTTCACCGATCGGGCCCGACACGTCGTGGTTCGGGCGCAGGAGGAGGCCCGCTCACTACAGCACGGGTACCTCGGAACCGAACACCTCCTGCTCGGCCTGGGGGCGGATGACACCGGATTGGCCGCCAGGATCCTGGCCCGGCTGGGATTCGATGCCGGCGAGGCCCGGTCCGCGGTGGTCAAGATCGTGGGCAGAGGTCCCGAAGGTCCGGCACCGGAGAGCGACGCGGAGGCCCTCAGTGCCATCGGCATCGATCTCGAGGAGATCCGCCGCAGGGTGGAGGAGGCATTCGGTCCGGGAGCGCTCGATCGAAGCCCGGTTACCAGACGACCCCGGTTTCGGCGGAGGTGCGAGGGTCTGTGGGCCGGTCATATCCCGTTCACCCCACGTGCCAAGAAGACGCTCGAGTTGTCCCTGCGTGAAGCGCGCCACCTCGGACACGACTACATCGGAACGGAGCACCTGTTGCTCGGGCTCCTGCGCGAACGAGAAGGGATCGCGTGCTTGGTGCTGGCCTCGCAAGGCGTCAGCTATCAGCGAGCTCGGGGGGCCATCCTCGAGGAGCTTCGACGGGGGGAGGGCATGTCCCCTCCCGCTCCTGGGGCGTGACCGGCTTCCGTTTGAGCGAGAACGGGCTGCCGGGTACGGTGGAACCATGCCGGCTCGACAGAATCTCGTGGGGCCCAACGACATCGGGAAGCGCGTGTCGTTCCAGTACGAGCTGCCCAACGGCTACGTGAGCGAGGCCGTCGGGATCCTCGAGGCCTGGGACGAGCCGGCCAATACCTACCTCGTGAGGAACAAGCAGGGAGAGCTCGTCAGGGTGCCGGCGCTCGGGGTTCGGTACGGGAAGGTTATCGGCCGCTAGTCTAGATGTTCGGCTCGGGTGGGCCGGGCGATTCCGACGGCCTGCCGTTCGATGTGAGCTTCTCCCCCACCATGCGTACCAGGTCGTCCATGTCGAAGGGCTTCTGAAGAAACGACCCCACACCCATGTCCTCGGCCCTGACCTGGTCCCGGGCCCCCGCGACGGCAGAGACCACGATGACCAGCGGGCGCCGCCCGCGGGGAAGCTCGTTTGCCCTGGCCAGCACGGTCCAGCCGTTCACGTGCGGCAGCATGAGGTCGAGGATCATGACGTGCGGCTGGAACGAATCCAGGGCGGCGATCGCGGCGCGTCCCTCCAGCGCCACCCGGACGTCGTACCCT
>WNGA01006816.1_pt1 | contig 17028 bp, 19 predicted proteins | sample 5400061 | NCBI WGS metagenome assembly WNGA01 (sample SAMN13153366, study PRJNA577476) | soil metagenome | isolation source: 100 cm soil or saprolite under grassland replicate 2 | place: USA:California | collected 2016-06-15 | reverse complement strand
CTCGGTCACCCAGAGGTGCTCGGCGTCGGCGACGATCTGCTCGCCGGTCGAGAAGGTGAGCTCCCAGCACTCGCGGTCCGTCATCACATCGGAGACCGCGACGACCGGCGTCGGCCGTCCGTCGGCGCCGAAGACGAAGTCGCCGGGCTGCAGGTCACCCATCCGTCGTACGCCGTCCGGTGTGGGGATCTCGGTGTCGACGTCCAGTGCCTTGCCCAGACCCGGCTTGCCGAGCACGAACATCGACGGGTTGGAGATCAGCTTCGCGCGCATGAACCAGCTGATCGGGTCACAGCACATCGTCGCCCCGGACATCAGGTTCCGCCCGATCGGTACGCCGACCATCGGGCTGCCGGTGCCGGAGGTGAACGGCCAGAGGCCGCAGACCTGGACCGTCGTACCCCGCCACTCGTCGGCGGCCTGCACGTACGTCGACATGCCGCCGCCACGGCCCCACCAACCGCGCGGACCCGGCCGCTTGCCGACCTGCTGCTTCTTGTTCTTCTTGCCCTTCTCAGCTGGTGTGGCCGTCACAGCGACTCCCGGATTCCGGCGGGCACGGACAGGTGCATGGGCAGAACGAGACCGAGGGGCAGGGCGGCGGCGAACGCGGAATCCTGCGACCCGTACACCGGGCGGAGCAGGATGCGGGCCGTCGCGCCGAGGTTGTCGATCGCGGCGATCATGTCCGGCAGCTGCTCGGCCGACATCACCGTGCCTGTCACCACCATGCCGAAGTTGACGAGGCCGGCGCCGCGGGCCTCCTCCGCCGCGCTCCGCTCGGCCGCCCGGGCCTCGGCCATGTTGCGGGCCGACGGGCGGTTCGAGGTGGTGGCGCGGAACATCGCGTTGCGCTTGTCGGCCTCGACCATCCGGGCCGCGGTGGCCGCGTCCAGCGGGCGGTAAAGCAGCGTGACGCGCTTGCGGTCGATGTCCGGGTGCGGCGCCATCAGCTGGCCGAGCACGTTGGAGAACACCTCACCGCGCGGAGCCGAGGTCATCGACCAGGTCACCGACCACGCGGTGTCGTGGCGGTACTTGTCCCAGTAGGCCTGGGCGCCCGACGGGCCGACGTCGGTCCAGCTCAGCTCCGGTGCGACGCCCTGGCTGCGCGCCTCGTCGATCAGCACCGCGGAGGCCGGGTCGTACGCGATCCGCATCGTCTCGCACAGCTCCTGCGCACCCACCGGACGGGCCGCGCCCGCGCCGGTGGCGTTCAGGCTCTGGGTCAGCGCCGGCAGCCGGGACGCGAGCTCGCGGGCCATGTCGTCCTCGCTGCGCCGCTTGCCGCCGCGGTCCACACCCTTGAACGTGAGGGCGACCTTGGCGTTCACCATCGCCGAGCCCTCCGGGTAGGTGTGCACGACCTCGGCGAGCATCGCCTGCGCGATCGGCGGCGACTCGGTGCGCATGTTCTTGGACACCTCGCGGCGTAGCCGGGTGCCGGTGTCGGGCGCGGTCTCGACGGTCACCGACGCGGCCACGATGCCCGGCTCGTGGCCGAGCGAGGCCAGCCACTGACCCCAGTGCGCGACCCAGATGTCGACCTGCTCCTCGTCGACCAGCGACGCGCCGTCCGGCTCGGCGTTGATGACGACCGTGTAGTGCTTGGTGCTCGGGTAGTAGATCAGCGCGAACGGCCGGCCGTACGAGTCCTGGCTCTCGCTGAGCTGGGACGCCGCGGCCAGACCCGGCAGCTGGAACTTGCCCCAGGCGGTCCGGCCGAGCGGGCCGGAGCGGTAGATGTTCTGGCCGGTGGCCTTGGCGCGCTGGTATCCGATGCGATTCGACATACGCTGCAGGGTCGTCTTTCCGTGTTTGTCCTTCGTCATCAACAGGAACAAGCTGGCGCCGACGATCACCGTCATCACCAAGGCGCCGACCAGACCGCCCGCCGCCATCGCGATGACGATGGCGATCAGGCCACCCATCATCACCATCGTGCCGAGCGCGCCCAGTCCCGCGATGCCCGCGGAGGTCGGCCTGCGCCAGTTGCCGTAGGTCCGCGCTCTCGGCGCACTGTCAGCTGTTGCCACGTCGTCCCTCATCCATGGTTGCCACCGGCCTCGTCGATCGCCTTGTCGGCGAGCTGGCTGCCGCGCTCGACGGCACTGCCGAACTTCTTCATCATGTCGGAGGCGGCCTTGGCCCCGCCGGGACCGTCCGCCCCGGTGCCGGGCAGCATCCCGGTCGAACCGCCGGGACCGTCCGCACCCCCGAGCACCGTGTCCATGCCGCTCGGCCCGGAGCCCTGGCCACCGCTGGGCGGGCCGGACGTCCGCCCGCCCGTCGGACCGCTGCCGGCCGAGCCGCCCGTACCGCCGGAGCCGCTGCTGCCGCCCGAGCCGCCACTGCCGCCCGAACCGCCCGACCCGCCACTGCCGCCCGAACCGCCTGATCCGCCGGACCCGCCCGAGCCACCCGAGCCGCCCTGACCCGGCGGCGCGCCCGAGTCGGCGCCCTTGCCCGCCGCGGGGCCCTTGCCACGGGACGCGCTGCCCTTGCTCTGGCCGCCCGGCGCGCCACGGGCGCCGGTCGCGCCCTGCTTGCCGGTCCGCGACGGCGCCGACCTCGATCCGGCGTTGGTGGCACCGGTGGGCCCGTCACCGACCACGTCGGCCGCGGCCTCGTCGTGCGCGGACGCGACCAGCTGGTGCCCGGCCTGGCCCGCCGTCGTCATCGCCATCAGCCCGGCGCCGCCCGCCGTCGCCGCGACCAGCGGCGTCATGAACTTCATCAGCGCCGGCAGCGCGACGATCGCGAGCGTCATCATCACCGCGGCGGTGATGCCGTTCTTCATCGCGCTCGCCCGGTCAGCCGTCGTCGTCCCGGAGAGTACGGCGATCGAGCTGGTCGTCATCAGCTTGAGAGCCGCGGCGTAGATGAACGCCGCCACCGGCTTGTACAGCAGGAACGCGACCAGCCACGACGTGCAGCGCTTGAACCAGGCCCGCCCGGTCTCCGTGTTCGTGGCCGCCGCGGCGACCGGCAGCACGCCGACCATCACCACGAGCATGCCGTTGCGGACGATCATCATCATCAGCTGGACGGCCGACGCGATGATCCCCCAGGCACCGAGGAACATCATCAGCACCGCGCCCATGACGCCGCCGCTGGGACCTGCCAGACCGAGCACCGCGAGCATGCTCGCGCCGAAGTCCTGACGCGACTCGGCGTCGATATTGCACTTCCACTCGTCCCCGCCCGGAGGGCGCAGATCGCCGAGCCCGATGGTCTTCGGGTCGCGGTTGCCCAGGCCGTCGGTGATCGACGACGCGATCATGCACCTGGAGAACTGGTCGCCGAGCTCGATCAGCACCTCGATCGCGGTCAGTCCGAACAGCGCGACGATGACCAGGGTGAGCAGGCTGCGCATCACGTCGCGCGCCGCCTCGCCCCGGCTGCTGATCGCCATCTTCACGCCCGCGACGATCACCGACAGCGTGGCGACCGTGATGACCAGCCAGAAGAGCTCGCCCTGCACCCAGCGCGTCGGCCCGCCCGCATCCTCGACGTTCTCGGTGGGCATGCCGACCCAGAACGTGCCGAGCTCGGCCATCGTGACGGTGATCGTCTCGGTGACCAGCTTGGTGATCGGGTCGAAGGCATCAAGCACTACCACGAGGACCCTCATCCATCGCCTGGCTGTTGGCACCCTCTTGGACGGCGTCCTGGACGCCTTCCTTGACGGTGTCCGCCGCCTTCTTGACGGCCTTCGCGGCCTCGATCGCGACGGTCGCGACACCGGCCGTGGCGGCACCCGCCGCCACGCTGCCGGCAGTCGCCGCCGTCCCCGCCGAGGCGCCCGCGGAGGCGCCCGCGCTCGCTCCGGACGACGCCCCGGCGCTGGCGCCCGAACTCGCCGCCGAGGACCCGGACGCGCCTGGCGCTCCGGTGGCGCCGGTCGGTCCCTGCCCGCCCGGCCCGCCGCTCGGTCCCTGTCCCTGCGAACCGCTCGGGCCCTGGTTCTGCGGCACGTTGCGCGACCCGCTCGGTCCGTCCGACTCGGTCTCCGCGCCCTTCGCACCGGACTTGGCCATCTTCTCGGCGGCCATGCCGGCGGCGCCGCCGACCCAGCCCGGCATCAGGTTGGCTCCGGCGGTCGCCGCGACCAGCGGGGTCAGCAGCCGCATCAGCGCGGGCAGCGCGAACAGCGCCAGCCCCATCATCACGAAACCGGTGATCGAGGTGACGATCGCGGTGCCGACCTCGTCGAGCTTGTTGCCGTCCTTGCCCGGGTTCACGATGTCCGCGCTCGCCATCTTCAGCGCGGCGGCGTACACCAGTGCGGCGACGGGCTTGTAGAGCAGGAACGCGGTCAGCCACGTGATGCAGCGGCGGAACCACATCTTGCCCATCTCGGTGTTCGTCGCCGAGGCCGCTATCGGTATGAACCCCAGCAACAGGATGAGCATCCCGTTCCTGACGATCATCATCATGACTTGTATCAGCGACGCGACGATCGCCAGCAAGCCCATGGTGATCACCAGCATGATGCCCATCACGGGGTTGCGCGTCACGGCGGTCACGCCTATCAGCAGCAGCGTCACGTTGTTGCCGAAGTCCTGCGCGGTGGTGTGGTTCTTGTTGCAGCTGTCGTCGGTGAAATCGCCGCCGGACACCGCGGGCGGTTTGAGCTTCTCGTCCTTGTCCGTCGGGTCGATGTTCTTGGTGACCGAGGCGTTGATCACGCATTCGGCGAACTTGTCGCCGGCCTTGATCAGGCCACTGACCACGGTGACCGTCATGAAGGTGACGACCAGCAGCGTGAGCAGGCTCTTCAGGATCTCGCGGAGCGCCTCGCCGCGGTGGTCCCACGCCATCCGGAAGCCGGCGATGATCACCGCGATGGTCGCGGAGGCGATGGTGAAGGTCCACAGCCGGCCCTGCAACCAGTCGATCGTGGTGCTGGCGGCTCCGGTCTGCGGATCCGGCGTGCTGACGCCGACCCAGAACGTGCCCATCGTCACCAGGATGCTTCCCAGCGCCTGAGATATGGCCTCGATGACCGGTGTGAACAGGATGTTGAGGACGGTGCCGACGACCTTGCCGACGAACTCGCCGATGACCTGCTTCCAACACTCCATGTCGAGCCAGCAGAACAGCGCAATCATGTCAGCCTCCCGTCGCCGGTGCGACGAACTTGATCAGGGCGGGCATCGCGATCACCGACATCAGCATCATCGCGACGCCGGTCGCGGCCGTCGCCCAGTTCCCGTCGTCGGTGCCCATCATGCGAAGCGAGGCTCCGTAGATCAGCGCCGCAACCGGCTTGTAGGCAAGGAATGCCGCGATCCAGCCACAGATCTTGCGGAACCACGCCTTCCCCAACTCGGTCTCGGTCGCGGCCGCGGCGAGCGGCAGTACGCCGACCAGCAGCACGAGCATTCCGTTGCGGACGAACATCAGGCCGATCTGGACGATCGACGTGACGATCGCCGCGATGCCGACGGTCAGGACGAAGAGCAGCTTGCCGGGGAAGTCCGCGTCGAAGGCCTTGTCGATGCGCTGGTTGAACGTCATCCCGCCGCCCGGATCGCGGACCACCCACGCGGAGAAGTCGTTGGTGATGTCGATCAGCACGCTGATCAGCGCCACGCCGAGCAAGGTGGCGACCAGGAACGTGAGCAGGCTCTTGAACATCGGCATCAAGGTCTCGCCGCGCTGCGTCCAGGCCATCCGCATCCCGGCGATGATCACCGAGATCGTCGCGCACACCACGGCCAGGTACATGATCCGGCCCTGCATGAAGTCGACGGCGGGGTTGGCGTTCCCGGCCGCGTCCCCGATGTTCGGGTTCGGGACGTCGAGCCACATCATCCCGACGGTCTTGACGATGAACTTGACCGCGATGGTGACCAGCTCGGTGATCACGTCGTAGAAGATCGTGAAGATGCCCTTCATCACGAACGCGAAGGCGTCGTTGAGCTTCTCGCCGATCTTGCAGGCGATGTTCCACCACGAGCACAGCGAGATGAGCAGCGTCGTCATCGGCTCAGGCCCCCTTCGGCGCCACGAAGCGGATGAGCGCCGGCATCGCCACGACGGCCATCACCATCAGGGTGACGCCGGTCGCCACCCGGATGACCCCGGCACCGCCCGACATCTCGGAGGAGAACATCCGGAACGCGACCGCGTAGATGAGCGCCGCCACCGGCTTGTAGGCGATGAAGGCGGCCAGCCAGCCGACGATCTTGCGGAACCACATCTTGCCCATCTCGGTGTTCGTCGCGGCCGCGGCGAGCGGCAGCACGCCGATCAGCAGCACGAGCATCCCGTTGCGGACGAACATCAACCCGATCTGGAGGATCGAGGAGCAGATCATCGCGCCGCCGAGCAGCAGCATCAGGGGCAGCGTCAGCTGCGAGAACGGCCCGTTCACCGCCTCGTTGATCCGCGCCTTGAAGTCGCCCCGGCTGGTGACGTCATCGATGAACCGCTGCGCCATGCCGTCGCCGATCCAGACCAGCATCGACACCAGCGCGACGCCGAACAGGGTCGCGACCAGCAGTGTCACCAGGCTCTTGACCACCTCGCGCAGCGCCTCGCCGCGATGGGTGAAGGCCATCTGCATCCCGGCGATGATCACCGAGATGGTGGCAGCCGCGAAGGCCAGGTACATCACCTTGCCATGCATGAACGCCACGCTGTCCGTCGGGGTGAACGTCACGTCGTCCTGCACGATCGGGATCGTCGGCACCCGGACCCAGATGGTGCCGACCGTGCCGACGATGAACTCGACGGCCTTGGACATCAGGAACTTGAGCGTGTACTCGAAGGCGTCCCAGATGCCGTTGAAGACCCAGTTCACGAGACCCTTGAGGATCTGCGTGATGCAGCCGTCGAGCAGGCTCAGGATGCTGCAGAGCGGGATCATCACGCGCCCCGGAAGGCGACGTACCCGCTGAGGGAGACGAGCGCGTCCGGCTCCGGCCCGAGCTCGCCGTCCGACCGCAGCTGGATCTTCCAGTCGCCGTCGCGCCAGACCATGGTGACGGCGACGCCGCCGACGCTGTCGTCGTCCACCTGCATGGCCACGCTCAGCACGACGCGCTGCGGCGTGAAGTCGATGATCTTGTAGCCGACGTACTGCACGGAGCCGTCCGTGTTGCGGTACGTGTCCGGGGTCGGCGAGACCTCCAGCCGGCGTGCCTCGGCGAGCGCCTTGCGCTGGCCCTGCCCCGGCGCGAGCCGCCGCTGCACCACGGCGAGCCGCAGCTCGGGGTTGCTGGCCTGCGCGAGCGTGGTGAACGCGGCGAACACCGCGCCCGCGGGCGACCGGCGGAAGCACCGCTGCAGCCCGTCGCCGTCCACGATGCCGGCGCCGATGTCGTCCTTCCGCGGCACCAGCACGCCGTCCTGGAAGTCCCAGACGACGGCCCGGGGCGCCTCGACCATGCCGTCCTCGGACGCCGGCAGCTTGCACGGCAGCAGACCGCCCGGCCGCTGCGTGGGCCGCGAGGTGGGCTGGGTCGGGTCGGGCGTCGCCGGGCCCTCGGTCGGTACGTCGGTCGGTCCGTCGGTCGGCTCCGGAGTCACCGGAACGCTCGGTTCCTGGGTAGGTCCGGAGGCCGGCGTGTCGGAGCCGCGCCCCAGTAGCAGGATCGCGACTCCGCACACCACCACGGCCCCGACGATGATCGCCGACAGGACGAAGCCGCGCCCCTCCAAGAGGCTCGGCTCGTCGTCGGCATCCGGATCCCGGCTGAACAACCCCATAGCGCTCTTGTCAGGCCAGGAAGGCGTTGACGATTCCGGACGCCGCGCCGATCACGATGCAGCCGGCGATGACCCAGCCCAGACGCGACGCGTGCTCGCCACCCTCACCGCGGCGCTGACCGATCGCCATCATGGCGCCGGCGATGATGATGCCGAGAATGCAGACCATCATGCCGATCCAGGTCACCCAGTTGATGACCTTCTCGACGTTGGCCCGAATCGGCTCCGGGGCGACCGGGTTGTTCATCGGAGTGAGCAGCGGGACGAGTTTGTAGAAGGACATTCTCAGAACCTTTCAGTACGTGGCCGGACCGGCCGCGGGATTTGACGCACGGAGAGCGTAGATGGATTCGAGGACCTCGAATACTTCGTCCGGAGTGTTCTCGGGATTGGGATCCTCTCCTCGTCTCCACTCCTCGATCCACGGAATCTCCCAGACCCGTGGAACACCTCCGCCGACGATGTCGGCGAAATCATCGAGCACCCGCGGCAGCCGCCCGGGAGCGTCAGCGATCAGCACCAGGCCGAGCACGCTGATGCCCTTCACGATGCCGGACGCCCACTCCGTTGCCGCGCGCTGCGCGCCGCGCAGGCCGGTCGCGTGCGTGCGCGCGACCAGCACGATCGGCGTCGGCACCGGCGGCGGCGGGATCGGCCAGCGGTGCCCGGCGGCCATCGTGCCGGGCAGCAGCTTCGACATCGTGGTCTCGCCGGCGCCGCCGTGCGCGCCGACCCACCACAACGTGTCGGCGGCCGGGATGGCGAACTGCGGCATCCGTTCGGCGGCGTCCGGAACGGGAACTCCGAACTGCGGTGTCAGCGGCCCCAAAGGCTGGGAGGGTCCCGGCGGCGGCTCGTACCGCGGCTGCGGTTGCTGCACCGGCGGCCCGTCGTGCTGTCCGTGACGCTGCCACGGGTTCGGTTGCCCCATCGGCTGCGACATGGTCCCCTCCTTCCCGTCGTATCCCCTGTGGACCGACCCGTAGCATTCTGACGCCCAGGCACCACGAGCGCGCCGGGGGCGTGTCCAGGTGCTGGGCACTCGTGACCCGTCGGCGCGTCACTATTGTTTGTACCGCGATCAGGGGTCAGCGCAGGCCGGCCCGCAGTTGAGCACCACCGCCCACGCCGGCTCGCGCCGCGGCGCCACGGGCGAGCAGTCCCGGACGGCGCGGGTGAGGAGACTCGGTGGCTGAGAGGGGCCTGCCGTCGTGGCCGAAGATCACCATCCGTCTGTATGACGCGCACAACGGCGAGGTGAAGATCGCGGGCCGCAGCCACCCGGTCGTGGCCGCCGACCCGCGTGAGGCCGCGATCGCCATCGTCGCCGAGCGCGCGAGCCAACTCGGCCGTGCCGTCAAGGCGACCGCGGTCGAGCCGGACGGCACGTCGTGGCCGCTGGTGATCCACCCGGACGGCCAGGTGGACGCCACCGAGGTCACCGACACCGGCAAGAAGAAGCCGATCTGGCCGATCCTGGTCGCGGCCGGGGCGGCGATCGTGCTGATCGGCGGCGTGGTCGGCTTCCTGCTGCTGCGCGGGCCGTCCGAGCCGGTCGTGCCCGCCGGGCCGCCGACGCTGCCCAGCCTGCCAGCGCCGGACATCCACAAGGACGTGTTCGACGCCCGGCCACTGCCGCCGGGATTCACCAGCACCGCGAACTGGTCGGTGGACCTCGCGCGGGACACGGTCCCGGCCGTCTCCGCCGACGGCACGATGGTCGCGATCCGCACCACCGACGACAAGGTCGCCCTGCTCAGCGCCGCCGGCAAGGTGCTGTGGCAGGACAGCGTCCCGGGCCGCTCGGAGTCCCCGGTGTTCACCAGCATCGACGGCAAGCCGGTGGTCGCGGTGCGCAGCGACAAGACCCTGCTCTACTGGCCGCTGAAGGGCGACGTGGCGGCCGCGACCGAGGTCGAGATCGACTCCGGCTACCAGGTCAACTTCTTCGGGCCGTCCCCGATGGCGACCACCGACGACGGCAAGGCCTTCGTGATCGTCGACGGCACGTTCGTCGAGGTGACCGACAAGCCGCGGCGCGCGACGTTCCTGCTCGCGAACGGCCACCGGGCGCTGATGGCCGGCTACTACGGACCGCTGTGGTGGGGCGAGCCGGGCAAGCCGTCCGGCGAGGTCGACCTGCAGAAGCCGCCGGGTGCCACCGGCGTCCACCACGTCGCCTTTGCCAGCCAGGGCCGGGTGATCGTGATGTGGTCCAAGAGCGACGGCACCGGCATCCCGGCGGTGCACGACGCCGCCAGCGGCCGGATCCTCGCCACCTGTCAGGCCACCACGGCACCCGAGGACGTGGGCAACTGGGTGCCGGACCAGGTCGGCAAGGTCGCCGCTCTGAACTCGTGCCTGATCGACTTCACCAAGCGCAAGACCTTCCCGATGGACAACAACTTCTCTCCGGTCTCGGTGATGGGAACCTCGTTCTTCGGCGACGCGAGCTCGTCGGTCATCGTCACGCCCGGCCAGAAGGCGAGGCATATCCCGCAGGAGACGGCGCGGCCGTGGGGCATCGCCGGCGGCCAGGCCGTCGTGGTCCACGACTCGGTCGTCTACGTGCTGGCGCCGAAGAAGTGAGGCCCGCCGCGATGTCCCCCAACCTCCGTCGTACGGCGCTGCGTCGTACGGCGCTGGGCCTGGCGCTGGTCGCAGTCCTGACCACCGGTGTGGCGCGGGCCGAGAACGATCCGCAGCCGGTGCGCTGGCCCGAGGTGCAGCAGCAGGGCACCGCGGGCAGCTCCGACCCCGGGCCGATCACCTGGCCCGCGCCGCAGAAGCTGTGACACCCGAGTACGACGAAGGCCCGGCGCGCCGTCAGAGCTGGCGGTGCGGCCGGGCCTTCGTCGTACTGGTGCCGGTCAGGCGGAGACGACCTCGAGCTTGACGGTCGCGGCGACCTCCGGGTGCAGCTGCACGGAGACCTCGTGGTTGCCGATGGTCTTGATCGGCGCGGCGATCTCGATCGCGCGCTTCTCGACCAGCGGGCCACCGGCGGACTTGATCGCGCCGGCCACGTCGGCCGGGGTGACCGAGCCGAACAGCCGGCCGGTCTCGCCGGCCTTCACGCCCAGCTTCACGGTGAGCTGCTCGAGCTGGTTCTTGACCTCGCTCGCGTGCTCCTTGCCGCGGATCGCCCGGGCGTCGCGCGCCCGCTTGATCGTCTGGATCTGCTTCTCGGCGCCCTTGGTCCAGCCGATGGCCAGACCGCGCGGGACGAGGAAGTTGCGGCCGTAGCCGTCCTTCACCTCGACGATGTCGCCGGGGTTGCCGAGGTTCTCGACCTCCTGGGTCAGGATGAGCTTCATGTCCGACCCCTCCCTCAGCGAGCCGTGCTCGTGTACGGCAGCAGAGCCACCTCACGAGCGTTCTTGATGGCGATGGCGACGTCGCGCTGGTGCTGCACGCAGTTACCGGTGACCCGGCGCGCGCGGATCTTGCCGCGGTCCGAGATGAACTTGCGCAGCAGCGCCGTGTCCTTGTAGTCGACGTACGGGTTCTTGTCTTTGCAGAAGCCGCAGATCTTCTTCTTCGGCTTCCGGATGATCTTGGCCATATGGATGGCGCTCTCTTCCTACTGAAATCTCTACCTGAAGTTGGGACGTCAGAACGGGGGTTCGTCCGTCGAGCCGCCGCCCTGGTTTGCCCAAGGGTCGTTCTGCTGGCCACCACCCTGGCCACCGCCGCCCTGACTACCGCCTTGGGGCGTGGACCACGGGTCGTTCTGCTGGCCGCCACCGGACCCGCCGCCGAACCCGCCGCCGGAGTCGCCCGGGCCGGACCGCATGGTCTTGCTGACCTTGGCGGTCGCGCTCCGCAGGCTCGGACCGACCTCGTCGACGTCGATCTCGAAGACCGTGCGCTTGTTGCCCTCACGGTCGTCGTACGAGCGCGACTTGAGCCGGCCCTGCACGATCACCCGCATGCCACGCTGCAGCGACTCGGCCACGTTCTCCGCGGCCTGGCGCCACACCGAGCAGCTGATGAACAGCGACTCGCCGTCCTTCCACTCGCCGGTCTGCCGGTCGTACGTCCGCGGCGTGGACGCGACGCGGAAGTTCGCGACGGCCGCACCGGATGGTGTGAACCGGAGCTCCGGGTCGTCGACCAGGTTGCCGACGAGGGTGATGACGGTTTCGCCTGCCATTGCCGTTCCTCCTGCGCTATCGGGTGTGACTGTTCAGCCCAGCCAATGGTTATCGTCAACGACCAACGCACCGTGCCGACAGTCCCGGTGTTGCAGACCCTTGGGATCAGTGCTGGTCCGGACGGATGACCTTGGTGCGCAGAACCGACTCGTTCAGCGTGAGCTGACGGTCGAGCTCCTTGACCACGGCCGGCTCAGCGGTCAGGTCGACGACGGCATAGATGCCTTCGGCCTTCTTCTTGATGTCGTAGGCCAGCTTGCGACGGCCCCAGATGTCCAGCTTCTCGACCGTGCCACCTTCCTTGCGGACGATGTTCAGGTACTGGTCGAGGGACGGTTCGACGGTGCGCTCCTCGAGCTCAGGGTCGAGGATCACCATTACCTCATAACGACGCATGCGCGAACTCCACCTCCTTCGGACTTGGCGGCCACGGTCTTTCCGTGGCAGGAGGGCGATGCATCCTCGCCGATCACCGGACCGATCCGGCACATCAGCAAGGAACCCGGTCACGAGACCGGGCTCGGATAGAGAGTACCAGCGTTGCGTCGTACCGCTTAATCGCCGTCCACAGGCCTCTGAGGCGTGTCGCTGTCGGTGGCGCGGCCTAGAGTGACGAGCATGATCAGGATCGGTGCGCACGTTGACCAGGAGGACCCGCTCGCCGAGGCGGCCGGCCGCGGCGCGGAGGTCGTGCAGTTCTTCCTCGGCCCGCCGCAGAGCTGGAAGGGCCCGAAGATCGCGTACGCCGATGGCGCGGCGGCGCTCAAGGCCCGCGCGGCCGAGGACGGCGTGGACCTGTTCGTGCACTCGCCGTACCCGATGAACATCCCGACCCTGAACAACCGGATCCGGATCCCCAGCCGCAAGCTGCTCCAGCAGCACCTGAACGCGGCGGCCGAGATCGGCGCCAAGGGCCTGATCGTGCACGGCGGCCACCTGAACGCCGAGGACGACGCCGCGATCGGGTTCGACAACTGGCGCAAGTGCATCGAGCGCGCCGACCTGCCGATCCCGCTGCTGATCGAGAACACCGCCGGCGGCGACAACGCGATGGCGCGGCGGCTGGAGGCGATCGCCCGGCTCTGGGACGCGGTCGAGGCGTCCGGCAGCGAGCACGTCGACCGGGTCGGCTTCTGCCTGGACACCTGCCACTTCCACGCGGGCGGCGAGGACCTCGCGACCGTCGTCGAGAAGGTGAAGGCGATCACCGGCCGGATCGACCTCGTGCACGCGAACGGCTCCCGGGACGAGTTCGACTCCGGCGCCGACCGGCACAGCAACTTCGACAGCGGCCACATCGACCCGATGGACATCGTGCACGTCGTCCGCGAGGCCGGCGCCCCGGTCGTGGTCGAGACCCCGAACGCCGACAACGGCCAGAAAGCCGACATCGACTTCCTCCGCTCCCACCTGACCTGACCGGTCTGCGAACACGCGGCTGGTTCGCGACCGGGCAGGCAGCGGTAGCCTGGCCGACCGTGAGCGACTTCAGCATCCGGTCCGTCCCGGCCGACGAGCACGCGGCGTACGTCGCGGCGCAGCCCGCCGCCAGCTTCCTGCAGACGCCCGGGTGGGCGAAGGTGAAGAGCGAATGGAAGGCGGAGTCGCTCGGCTGGTACGACGGCGAGCGGATGGTCGGCGCCGGGCTGGTGCTGTACCGGCAGATGCCGAAGCTGAAGCGGTACCTGGCCTACCTGCCCGAGGGGCCGGTGATCGACTGGGCCGCGGACGACCTCGGTCGCTGGCTGCGCCCGCTGGCGTCGTACCTGAAGGCGCAGGGCGCGTTCGGTGTCCGGATGGGCCCGCCGGTCGCGACCCGGCGCTGGCAGGCGAAGACGATCAAGGACGCGATCGCCGGCGGCCGGCACCCGCGGCTCGGCGACGTGCCGCCCGACGTGACCGAGCCCGTCGGCGCGTCGGTGACGCAGCACCTGCGCGCGCTCGGCTGGAAGGCGCCGCGCGCCGAAGAGGGGTTCGCCGCCGGGCAGCCGCAGTACGTGTTCCAGGTGCCGCTCGCCGGCGCCGACCACGACGCGCTGCTGAAGGGCATGAACCAGTTGTGGCGGCGCAACATCAAGAAGGCCGACAAGGCCGGCGTGAAGGTGTCCGTCGGCGGCCGCGAGGACCTGGCGGCATTCCACGAGCTGTACGTCGAGACCGCGGCGCGGGACTATTTCACGCCGCGGCCGGCGTCGTACTTCGAGGTCATGTACGACGCGCTGAACGCCAGGCCGGGGTGCGAGCTGCGGGTCTACAACGCGCACCACGAGGGCGACCTGGTGGCCAGCACGATCTGGATCCGGGTCGGCCAGCACGCCTGGTACTCGTACGGCGCGTCCTCGACCGCGAAGCGCGACGTGCGCGGCTCGAACGCGATCCAGTGGCGGATGATGGCCGACTCGCTCGACGAGGGCGCGACCGTGTACGACCTGCGCGGCATCACCGACACCCTCGACCCGGACGACCCGCACGTCGGGCTGATCCAGTTCAAGGTCGGCACCGGCGGTGAGGCGGTCGAGTACGTCGGCGAGTGGGACCTGCCGCTGAACAAGCCGCTCTACACCGCGTTCGACCTCTACATGCGCCGCCGCTGACCTCCCGGAGACCCTTTCATGCCGCTCACCCTGTACGTCGACTCCGCCCGTTGGCGCCAGCACCTCAAGACCACCTGGACCGACGCCCTGGTACCAGTTGCCAAGGGCAACGGTTATGGCTTCGGCCGGGACCGGCTGCTGACCGAGGCCGGGTTCCTCGGCGCCACGACCGTTGGCGTCGGCACCTATGACGAGGTGCCGGCCGCGCCGTCGACCGACGTCGTGGTGCTGTCGCCGTGGCGCTCGTTCCTCGACGTGCCGTCCGGTGGCCGGATCATCCACACGATCAGCCGGATCTCCGACCTGATCGCGGTGCCGCCGGGCACCCGGGCGGTGGTCGAGGTGCAGACCTCGATGCGCCGGCACGGGATCGAGATCGGCCACCTGGTCCAGCTCGCCGCCGGCGGGATGCTGAACCGGATCCGGTTCGAAGGCTGGTCGATCCACCTGCCGATGGGCCCCGGCGGTTCGTCGGCGAACGTCAAGGAGGCCGCCGACCTGGCCAGCGCGGCGCTCCGGGTCCGCCCCGGCACGATCTGGGTGTCGCACGTGCCGGTGTCCAGCCTGGGCTCGATCGGCGAGGACGTCCGGCTCCGGATCGGCACCGCGCTGTGGCTCGGCGACCGCGCCGCCCTCGACGTCCGCGCCACCGTGCTCGACGTGCACGTCGTACGACGCGGTGAGCGCGTCGGTTACCGCCAGCGGCGCTGCCCTGGCGACGGACACGTGATCGTGGTGTCCGGCGGAACCTCGCACGGCATCGGCCTCGAGGCCCCCACCGCGGCCGCCAACGTCCGCCAGCGCGCGGTCTCCCTCGCCAAGGGCGGCCTGGAGGCGGCCGGCCTGGCCCTGTCCCCCTACAAGATCGAGGGCAAGCAACGCTGGTTCGCCGAACCCCCGCACATGCAGGCCAGCATGCTCTTCCTCCCCTCCTCGGTAACCCCACCCGACATCGGCACCGAAATCCCCGTCGACGTCCGCTTCACCACCACGACCTTCGACCGAATCGTCCTGAACTGACGGCACGTCCGACCTAGTCCGATCATTCGTCGCATCTCGTGGTCGCTGTGGACAACCGGTCATGTGCAGGCCGGCGGTCAGGTGATCGCGTTGTCCACAGCGACCACGAGATGCGACGAATGATCGGTAAGGGGTTGGGCGAGGTCAGCTGAACAAGGTCAGCTGGATGCCGTTCGGGTCGGTGAGGCGGACGTTGCGGTCGCCCCAGGGGGTGGCGACCGGGTCGGCGAGCTGGGTGCCGCCGGCGGTGGTGAGGCGGGCGGCGGTTGAGTCGGAGTCGGATACCTGGAGGGCGAGGCGGACCGGGGACGGGGCCGGGCGGCCTACCTCGATCTGGTCGAGGTAGGCCGCGTGCTCGGTGGAGAGCAACTCGATCGTGGCGCGGCCGGCGGACAGGACGATGCCTTTGCCGTGGTTGTCCCAGGTCGCCTCGACCGGCAGGCCGAGGGTGTCGCGGTAGAAGGCGACGGCCTTGTCGAAGTCTTCGACGGTGAGGGCGAGCCGTAGTTCACCGACCGGGGAACGGCTCGCTGAGCACGGAGGCCGCCTCGTCGTACGGCGCCGCCGCCGCGGCCGTGCACGATACCGGGGCGGATGACGATGCCGCGGACGCCGTCCTCGGCCGCGTCGAGCACGATCCGCTCACTTCAGCACTGAAATGTTACCCTCTGATATTTTCGGCAGTGAGGCACGACGGTAGGCACGACGGAATGCACGACGGGGAGGCACGATGCCGTGCTGATCGGGCTGACCGACGCGGGGTTCCAGGTCGTCGACGAGGCGATCGAGGCCCACGCCGCCCGCGAGCACGAACTGCTCTCGGGCCTGTCGGAACGTGAGTGCGACCAGCTCGCCCGACTGCTCCGCAAACTCCTGGTCGGCCTCGGGGACGAAGCACGATGAGTTCACCCCTGCGGCCACAATTCCAGCGAGCCGGCCTCGTTCCACGCTCGGGAGCACGCCGGCACCGCCCAGCGAGCCGAATTCTGACCGCTGGCGTGACCGGATGAGCCTGCGCACTCGCGGTGCCGCGGCCGCGGTGACGGTGCTGTTCGCGATGAACGGGGCGCTGGTCGGCGGGTTCGGCGGGACCCTGCCGGCACTGCGGGAGCGGCTCGGGGTCGGGTCCGGCGGCGTGTCGGTGTTGCTGTTCTGCTTCGCGGGCGCGGCGGTGCTGTCGATGCAGGCCGGCGGGCGGTTGTCGGACTCGCTCGGCGCGCGGGCGGTGGTCCTGGTGAGCGCGCCGGTGCTGGCGAGCGGGATCCTGCTGCTGGCATTCGCCCGGTCGTTGCCGGCGGCGGCCGCGGCGGTGCTGCTGGCGGGGTTCGGGAACGGCGCGATGGACGTGTCGATGAACGCGCTCGGCGTGCAGGTGGAACGCGCCCGGCCGCGGCCGGTGATGAGCTTCTTCCACGCGTTCTTCAGCATCGGCAACCTGTCCGGCGCCGGGGTGGTCGTACTGGTCGGGCGGTTCCGCTCCGGGCCTGGCGTCGTGCTCCCGTCGCTGATCACGATCGGCCTGGCCACGCTGGCCGCGT
>WNGA01006262.1_pt1 | contig 17035 bp, 17 predicted proteins | sample 5400061 | NCBI WGS metagenome assembly WNGA01 (sample SAMN13153366, study PRJNA577476) | soil metagenome | isolation source: 100 cm soil or saprolite under grassland replicate 2 | place: USA:California | collected 2016-06-15 | reverse complement strand
ACCGAGATCACCTTGGTCGGACCGGCGGCCCACGCGGGGTCGGGGCTGACCCGGGCCATCCTGCGGGGGGGGCGATACCTACCCGCCGACTCGCTCGACGAGCTGGTCCAGGCGGTGGCAGCCGCGTTCGCGGAAGGGCGAACATCGGTGTACGCGTACCACCCGTTCCTCGACACGTATGGCCACGTGCGAGGTGTGGGATCGGAGGAATGGCTCGGGCACCTGCAGCAGGTCGATCACGCCGTATCCGCGCTCGCCGACCGCCTCCCGCCGGGCTTCGCCCTGGTCGTCACCGCCGACCACGGCATGCTGAACATCCCGGAAGGGGGGAAGCTCGACGTGGCCGACGAGCCGGCGCTCCTCGAGGGCGTGCGGATGCTGGGGGGAGAGGCACGAGCCCGGCACGTCTACGCCTGGCCGGGGGCGGAAGGGGACGTCCTCGCCGCGTGGCGGGAAACGGTGGGCGATCGGATGTGGGTGTGCACGGGCGATGAAGCGATCGCCGCGGGATGGTTCGGACCGAAGGTCCTCGATCGAGTGCGGCCTCGGATCGGCGACGTGGTGGCGGCTGCTCACGAACCGATCGGGGTCTTCCAGCGCGAGGTCGATCCGCTCCAGGCGAGCCTGATCGGCCACCACGGGTCGTTGACACAGGTCGAACAGCTCGTGCCGTTCCTGTTGTTCCGGCCGGAAGGATGAGCACCCGCCCGGCGACCGCCGCCGCCGTGCTTCGCGTGGTGGCCGCAGCGACGTGCTGGGGGCTGGCAGCCGTGATGGCGAAGGTGGCCTTCGACCGTGGCGTGCCGCCGGTTCGAATGGCCGAGGCCAGGGTGGCCGTCGCGCTCTTCTTCCTCGTGCTGATCCTGGCGTGGAGAGGCCGCCGGCAGTTGCGGCTTCCTGCTGGAAGCCTGCCCGTGTTGGTCGGGTTCGGCCTGTGTGTCGCGGGAGTGAACGCCGCGTACTACATCGCCATCGACCGGTTGGCGGTCGGCGTCGCCGTGTCGCTCCAGTACACGGCGCCGGTGCTGCTGCTGGGCCTCGCCGCGATGACGGCGCGCCGCCGCCCCGAGCTACGCCCGCGTCGCTTGGCGTGGGTGGCCGCCGCACTCACCCTGGCCGGAGCCGTGCTGGTGAGCCGGGCATTCGAAGGGTTCCGCCACGTCGACGGCCGAGGGTTGCTCGCTGCTGGCGCCTCGGCCCTGCTGTTCGCCGGCTACCTGCTCACCGCGGGACGAGCGGGCCGAAGGGGCGTTCCCCCCGCCACCATCCTGTTCTGGGGATTCGTGGTGGCGATGGTGGCATGGGCAGTGCTCGCGCCGTGGTGGTCGTGGCCGGTGGCGAAGCTGGCCCAGCCGAAGGTGGCCCTGGCCGTCCTGGGGGTCGGCGTGGTGGGGACGCTCCTTCCGTTCTTCCTGGCGGTCGGTGCGGTGCGCGTCCTGACGCCCGCCACCGCCGGGACCGCCGCCACGGTGGAACCGCCCGCCGCGGCGCTGTTCGCCTGGATCTTCCTCGGTCAACATCTTTTGGCTGTGCAGCTCGTGGGCGGCGCGCTGGTCATCGGCGGGGTGGTCCTCGCCCACCGGACGGCCGTGGTGTCACCCGACGCGCTCGCCGTGGAGTCGGCGGCGTAATGCAAAGGGCCGGCCCGTGAGGACCGACCCTTGCTGTGAATCAGCTGCGACTCTTCTCAAACGTCGTAATACAACCAGAACTCCCAGGGGTGGGGCCGCAGGCGCACCTGGTCGAGCTCGCGAATGCGCTTGTACTCGATCCAGGTATCGATCACGTCCTGCGTGAACACGCCTCCCTCGAGCAAGAACTCGTGGTCCGACTCCAGGGCGTTCAGAACCTCCTCCAAGGACCCCGGGACCTGCTTGACGTTCATCGCCTCCTCGGGCGGGAGGTCGTACAGGTCCTTGTCGATGGGGTCGGGCGGCTCGATCTTGTTCTTCACGCCGTCGAGTCCTGCCAGGAGCATCGCCGAGAACGCCAGGTACGGATTGCACGACGGGTCCGGCGAGCGGAACTCCAGGCGCTTCGCCTCGGCGCTCTTGTAGTACACGGGGATCCGGACGCAGGCGCTTCGGTTGCGCTGCGAATACACCAGATTGATGGGCGCCTCGTAGCCTGGGACCAGCCGGCGATACGAGTTCGTGGTGGGCGCGGCGAAGCCGAGAAGGGCGGGGGCGTGGGCAAGGAGGCCTCCGATGTAGTAACGGGCGGTGTCGGAGATCTGCGCGTAGCCCAGTTCGTCCCAGAATAGGTTCTCGCCTTCCCTCCACAGGCTCTGGTGGGTGTGCATCCCGGAGCCGTTGTCCTGGAAGATCGGCTTGGGCATGAACGTCACGGTCTTGCCGGCCATTCGGGCCGTGTTCTTGACGACGTACTTGTACTTCATGACGTTGTCGGCCGTCTTGAGCAAGGTGTCATAGCGGATGTCGATCTCCGCCTGCCCGGCCGTGCCGACCTCGTGGTGCTGCACCTCTACATGGATGCCGACCTTGTTGAGGTTCAGGAGCATGTCGGTGCGCAGGTCCTGGTAGTGGTCCATCGGCGGGAGGGGGAAATACCCCTCCTTGTACCGTGGCTTGTAGCCGAGGTTCTTCCCGCCTTCCTCCGCGCCGGTGTTCCATGCCCCTTCGACGGCCCCGATGTGGTAGTAGCCCTCGTGCTGGTTCTGGTCGAAGCGGATCGAGTCGAAGATGTAGAACTCGCACTCCGGGCCCCAGTAGCTCGTCTCGGCGATGCCGGTCTGCTGGAGATGCAGCTCGGCCTTGCGGGCGATCCACCGCGGGTCACGGCTGTACATCTCGCCGGTAATCGGGTCTTTCACGAAGCAGTGCAGGACGAGCGTAGGAACCTTGAGGAAGGGGTCGATGTAGGCGGCTCCCGGGTCGGGGACCAGGAGCATGTCGGACTCCTGGATCTCCTGGAAGCCGCGGATGGAGCTGCCGTCGAAGCCGAACCCCACGTCGAAGCCCTCTTCTTTGAGCTCGGTCATGGGGACGGAGAAGTGCTGCATCAGTCCGGGGAGGTCGCAGAAGCGGAAGTCGACGATCTGCGCCCCGGCCTCCTTGGCCAGGGCCAGTACGTCCTTTGGCACCACGGTCTTTGGTGCGTCGGTCCCTTCAGGCATGCGAATGCCCCTCCTTCACTCGAGGTTCGGTGGGAGCCTACCCGGAGTGAATATCGCGCCGGTTTCTGGGCCGTTAATTCCGTGTGAATTGTGGCGGTCTTGACGTGGCGGGGTGGTTCTGCCAGGTCGAAGGCGTCCACTATGTACGTGTAGGTCGTTTGGGCTCACACTGACGGCGCAGAACTCAAGGCAGCGTCCCTCGCCGCCTCCTCCAACTCGTCCTTGACGAGCCAGGCGCTTCTGGGAAGAATGCCTGCGCCGCGATGAATCCATCGCCCAGGACGGGGAAGGGGGGCAGTGGGGCCGTCTCGCCAGGCGACAAGTGGGGTTCCGAGATTCCGGCGCGGTCCTTACCGTCTGCTCGCCCTCGTCGCTTCGATCGTTTTGCTCCTGACCGTGCTTGCGGAGGGAGCGCGGGCCCAGTCCATCACCGGGTTCACCCCCACCGAGGGCTCGGTGGGGACCGAGGTTACGATCACCGGCTCGGACTTCTCCGGGGCCACCGACGTCCAGTTCAACGGGATCAGTGCCACCTTCACCATCGATGACGATAGTCAGATCCGCGCAGTCGTCCCCGAGGGGGCCACCACGGGGCCGATTTCGATAGTGACGCCAGACGGTACGGCCACCAGCGCGGATGCGTTCACGGCCACCAAGCCGAACATCGTCCTCATCCTCACCGACGACCAGCGGTGGGATGAGATGCAAATGCCGACTGTGCAGTCGGAACTTATCGGGAAGGGCGTGGACTTCGTCAACGGATTCGTGGTGAATTCGTACTGCTGCCCAAGCAGGACCACTATCCTGACCGGCAAATATTCGCACGGCACCGACGTGTACAGCAATGCTCCACCGCACGGAGGATTCGACACCTTCAAGCCACAGGACGGGTCCACGATCGCCACATGGCTACACGATGCCGGATACCGGACCGGACTGGTCGGCAAGTATCTGAACGGCTACAACCGGAACTTGAGCTCATATGTGCCTCCCGGGTGGGACCGGTGGGTCGCTGCGGTCGCGGGTTCCTACTACAACTACACGTTGAGCGTGGACGGAAGCCCAGTGACCTACGGGGATGAAGCCTCCGACTACTCGACGGATGTCCTTGCCTCTTACGCCACCGATTTCATCCAGTCAGCCCCTCCTGACCAACCTCTCTTCTTGGACTTCGCTCCCAGAGCTCCCCACGTGCCCACCATCGTCCCGCCGCGCTACAAGTATTCCTGCCCCGACCTCCAGCCGCTCCGTCCGCCCAATTACAACGAGGCGGACGTTTCGGACAAGCCTGCCTACATCCAGGCCATAGCGCGGTTGCGAGCGAAGAAGCGGGCAAAGGTGGATGCCGCGCATCTTCACCACTGCCAGGCGCTCCTCGCGGTCGACGACGCAGTCCAAGCGATCCTGGGGGCGCTCGAGGTCACGGGGCGGCTCTCGACCACAATGATCGTGTTCGCTTCGGACAATGGCCTCCTGTTTGGGGAGCATCGATGGATCCTCAAACAGGTCCCTTACGAGGAGAGCACCCGGGTGCCCATGGTGGTTCGCTACGACCCGATGACGCGGGGCAACGCGACCGCCAGCGACGACCTGCTGCTGAACCTAGACTTCGCCCCCACGTTCGCCGCGGCCGGCGGCGCGGCCGCCCCCGGGGCGGAGGGTGTGGACTTCCTGCCCTTGCTCAGCAACCCCCAGCATGCCTGGCGGACCGATTTCCTGATCGAGCATTGGCCAGGCCGTCCCATCGACCCGCCAACCTACTGCTCGGTCCGCAACGAGCGCTTCATCTACGTCGAGTACGTCACTGGCGAAGAAGAGGTGTACGACCTGGACGCCGACCCGTACGAGATGCAGAACGTAGCCTCCGATCCCTCCTACGCAGAGGTGAAGGCCCAACTGCACGATCGCCTCGTGCAGCTTTGCTCCCCTCCACCGCCGGGCTTCACGCCCTGAGGGCTCTCCTCCCCACCCCCAGACGCCGACTGACGTATGGTCGAAGCCTCTCCCTTGTCGGGCATCTGCCTCCACGGCCGTTCGGCCTAGACGCAAGTTCGGCCCTCCGGCCGTAGCCGACCAAGCCCCCCGGCCCGGATACTGCGCTCATCCCCCGAGCGGGCGAGGAGGGCGAGTGGAGCTTCGGTGTCCGCTGTGCCGATCAGAGCGGATCGTTGTGGTCTTGCGGACGCAACTGATCCTGTGCCGCCAGTGCGGCTGGCGCTGGCTGGAGGATCAGGAGTGGCGCGATCTCGGCCTGGCCGACGTGACCGGCACCGACCCGCTGCGCCCCCAGCCGACCCGGCCTCGCCGGGCGCAGTAGCTACTCGGCCTCTTCCACCCGAGGCTCCGACGCCCGGTAGCCGACGCCTCGCACCGTCTGGATCAAGCCTTCGTGCTCGGGCCCGAGCTTGGCCCGAAGCCGTCGCACGTGGACGTCGACCGTGCGCGTACCGCCGTAGAAGTTGTAGCCCCACACCTCCGACAAGAGCTCGGCGCGGGTGAAGACCCTCCTCGGGCGCTGGACCAGGAACCTCAGCAGCTCGAACTCCTTGTAGGTGAGGTCGAGGATCCGCCCGGCCACGAGCACCTGATACGTGTCGGTGTTCATGGTGAGGGGTCCGAGCCGGGCCGTGGCGTCGCCGGCGCCGCCGGTACGGCGAGCCAGCATCGCGAGGCGGACGCGCAGCTGTCCCGCGGGCGTTCCGGAGTGGACGAAATCGTCGGCCACGTCGGCCCAGGCGAACCCTTCCAGATCGGCCCGGGCCACGACCACGACGGTGGGGACAGAGGTTCCGGAGGTGGCCAGCACCCTCAACAAGCGGTAGGCCTGCTCCGGATTGGCCTCGGCGTCGACGAGGAGCACGTCCGCCCCGATATCCCGAAGGTGAGCCAGCGACTCCGGGGCCAGGTGCTCGGTCTTCACGTCCAGACCGAGAGATTGGAGAGCGGGGAGGGCCTCGGCGGGGGATCGATCGGTCAGGAACACGACGCGTCCCACAGCGATCCGAGCGTAGCAGGCTGGTCATACGGTGAAGCGGCTCATTCTTGAATGTTGGCGTTCGGCCCGGGCCTACTACCGGGGGTCTACTTCTGCGCGCTTGATCGTGTCCCGCTCGAGGGGCTACGCGATACCGTACTGCACAGTTTGATGACCGTCGAAACGTGCAGTACGGTCGCCCGCAAGCGAGAGATTGGGTCTGACCTGATTCTCCCTGGGGCCACATTTCCCATCAATTAATCCCTGGCTAACCTCGCTACCCTAGGCGCGTGGTTTCCACGCTGCGCTATCGCTCCGTCCGTTACCGGACCGCCGCTCGCCCCTTCGAGGTTCGAACCGACGACGGCGTTCGGCTGCGAGGGGAACGCTTGGGGACGGGCGACGTCGCCATCGTCTTCTGCCATGGCTTCCTCGGCTGGCATCGCAAGCCTCGGTTGGTCCGGTTCCAGGAGGCGCTGGCCGAACTGTTCACGGTCTACGGTTTCGACTTCCGCGGCCACGGTGAGAGCGAGGGGCTCTCTGCGTTCGGCGCGCTCGAGCACCTCGACGTGGAGGCGGTCGTGCGGCGCGCCCGAGAGGACGGGGTCGATCAAGTGGTGACCTTTGGTGGGTCGATGGGCGGGATCGCGGTCATCCGCCACGCCGCGCTGGTCGGGGGGGTCGATGCCGTCGTGACCGTGAGCACGCCCGCCAGGTGGGATGGGCACGACTCCGAGGCGGTCCGGCGGCTGGCCTGGCTCACGGCCACGAGGTGGGGTCGGCAACTGCTGCGAGGTTCGGGCGTCAGGGTGTCGCCCTCGTTCCAGCGCGTCGAGGAGCCGGCAGAGCTGGTCGGAAAGATCGCCCCGACGCCTCTGGTCATCGTGCACGGGCGCGACGACCACTTCTTCGACGAGGAGCAGGCCTGGCTGCTGTACCGGCAGGCCGGCCCCCCGAAGCGGCTCCTCCTGGCCAGCCGGTTCGGCCACGCCGAGGATGGCTACACTCCATCGTTCGCCCGGCAGATCTCGGGCGCGATCGCGGCGGTGGTGCCATGAAGGTCCGGCTGTTCGCGGCGCTTCGGGAGATCGCCGGTGCCTCTCTGCTCGAGCTGGACGCCCCCGACGTCGGCTCGCTGCTCGATCAGCTCTCGCACGAGTTCGGGCCCGAGTTCGACCGGATCATGGCCGCCGGCGCGGTCGTGGTGGACGGAGAGAACGTGGGTAGGGATCGTGCTCTGAAACCGGACGAGGAGGTGGCGCTCTTGCCGCCGGTGTCCGGCGGTCGGCGCAGGATGACCGGAGGAGGGATCTGACATGGACATCGGGATCGGGCTGCCGAATCCTGTCCCCGGGACGCCGGGAGAAACGCTCGTGGAATGGGCCCGGAAGGCCGAGGCGGCCGGGTTCTCCTCGTTGGCCACCATTGACCGCATCGCATACCCGAGCTACGAGTCGCTGATCACGCTGGCCGCGGCGGCCGCCGTCACCGCGCGGATCGGGCTGGTCACCAACATCCTGCTCGGTCCGACCCGCAACCCCGTGCTGCTGGCCAAGGAGGCTGCCGGCGTGGACCTGCTCTCGGGCGGCCGGCTCACCCTCGGCCTCGGGGTGGGCGCCCGGAAGGACGACTTCGAGATCACCGGCCAGCGGTTCGAGGATCGGGGCAACCGATTCGACCAGGCCCTCGAGCTCATGCACCGGGTATGGAAGGGGGAGAAAGTCAACGGCGCGCAGAACCCCATCGGGCCCGCGCCCGTTCGCGCCATCGTCCCCATTCTGATCGGAGGCCGGGGGGATGCCGCCTTACGGCGGGTGGTGCAATGGGGGATCGGCTACACCGTGGGCGGGGCGGGCCCCGACCAGGTCGCGCCGTTCCTCGAACGAGTTCGCAAGGCGTGGGCCGAGGCCGGCCGGGAGGGCAAGCCGAGGATGGTCGGCCTCGCCTACTTCGGGCTGGCGCCGTACGCCACCCAGCGGGCCACCGAGTACCTCGGCGACTACTACGGGGACATGGGGAAGCAGATCGCCCAGTCGATCCCGAAGACCCCGGAGGCGCTGCGCGACACGGTCAAGAAGTTCGAGGACCACGGATTCGACGAGTTGTTCCTCGATCCGACCAGCGCCGACCTCGCCGAGATCGATCGGGCTGCCGCAACGGTCCTGTAGTCGGGCCTCTTACTCCGGGCAGTCGGGATCAACCTCGTCCTGGAGCGAGGCTTCCCGGACGTGGATCCCGCACTCGGTCTTCAGCAGTCCCGACCACCGCCCGGCCCGCTCGTCCTCGCCCGGGAACACCATACGGGTGCACGGCGCGCAACCGATCGAGGCGTAACCCATCTCGTACAGCGGGTTCGCCGGGAGGTCGTGCTCCTTGAGGTAGGCCCACGCGTCGCGGCTGGTCCAGTTGGCGATGGGGTTGACCCGAACCAAGCTCTGGCCGCCGTCCTCGAGCTTCGTCTGGGACACGATCGGCGTGTTTTTCCGAGTCCACGCCGAGTCTCGCCGCATGGAGGTCATCCACGCGTCGTAGCCGCGGAGGGCTCGGGTGAAGGGCACGACCTTGTTGAGCTCGCAGCACATCTTTGGATCGCGTTCGTACAGCCGGGTGCCGAACGCTTCGGCCTGTCCGTCCACCGAGTAGTCGCCTGCCAGATCGATCACGTTCAGATCGAAGCGTTCCGTGAGTCGGGCCTTGAAGGCGAGCGTCTCCGCGAAGTGGAATCCGGTCTCCAGGAACAGGATGGGAACGTCCCGGCGGATCCGGATGGCCATGTGGATCAGGCACGTCCCCTCGACCTGGAATGCCGAGGCGATGGCGATGCGGCCCAGCCCGGAGTCCTCCAGGGCCCACCGCACGATCTCCTCCGGGGCGGCATTCTCGAACCGGGCGTTGAGGTCCCGGACGAGGTCTTCGCCTAACAGCGTCTCCATCGGTCGCTCTCGCAGCGTGGGTGGGGTGCCCAGAAGCAGGCCAAGGGAGTATACCCAGAGGCCCCGGGCCAATTTCCAGTCGGGAAAACCGGCCGCGGGAAGGCCCCGTGCGGCCGCTATGCTACGTGGACCCACGGCGCCGGAAGTGTCGGCGGCTTCACCCCAGGGACCGAACGAAGGAGATGGTGTGAGTACCAACGAGACCATCCCGCCCCACGGCGGCACGCTGGTGAACCTCGTGGCGCCGCAGAACGAGGCCGCCCGGGAGTCCGCTGAGGCCGAGCACCTGCCGAAGGTCGCCATCGGCCGGAGGGAGCTCTCCGACCTCGAGATGATGGCCGTGGGGGCGCTCTCCCCGCTGACGGGGTTCATGGGAGAGAAGGACTACCGATCGGTGCTCGAGGAGATGCACCTCGAAAACGGCCTTCCCTGGACGATCCCGGTGACGCTTTCCGCCGACGAGGCCGAGGCCAAGCGGATCGGCGGGGCGTCGCGCGTGGCGCTCGTCTCGGAAGGGCCGCCCATCGCCGTGGTCGAGGTGGAGCAGATCTACCGTCGGGACCGCGAGGCGGAGGCCCAGTCGGTGTTCGGAACCACCGACCCAGCCCATCCCGGCGTGGCGGCTCTGAACGAGGCGGGGGACTACGTCGTGGCCGGCCAGGTTCGCGTCATCCGGCTGCCCGAACACTCGACGTTCCGGAATTACCGTCTCACCCCCGCCCAGACGCGGGCTGCCTTCGCCGAACGGGGGTGGCAGACCGTCGTCGGGTTCCAGACCCGGAACCCGGTGCACCGGGCCCACGAATACCTGCAGAAGTGCGCCCTGGAGATCGTCGATGGTCTGCTGCTGCACCCACTGGTTGGCGAGACGAAGGAGGACGACGTCCCCGCCGAGGTCCGGATGCGCTGCTACGAGATCCTGTTCGACAACTATTACCCGAAGGACCGCGCCATGATGAGCGTGTTCCCGGCTGCCATGCGCTATGCGGGGCCGAAGGAAGCCATCTGGCACGCCATCGCCCGCAAGAACTACGGCTGCACGCACTTCATCGTGGGGCGTGACCACGCCGGCGTCGGCAACTACTACGGCACGTACGACGCGCAGAGGATCTTCGACGAGTTCGATCCGGGCGAGCTCGGCATCACGCCGCTGTTCTTCGAGCACTCGTTCTTCTGCCGGAAGTGCGACCAGATGGCCTCGCCCAAGACCTGCCCGCACTCCGACGAGGACCGCGTCATCCTCTCGGGGACGAAGGTGCGGGAGATGCTGCGGGCCGGCCAGAAGCCTCCCAAGGAGTTCTCCCGGCCCGAGGTGGCCCAGATCCTGATCGAGGCGATGGCCGAACAGCAGGAGCACGGCCTGGACCCCCGAGCCTTGGCGTCTCCGAGCGACGGCTCCTAGCGCTCCCGGGGCACCGCCTGCCCTTGTGGGGCGATGGCTCGATGCCGCAGGATGCTCGCGGCATGGGCTCCTTCCCGGCGACGAGGCGGCGATCGGTCATATTCCTGCTGCTGGCGCTCGCCGCGGTGGGTCTGTGGCCGGCGGGAACTGGGCTGGCCGTCAGCCTTCCCCATCCCGAACCGCCGCGCCGGCTCACCGTCCAGGGAACCCTGATCGGGAGGATGGGCACAGGCGGGAAGGTCCGATTCAACGTCGTGGCCACCGACCCGCGGAGCTGGTACGACCTCAAGTCGGTCCGGATGCTCATGCTGCTGCACGGGTTCTCCATCCAGGAGATCGAGTTCCTTGTCGGCCCCCAGACGATCGGCACGACCGGACGCCAGCCGGTGAAGTTCGGCGGTCCTGCACTGCCGGGCAGCTTCCTCCGGATCATTAACGGGAACACGTCGCGATTCGTCAGGCAGACGTTCAGCATCACGCTCACGTTCTGGGCGCGGGTGACCGAGTCGATCCCGGGCGGGACGCGCTTCCGTCTGCTGGCCACCGATCAGAACGGCAACTCGTCCCGCGCCACCAATCCGGTGGCCGTGTCGAAGGGTCTGCTGTCCTGGGGAACGCTGGCCCTGGCTGCGGCCGTGGCGCTGTTCCTCGGTGGCTTCGTCGGCAACACGATCACCTCCCGCCGGTACCGGCAGCGGGAGCCCTCGATCTGGCAGATCGTGGAACGCCGGCTGAAGGAGCAGAGGGTACGCCCACCGCCCCGCCTGGAGGCGGCGGGAGTGGGCGAACGTAGCGGGATGAGCGGCGCCGGATGAGCACGACCGTCGACCCTCAAGGCCTGTGGGGCCTGATCGAAGCGAAGCTCGGGCCCGCCCCCGAAGCCGACGGCGAACTGTGGAGTCACCTGGCCGCCTTGGTGGACCGGGCCGAATTCCGGCCCAAGCTCTCGGACGACATCGAGGTCAAACGGTTCGAGCTTCGGTCCGGCGATCCCTACTACATGGTCGCCAACCCCCGCGACCTCGTGCACTTCCGGCTCAACCAGAGCGACTACGAGCTGGTCTCGCTGATGGACGGCACGCGAACAGTGAAGGAGGTCGTCCTGGACCGCTTCCGCGAGTCCGGCGACATGGAGCTCGACGGGGTAGCCGACCTGGTGCATCAGCTCCATGCGGACAACTTCTTCGACCAGCGGTATACGAACGTCGACGCGATGCTGAAGCGCGCCATCGATCCCTCCGAGGAGCGCCGGCTGCGCCAGTTCGCCACGACGCTCGGCGTGGAGTTCAAGAGCCCCGGCCGGGTCGTCCACTGGCTGCACGACCACGGGCTCAGGTGGGTGCTGACCAAGCCGTTCGTCCTCTTCTCGCTGTTCGTTGCGGTGTCCGGCGCCCTGGCCTTCGCGCACAACGTGCGATCGAAGCTGTTCGGCCTGACCGGGAAGTCCCTCGCCATCGGATTCGTGGTGCTGCTGGCGATCCAGTACTTCGGGGTGTTCGTCCACGAACTCGGGCACGCGCTGGTGCTGATCCACAACGGCCGGCGGATGAAGAGCGCCGGCTTCCGGATCTACTTCGGCTGCCCGGCGTTCTTCGTGGACGCCTCCGACGGGCTGATGATGGAACGGGGCCAGCGCATCCTGCAGGCGTTCGCCGGGCCATACGGACAGAGCCTGATGGCCGGCCTGGCCTCGATCATCGCCTGGGCGTTCCCGCAGTGGGCCGTCTCGGAGACGCTATACCGGTACACGGTCCTGGCCTACCTGAACATCTTCCTGAACTTCATCCCACTCCTCGAGCTGGACGGCTACTGGATGCTGTCCGACTGGCTGCGGACACCGGACCTCCGACCGAGGTCGCTGGAATTCCTCCAGCACGACTTCCTCCACAAGCTTCGGACCCACGAGCACTTCACGCGGCAGGAGGTGGGGCTCCTGCTGTACGGCGTCTTCGGCGTCATCGCCTCGCTGTTCCTCCTGGTGTCCGGGTACATCTTCTGGAGGATCCTGTTCGGCGGCCTGGTCTCGACGTTGTGGCACGGCGGGGTCTACACGCAGGTCCTGCTCGTGGCTCTGGCCCTGTTCGTGCTGAACCCGGTCCTGCGCGGGCTGATCAACGCGGTCCGAGCCCTGGCCCGGAGGCTGCGCGCGCTGTCCCGGCGGATCCGCTTCCGCGTCGAGCGATCCTGGCGGGTCGAGGCGGCCGAGCTCATCGACCAGCTGCCGTTGTTCGAGGACGTCCCCGAGGACCTCCTGAGCGATCTGGCCGGCCGGGTGCGACTGCGGACGTTCCGGGCCGGCCAGCCGGTCGTCCGGCAAGGCGAGCGGGCGGAGGCCTTCTACGTGGTCCGGCAGGGCGTGCTCCGCGTCGTGGAGGACGATCCCGAGACCGGCGAGGAGATTCGAACGCTTCGCTCGCTGGGGCGCGGCGAAGCCTTCGGCGAAGTCGGGCTGGCGGAGGCCTCGCCCCGCACCGCAACGGTCCGGGCCGCCCTCGAAGCCGAAGTCTTCGAACTGGACAAGGGCGCCTTCGACGAGCTGCTGGCCGACGCCCTGCGGGTACCCAAGTTCGCACCGACCGTGCAGGCGGCGGCCGAGCTTCGCCGCCTCCCGAGCTTCGGCCATCTCGAGCCCGACGAGCTGGCCGAACTGTTGCAGCACGGCGAATGGGTCAACGTGTCCCCGGCCGAGACGGTGGTCGAGCAGGGAGAGATCGGCGATGCCTTCTACGCGATCAGCTCGGGGCAGGTGGAGGTGCTCGAGGACGGGGTCCGGGTTCGGACCATGGGCTCCGGCGACCACTTCGGTGAGATCGCGCTCCTCCTGGACACACCGCGAACCGCCACCGTCCGGGCGATCGCCCCGGTCCGGGCGTTCCGGTTGGGTCGCGAGGGGTTCGACAAGCTCGTGAAGGACTCTTTCCGCAAGGGAACGCTGAACCCCGCGATCGCGCTCGATCGCGTGGAGGAGCACTAGCGAAGGCCGCCAAGGAGGTCTGCCGAGATGAACTGCTGGCACTGCCGACGAACCGCCGTGGGGGTCTGCCGCTTCTGCGGCCGGGGGATCTGCGAGGACCACGTACAGAGCCACCCCTACATCCTTGAGCTGTACAAAGGGAGTGAGGTCACCAAGGCGCTGGTGGTCGAGGACGCCCTGTATTGCGGGGCCTGCACCCCCCGCCCGGACCCGCTCGCGCTGCCCGAGCTCTCCTGAGCGACCTTCCGTTGTGTGACAGGCGTCACATGACTTCGCGTGACCATCGTCACCTGCAGGTCGGTGACAGCCATCACCGACACTGAGCCGCCCACGGAGGAGGATCACCTCAGATCACATGACATCCGGAAGGGGGTGACATCGAATGCCGAAGAAGGTGACCCCGAAGGCCCCGGCGGCCAAGACGGGGAAGTCGAGCAAGCGGGCTGCTACGCGAGTAACGAAGCAGACCAAGGCGCTTCGTACCGTCAGGGCTGTCCAGAACGTCCAGAACGTGCAGTAAGCGGCGACCTAGGTTTCCGTGGGGACGGGCTCGGTTGAGCCCGTTCTCGCGTTTTCGGACTGGTTCTCGGGGCGGTGTTTCTCTACGCTCAGTGGGCCAATGTCCACGGCAATCCGCACCGGCGACTCGACCCAGCTCGAGCAGGCCATGGCCAAGACCCCCATCCTGGAGAAGGTGGGGAGGCGGGCCGTCCAGGATCTGGTCTCAGAGGGGTCCGTTCGGCAATACCGGCGGGGGACCTATCTCTTCTACCAGGGCGACGCCTCGGAGCACGTCTTCTTCGTCTGGCGCGGCCGGATCGAGGTCAGCTCGATCTCCGTGATGGGGCGCCGGCAGCTCCTCACGACTCTTGACTCGCCTCAGTTCTTTGGCGAGCTCGGCGTGCTGGGCGAGCAGCGGAGAACGGCCACCGCCCTTGCCCTGGAGGAGTCGACGGCGTGGTTGATCTCCGGGGATCGCTTCCTGGCCTTCCTCGACAAGCAGCCCCATGCCACCAGGGCCCTCCTGCGGAGCCTGGCCGAGCAAATCCAGGCCCACGAGTCCTTCGTGGAGGATCTGCTATTCCTGGACCTGAAGGGCCGGGTCGCAAAGCGGCTCCTCCAGCTGGTGAGCCCAAGCCTGGACGATCTACCCGCCGATGGGTCGGTGCTCCCCGCCGTCGTTACCCATGCCGACCTGGCCAGCCTGTGCGGAGGCAGCCGCGAGAACGTGACGAGGATCCTGTCGGAGTTCCAGCGACGGGACCTGGTCGTCCGGGAAGGTCGGCGCTACGTCCTCAAGGACGTGTCGGGCCTTCGCCGCCTTGCCGCGCTCTAGCCAACCTCACCCGCACCGAACGTGACCGTCGCCGTCGTCGTACCACTGGCCCTTGATGGACTCGACGAGCTTGATCGGGCCGTGGGCGATGATGGCCGCGCGCTCCTTGTCGTACTCCTTCCCGATGACGAGCCTCTGGGCGCGGAGGTGGTCGAGGTTTTCCAGTTGCTGGGCGACCGAAAGGGTGGGCCCGTAGATGGTCCTTGGCGCCCGAACGTACAGGTCGGGATTGCCAGGTGTGGCCCGCTCCACGGGCGCCCCGTTGTAGGTGATGACATAGGTGACGATCGCTCGATCGCCCTTCACGTCGATGCGGAGGTCGCGATATTCGACGAGCGTCCAGAACTCCGGTCGGGTCGACGTGATCTCCTGGAGCGCGCCCTCGAAGGCCTGCTGTGGGCAGGCCGCCTTCACCCGGGGCGAGAGGGTGCCGTAGACGAGGTCGTACCTCCCGGCAAGCGTCAGCTTGAGCTGTTTGTCGATAAGCCGGCGGACCTGCTGAGCAGGGGAGGACCGAACCAGGACCAGCCAGACGAGCCCACCCACGATCGCCACGAGGACGAGGATGGGCACCACCGGAAAGCGCCGCCGGGACGGAATCCCCTCCGCCGGTGGTGGGCTCTGCTCCTTGACGGCTTCGGCCTGCATGAGCATCCCTCGGCTGCCCTTCTACACCCTTCCGCCTGGGCTCGACAAGGCCGGCAGCGAACGCCACCCCCGCGGCGGAGCGTGGTGACGGGCGTCACCACCCGAGGCTGCCGAGCGACACCGCAAGGCGGTGACGGCGGGCACGGACCGGAGAAGCCGCTAGCCGTATCGTGACCGCATCGGAGGACGGAGGAGGAGCCATGTACATCGGGAACGATCTCGGTAAGTACCACCAGGCAGACCTGATGCGGCAGGCGGAGGCAGCCCGGCTGGCCGGCGAAACGGCTTCGGCCAAGGCCGCCGAGGGGCGGGCCACCATGCGGAAGGTGCTGAGCGCGGCCGTGTCGATGCTGCTCTGGCCGATCAAGCACTGAGACGGGTCTGATCCGGGCGCGGGCTCACTCCTCGATCAGATCTGCGGCGAGCAGGCCCATCATGATCATGTCCACGTAGCGGCCGCCGACGAACATCAAGCTTCGCAAGCGCCCTTCCTCCTTGAACCCGACCTTCTCGTAGGCGCGAACCCCCCGAGGGTTCGTCTCCAGGACTCCCAGCTCGACCCGCTGGAGGTTCATCTCTTGGAACGCGAACCGACACAGCGTGCGGACGGCATCGGTCCCGTAGCCCTTCTCCCAGTACGGCCGGGCCAGCCAGATGCCCAGGATGGCGGAGCGGTTCCGGGCGCTGATCTCGTGCAGCCCGCATCCCCCGACGAATTCTCCGGCCAGGGTCTCGATGGCGAACCCGGCGTCGCGGTCGCTGCTTCGGGAACGCTCCCACCACTCGCGGGTGCCGGCCAGGGGCTGGGGCCACGGGACCGAGACGTACTGCGAGACCTCCGGATCCCAGATCCCTTCGTTGATCCTGGGGAGATCGTCTTCCTCCACCGCCCGCAACCGGATGAGGGCCCCCTCGAAGGGGGACTGGATCCGCTTGAAGTCGTCGTGGTGGCCCGGCTTCCCCACCGCCGCAGCATACCCGCGGCGTAGCGATCTCTCGGCGCGACCACAGCCGCCCCGAACTTCCGTTCGCTCGGGTTAGTTGACTGAGCCAGACCCGCTTGGTAGCTTCCGGCCGGACTTTGCCGGGCCCACCGGTCCTGCCTCGGCGGCCGAAACGCTGTTCGCGCCAGGCGGCAGCCGAGGGGGGAGGAGGGCGGTTGACGGTACGGGAAGCGAAGGTTTGGCCCGCCCTGCTTGCCTGCTTCCTCGTCGCCACCCTCGGGTCCCTTCCCGCCAGCGCCGACACCTCGAGCGATCTGAGGTCGGCCCGGGGCCGCCTCGCCACGCTGCAGGCCAACCTTGACAGGCTGGCAGCCCAGTACTCGGCTGCCCAATCCCGCCTGGCCAGGACGGAAGACCAGATGACGTTGGTCCAGGCGCGGATCCAAAGGCTCCAGGGCCGGATGGGCGACATCCAGGAGGCCCTGTCGGCTCGGGCCCGCGTGGCCTACGAGTCGGGCGGGTTCAGCACGATTGAGCTGCTGCTGTCCGCCGACTCCTTCTCGAGCTTCTCCGACGGGGTCGAATACCTGGGCAGCGTGGCCCAGGCCGACTCCGACCTCCTGGTCCAGGCGTCGGTGACGGGTGAGGAGCTCCGCCGGGCCCAGGATGAGCTGGCCGCGCTCTCCGC
>WNGA01012698.1_pt1 | contig 17037 bp, 13 predicted proteins | sample 5400061 | NCBI WGS metagenome assembly WNGA01 (sample SAMN13153366, study PRJNA577476) | soil metagenome | isolation source: 100 cm soil or saprolite under grassland replicate 2 | place: USA:California | collected 2016-06-15 | reverse complement strand
ATCGACCGCTGGATCGGCGCGCACCATCCTCAGCACCTGCGACATCTTTTCCTGCATCGCCTGGAACGACGTCGTCTGGTCGGCGCGGATGAAGCCGATGATGCGGCCGGTGTCCTGCTGCGGGACGAATCCCTTCGGGATGGCGATGTACAGATAGACGTTGAGAGCCACCGTGGCGGCGAGCAGCGCGATGACGAGCAGCGGGTGGCGCAGCGCCCAGCCGAGGCTTCTGCCGTAGGCGGCGCGCACCGTTTCGAACACCTGCTCGCTGCTCTGGTAGAACCCGCCTTGCCGGCCCGCGGGCTGCTGCTTCAGCAGGCGAGCGCACATCATCGGCGTGAGCGTCAGCGAAACCACGAGGGAGACGAGGATCGCGAACGACAGCGTCACCGCGAACTCGCGGAAGAAGCGCCCGACGATGTCCCCCATGAACAGGATCGGTATGAACACCGCGATCAGCGAAAGGCTCATCGACAGGACGGTGAAGCCGACTTCCCGCGCGCTGAGAAGCGCGGCGGCCATTGGCGCCATGCCTTGCTCGATGTGGCGCGTGGCGTTCTCCAGCACGACGATGGCGTCGTCGACGACGAATCCTGTGGCCACGATCAGCGCCATCAGCGACAGGTTGTTGAGGCTGTAGCCCGCAAGGTACATGAAGCCGAACGTGGTGATGATCGAGACCGGAACTGCCGCCGCCGGGATCAGCGCTGCCCGCACGCGGCGCAAAAACACGAACACCACCAGAATGACAAGCGTCACCGCGATGAGGAGCGTTTTTTCCACCTCGGAAAGCGAGGCGCGGATGGTCGAAGTGCGCTCCATGGCCTCGCCGAGATCGGCAGCGGCCGGAATCGAGGCGGTGAGAAACGGCGTCAGGTCGCGCACGCGCTGCACGGTTTCCAGGATGTTGGCGTTCGGCTCGCGGTAGATGATGATCAGCACCGCCGGCCGGCCGTTCGCCTCGCCCGCATTGCGGATGTCCTGCACCGAGTCCGTCACCTCGGCGACATCCCTCAGCCGAACCGCCGCGCCGTTGCGGAAAGCGACGATCAGCGGCAGGTATTCGGCTGCGCTCTGCGCCTGGTCGTTGGCATAGACCCACCAGACGCGCTCGCCGTCTTCGACCAGCCCTTTCGGGCGGTTGGCATTGGTCGCGGCGAGCGCGCTGCGCACCTCGCTTAGTCCGATGCCGTAGGCGTTGAGCGCGGTCGGATTGAGCTCGGCGCGCACCGCGGGGAGCGACGATCCGCCCACCGCGACCTGGCCGACGCCGCGCACCTGGGAAAGCTTCTGCGCCACCACGCTCGAGGCGACGTCGTACATCTGGCCGCGGCTCATGCTGTGCGAGGTGAGCGTCATGACCATGATCGGCGCATCGGCCGGGTTCACCTTGCGATAGGTCGGGTTGCTCGGCATGCCGGTCGGCAGCTGGCTGCGCGCCGCGTTGATCGCCGACTGCACCTCGGTCGCGGCGTCGTTGATGTTCCGGCTGAGATCGAACTGCAGCGTGATACGGGTCGAACCGAGCGACGAGGACGAGGTGATCTCGTTGACGCCCGCGATGCGGCCGAGCTGGCGCTCGAGCGGCGTCGCCACGGTGGCGGCCATGGTCTCGGGGTCGGCGCCCGGCAGCTGGGCGATCACGGAGATGACGGGAAAGTCCACCTGCGGCAGGGGCGACACCGGCAGCTGCGTAAACGCGACCGCGCCGGCGAGGCTCAGGCCCAGGGCGAGCAAGGTGGTGGCGACCGGGCGCGCTACGAAGGGTGCCGATAGGTTCACGCTCTCGCCTCTTCGATTTCAGATTTTTTCCCCTTTGAAAATCTATCAAAGGTGAGGTAGATGACCGGCGTGGTGAAGAGCGTAAGGATCTGGCTCACGATCAGGCCGCCCACCATGGTGAGACCGAGCGGATGGCGCAGCTCGGAGCCGACGCCCGTCCCCAGCATGAGCGGCAGCGCGCCGAAGAGCGAGGCGAAGGTGGTCATCAGGATCGGCCGGAAGCGCAGCAGGCAGGCCTGGAAGATCGCTTCGCGCGGCGCCTTGCCCCCGTTGCGCTCTGCATCGAGCGCGAAGTCGATCATCATGATGGCGTTCTTCTTGACGATGCCGATGAGCAGGATGATGCCGATGATGGCGACGACGCCGAGCTGGCTCCCCGCGAGCAGCAGGGCCGCCAGGGCGCCGACGGTTGCGGTGGGCAGCGTGGAGAGAATCGTGACCGGGTGAATGTAGCTTTCGTACAGCACGCCCAGCACGATGTACATCGTCACTACCGCGGCAAGGATGAGAAGCAGCGTGCTGCTCAGCGAATCGCGGAACGACGCCGCCGCGCCCTGGAATGCGGTCTGCACGCTCGCCGGCAGGCCGATGTCCCGCTCGACGGCCTGGATCGCGTCCACCGCGTGCCCGAGCGAGTAGCCGGGAGCGAGGTTGAAGGAGATGGTGGCCGCGGGAAACTGGCCGATATGGTTGATCGCCAGCGGCGCGGTGCCGGTGCTGAATTGCGCGATGGACGAGAGCGGCACCTGCGTGCCGCTCGCCGACGCGACGTAGATGTTCTTCAGCGCATCGGGACCGGCGCGGTATTCGGGCTTCACCTCGAGGACCACGCGATACTGCGTGGCCTGGGTGAAGATGGTGGAGATCAGCCGCTGACCGAAGGCGTTGTAGAGCGCGGTGTCGACCGCCGCCGGCGTGATGCCGAGACGCCCCGCCGTGTCGCGGTCGATCTCCACGTACACCTGCAGCCCCTGGTTCTGCAGGTCCGAGGCGACGTCGGTGAGCGCGGGCAGTGCGCTCAGGCGCTGCATCAGCTGCGGCATCCATTCGTCGAGCAGCGCGCCGTCAGCCGCCTCGAGCGTGTACTGGTACTGCGTGCGGCTCACCCGGTTCTCCACCGTGAGATCCTGCACCGGCTGCATGTACAGCGTGATGCCGGGCACTTTGGCGAGCTCGGGCTGCAGGCGGCGGATGATGTCGGAGGCATGGATGCCGCGCGCGGCAAGCGGCTTCAGGTTGATCAGCATGCGGCCGCTGTTCAGCGTGATGTTGCTGCCGTCGACGCCGATGAACGACGACAGGCTCGCCACCGCCGGGTCCTGCAGCACCACCCTGGCGAGCGCCTGCTGGCGCTCCGCCATTGCCGGGAACGACACGCTCTGCGGCGCCTCCGAGATCCCCTGGATGACGCCGGTGTCCTGCACCGGAAAGAACCCCTTGGGCACCACGATGTACAGCACCACCGTGAGGGCGAGGGCGCCCACCGCGATCAGCAGCGTCGCCGCCTGGCGGTCGAGCACCCATTCGAGCGCGCGGCCGTAGCGCGCAGTCACCGCGTCGAACCAGCGTGCGGTGACGCGAGAGAACGAGTTTTCCTGAGAATCGCTTCGTTTGTGCAGCAGGCGCGCGCACATCATGGGGGTGAGGGTCAGCGACACCACGGCGGAGATCAGGATCGCGACCGCCAGCGTCACCGCGAACTCGCGGAACAGGCGTCCCACCACGTCGCCCATGAAGAGCAGCGGGATCAGCACCGCGATCAGCGAAAAAGTGAGCGAGATGATGGTGAAGCCGATCTCGCGCGAGCCGTTGAGCGCCGCCTCGAGCGGCGGCTGCCCGTCCTCGATGTGGCGCGCGATGTTCTCGATCACCACGATGGCGTCGTCGACCACGAAACCTGCGGCGACCACCAGCGCCATCAGCGTCAGGTTGTTGATGGAAAAGCCGGCGAGATACATGAAGCCGAACGTGCCGACGAGCGACACCGGCACGGCGACGCTCGGGATGAGGGTCGCGGGCAGATTGCGCAGGAAAAGAAAGATCGCGAGCACCACCAGCGCGACCGCGATCAGCAGCTCCACCTGCACGTCGTGCACCGAGGCGCGGATCGTCACGGTGCGATCGGTGAGCACGGCGACGTCCACCGCCGCCGGCAGCGCCGCCTGCAGCTGCGGCAACTGGCGCTTGATGCGGTCCACCACCTCGATCACGTTCGCGCCCGGCTGGCGCTGGATGTTGAGGACGATCGCCGGCACCTGGTTCATCCAGGCGGCGAGCCTCACGTTCTCGGCGTCGTCGGCGATGCTGGCCACGTCCGAGAGAAACACCGGCGCGCCGTTCTTGTAGGCGACGACCACGCTGCGGTATTCCGCTGCGGAGCGCAGCTGGTCGTTGGCGTCGATGTTGTAGGCGCGGCTGGGCCCTTCCAGGCTGCCCTTCGCCTTTTTGACGTTGGCGGCAGCGATCGCGCCGCGCACGTCCTCGGGCCCCAGGCTCGCCGCCGCCAGCGCCTTCGGGTTGACCTGCACGCGCACGGCCGGGCGCTGCCCGCCGGAGAGGGTCACCAGCCCGACGCCCGCGACCTGCGAGAGCTTCTGCGCCAGCCGGGTGTCGGCCAGGTTCTGGATCTCCGGCAGCGCGAGAGTGTGCGATGAAAGGCCGAGCGTGAGGATCGGCGCGTCGGCCGGGTTCACCTTGCTGTAAACCGGAGGCGCCGGAAGATCCTGCGGCAGCAGGTTCGAGCCTGCGTTGATGGCCGCCTGCACCCCCTGCTCCGCGACGTCCAGCGGGATCGTGAGATCGAACTGCAGCGTGATCACCGATGCGCCGCCCGAGCTCGAGGAGAGCATCTGCTTGAGGCCCGGGATCTGGCCGAACTGCCGCTCGAGGGGCGCGGTGACCGACGAAGCCATCACCTCGGGGCTGGCGCCGGGATAGAAGGTGAAGGTCTGGATGGTCGGGTAGTCGACCTGCGGCAGCGCCGAGATCGGCAGCAGCCGGTAGGCGAACATGCCGGCAAGCAGGACCGCCACCATCAGCAGCGTGGTGGCCACCGGCCGCAGGATGAAAAGCCGCGACGGGTTCATCCGCGCTGCCTTTGAGGGTTCATCCACCCTCCGCGCGCCGCCGCTGTCCCTTGCCGGCGCCCTTGCCGGAAGCTTTGGCCTCGGCGGGCGGCTTGATTTCGGGTCGCTGCAAAGCGACCTCGACGCTCGCTCCCGGCCGCAACCGGTCGAGGCCGTCCGTGACCAGCGTTTCGCCGGCGGCGAGGCCTTCGCTCACCGCGACCCGCTGGCCATCGGCGGGACCCAGCTTCACGGGGCGCTGGGCCACGGTGTTGTCCGGCCTCACGACGTAGACGAAAAGGCCTTGCGCGCCGCGCTGCACCGCGGCCGAGGGAATCACGATGACGTCTTTCAGCGTGTCGAGCTTCATGCGCACGTTGACGAACTGGTTCGGAAACAGCGCACCGTCGTCATTCGCGAACTGCGCCTTGAGCTTCACCGTGCCGGTGGCAGGATCGACCTGATTGTCGGCCGAGGCGAGCGCCCCTTCGGCGAGTCTTGCCTTCTGCTCGCGGTCCCATGCCTCCACCTGGATCTTCTCGCCGGACTGCATGCGCTGCATGACGAGCGGGACGCTGTCCTGCGGCACGGTGAATACCACCGCGACGGGCTGCAGCTGAGTGATCACCACCAGACCATTCGCGTCGCCCGCGCGCACCACATTGCCGGGGTCGACGAGGCGCAGACCTGCACGGCCGCTCACCGGGGCGGTGATGCGCGTGTACACGAGCTGCAGCTTTGCGCTGTCGATCTGGCTGCGGTCGACCTGCACCGCGCCTTCGTACTGGCGCACCAGCGAGGCCTGGGTGTCGACCTGCTGCTTCGCGATCGAGTCCTGCGCGAACAGCGCCTGGTAGCGCGCGAGATCGAGCCGCGCGTTCTCGAGCAGCGCGCGATCGCGCGCGAGCTGGCCTTCGGCTTGCCCGAGCATTACCTGGAAGCTGCGCGGATCGATCTCCGCGAGCAATTGCCCTTGCTTCACGATCCGGCCTTCGTCGAACAGCACGCGCATCAGCTCGCCGTCGACGCGCGAGCGCACCGTCACCGTGCGCAGCGGCGTCACCGTGCCGAGGCCGTTCATGACCACGTCCACCTCGCCGAGAGTCGCCGGCGCAGCCACCACCGGCGTCGGTCCGCTGCCGGGAGCGCCCCGGCGGCCGGTCGGTGCCGCCTGGCGGTTCTGTGCATCGGCGCTCCAGAACTCGCGGTAAACGTAGTAGGCGGCGCCACCCACGACCAGGAGGCAACAGAGGGCAAAAAGAATCTTTCCTGTGCGGCTCATCAGAGCTCCAGCTTGTAGCCGACGCCGTAGATCGAGCGCACCAGGTCCTCGCCGGGTCGCACCTCGCCAAGCTTGCGGCGCAGGTTCTTCACGTGCGCATCGACGGTGCGGTCGGTGACCACGCGGTGGTCGGCGTACAGGCGCTCGAGCAGCTTTTCGCGTGACAGCACCCGGCCGGGAATCGCGGCGAGCGCGCCGAGGAGGCGAAATTCCACCGGCGTCAGGTCGAGGTCGCGGCCATCGAGCGCCGCGCGGTGGCGCGGCTCGTCGATGACCAGGCCTAACGCCGCCGCATCCGCCGCGGCGCGCGGGCGGCGCAGCAGCGCCTTCACGCGCGCCACCAGCTCGCGCACGCTGAACGGCTTGCAGACATAGTCATCGGCGCCGGTCTCGAGCCCGATCAGCCGGTCGATCTCCTCGACGCGCGCGGTGACCATCACCACCGGCACGTCGCTGAACTCGCGCAGCTCGCGGCAGATCTCGAGACCGTCGCGCCCGGGGAGCATCAGGTCGAGCAGCACCAGGTCGGGGGAATGGCTGCGCAGCCAGGGAATCGCCTCGAGACCGTTCTCGATGCAGTGCGGCTCGTAGCCCGCCGCCTTCAGGTAGTCGGCGATGAGCGTGGCGAGCTTCGGCTCGTCCTCGACGATGAGGATCTTCCCGCTCACGCGGCAGCCTCGGCGGCGGGAAGCGAGATGCGCACCGCGAGGCCGCCGAGCGCCGAGCCGAGCGCGGCGATCTCGCCGCCGTGCGCCTCGATCACGCTGCGCACGATGGCGAGGCCGAGGCCGGCGCCGCCGTTCGCCCGGCTGCGCGAGCCCTCGACGCGGTAGAACCGCTCGAAGAGATGCGGCATCGCCTCGGCCGGAACCCCGGGCGCCGAGTCCTCGAACTCGATCACCACGCGGCCGCCCTCGCGCCGCGCGCCGATGCGCAGCCGTCCGCCGGGGTCGGTGTAGCGCAGCGAGTTCTCCAGCAGGTTCCTGAACGCCTGCACCAGGCGGTCGGTGTCGGCGAACACCCGGGCGCCTTGCGTCCAGTGCTTGTCGATGGCGAGGCGCCGCTCCTCGATGCGCGCGGCGAACGATGCCACCGCCTGCTCGAGCAGCTCTGCGGCGTCGGCCGGCTCCTTCCGATAGGCGAGCGCACCGACATCGGCGAGCGCGAGCTGGTAGAGGTCTTCGACCAGCTTGCCGAGCGCGGCGACCTCGCCGTTCAGGGCGCCGAGCGATTCGCGCGTCAGCGGCCGCACGCCGTCCTCGAGCGCCTCGAGCTGGGCCTTGAGCACCGCGAGCGGCGTGCGCAGCTCGTGCGACACGTCGGCCATGAAGCGGCGGCGCAGCTGCTCGTTGCGCTCGAGCGCTTGGGCGAGACGGTTGAAGTCCTCGGCCAGCCGGCCAAGCTCGTCGCGCGAGCGCACCGGAACGCGCGTGCCGTAGGCGCCGGCCGCGAGGCGATGCGTGGCCTCGGCGAGGCGCCTGAGCGGCTGCAGGAACACTCGCGCAAGCACCACCGCCACCAGCGCCGCGAGCGCGAGCGACAGGACGGCGATGATCCAGCTCGCGCGCAGCTGCTCCTGCTGGAAGCTCAGGTCGGCGGCGCTGCTCAGCCTGCGGAAGGGCGCCTGTCCGATCCAGCCGACGATGCGGTCATCGACCACCACGGGACGCACCGCGGCATCGTGCGGCAGTTCGGGATTGCCGACCACCGTGCGGCGCGACGCGTCGAGCAGGGTAAGCCGCTGGACTGATTGCGCCGGCGCAGCGAGCTCGCGCAGACGCGGGTAGTTGCCGCGCACGAACTCCCAGTCGCCCTTTCGCCGGTACTCGTCGGCGAGCACGGCGGTCAGGGCATCGAGCCGCTGCGACTCGACCTGGTTGAGATAGCCGAAGAAGCCGGATTGAAAGCTCAAGCGCGTCGCCACCGCCATTGCGGCGGCCGCGGCCGCACTCGCCGCAAGGATGGCGAGAAACAGCTTGAAGGCGATTCCGGGCTTCATGCTGCGCATGGTCGCTCGCAGCGGCGGCGTCGATCAAGCGCGCGCCGCCGGCGGCGCGCATTCTTCACCGCTTTTTCACATTTTACTTTCGGGCCGCCAGAGCTGGCCGTGCAGCGCGGCTTCGAGCTCGGCCGCCTCCTGCGACGCGGCGGCGGCGCGCGCATGGCTGATGAGGCGCGTGAGCTGCGTGTTGCTGCGCGCAAGCGAGCGCAGCAGGCTGCGGTGGATCGCGTGCTGCAGGCGCACCGAGGTGCCCGAGTTGCCTTCGTAGAGCGCGAGGAACTCACGCGCCGGGAACTCGAGCAGGCAGGCACTCTCGCGGATGCGCGCGCTCGCAGCATGCGCGCTACGCTCGAGAAGCGCGAGATAGCCGACGAGCTCCCCCGGCCCGGCGAGGGCGACGCGCCTCTCAAGATCTTTTTCCAGAGAGAGAATTTCAACAGCACCGCGGACCACGAGGTAGCAAGCGTGGGCCGGCTGCCCGGCGGCGAACAGCGGCGCGCCGCGCGCCAACTCGAGCGCGCGGCTGGCGGCGACCATCTCGTCGATCTGGTAGGCGTCGAAGCCCTCGAAGAAATGCAGCAGCGGCAGGAACGCGCGCCAGTCGAAGCCCGGTTTCCTTCCCTGCAGCGCCTGCGTCACAGGCCCCGGGGCGCGAACCGGGCGATCCTCCGCCGCCGGATGCTCGCGCAGCCTGGCATTGAGGGCGCGCAGCCGCTCGGCGAGCACGCGGGTGATCGCACGCTGCATCTCGAGCGCTGCCGCGTCGCGGCTCGCCACCATGGCGCGGAAGTCCTCGCGCTCGATGAACCAGCCTTCGACGCCGCTGCGCGCCACCACCGTGGCTGAGCACACGCCGCGCTCGATCAGCGCCATCTCGCCGAACATCTCGCCTGCCCCGAGTTCGGCCACCGTGTGCATGCCGCCGCCGGGCAACGCCACCTGCGCCTCGACCCGCCCTTCGCGGATGAGGAAGGTGCCGCGCGAAACCTCGCCCTGCCGCACCAGGCGCGCGCCCTGGAGATACGCTACCGGCCGGGCGATCGAAACCAGCTTCTCGGGGAAGATGGACTTGCTCACCGTGCGGGCGAGCGCGCTGCGACCGTCACCAGCGTCACCAGTTCGTAGGTGAATGCTTCGACGAACGCCTCCGGATAGGCCGCCTGTTGCATCGCCCATCTGACGCGGCTGCCAAGCCGCGCACGCTTGTAGATGTTCAGCCTGGGGGCGAGCGTTCTCGCCCCGTCGGAGATGGTCTCGTTCATGCGGTGCAGGCGGTCGGCTGCCTCCCTGTCGGCGCGACCCAGGCTCTCGGGCGGCATGCGCTTGCGCAGCTCGTCGACCGCCCACTGCGCGAAGGCATCCACCTCCTTGGTGTCAAACCAGCCGAGCGCCATGTGCCGGATTCTCGCACCAGTTGCGCCATATGTGCCGGTAGACCGCCTCAAGCTCGCGCGTGAACTTCGCTTCGTCCATCAGCGCCGAGCCCTGCATGCGCGCGCGCAGCGTGCCGCGCAGCGTCGCGAGCGCCGCCGTATCGCGCGCCTTGTCGATCGCGAGATCGACGTAGCGTGCGGGCGCCGGCGCAATCCAGTCGGCGAGGCCGAGCGTGGCAAGCGCGCTGGATGCGCTGCGCGATACCGATCTCGCCCCCGGCGCGGTCAGCACCGGGACGCCCATCCACAGCGCGTCGCAGGTCGTGGTGCCGCCGCTGTAAGGAAACGTATCCAGGGCGATGTCGACTTCGTTGAACAGCCGCAAATACCCGTCGAGCGGCATTGGGGGCACGCACCTGATGCGCGCCGGCGCGACGCCGCCCGCAGCGAGTTCGCGCAGCAACGACTCGCTCGCGCGTCCGGCGGGGACACCGGCCACCAGGAGGCGCGCATCCGGCAGGCGCATGAGCAGCTCGCTCCAGTGTGCGCGCGTGGTGCGCGAGATCTTGGGCACCTGGTTGAACGAGCCGAACGTAGGGAAGCCGTTGCGCGCGCAAGGCGGCGCATCGGCAGGGTCGATCGTCAGGAACGGCCGGTAGCACCACTGGCTTTCGGGCAGCCGCAGCAGCGTCTCAGTGTGCAGGCTCTCGCTCGCACCGGGCGGATCGGTACGGCGATCGCAGACCCGGTACTGCATGCGGCGCATGCCGGTGCTATGCAGGTATCCGAGCCACGACGCCTGCACCGGCGCCGGCTGTTGCGCGAATACCCCCAGCCGGCATTCGCCAGCGTGCCCGGTCAGGTCGATCAGCAGGTCGATGCCATCACCGCGGATAGCGTCGGCGAGCGCGTTGTCGCTCATCGAGGCCGCATCACGCCAGCCGTCCGCGAGCTCGCGCAGCTCCGCCGTGACGCTGTCGCTGTTCGCGCCGGTCATATAGCAGCGGGCTTCGAACTGCGAGCGGTCGTGCCGGGCAAGCACCGGCCGGAGAAAAAGCGCCACCGGATGCCGGTAGAACTCGGACGAGACATAGCCGACACGCAGCCGCCGTCCGGCATCTCTCGCGTTCTTGAATTCCGTGCGAGGCCTATGCGTTGCTTCCAGCCGCTCGGCGAACGCGCGGTGGCGCGCGAACAGCTCCGCGTCGGACACCGCCTCCGACAGCAGCAGCGTCAGCAGCTCGCCCGATTCGAGCTCGAGCGCTTGCGGCGCAAGGCCGCGCGCCACGTGGTAGCAGCGCAACGCTTCGTCGATCCTGCCTCGGCGCGCAGCAGAGCGCAGAGCCTGCCGTGGGCCGGCAGGTAATCGGGCGCGAACTCGATCGCGCGGCGCAGCGCCTCCTCTGCCTCGTCGAACCGCTCGAGCTTGCGCAGCACGACGCCGTAGTTGTACCAGGCGCCGGCGTAGTCGGGACGCTGCTCGAGGGCGATGCGCAGCTGCTCCGCCGCTTCCCCCGGCCGGCCCAGGGCATCGAGCGCATTCGACAGCGCGACCTGGGCCTCGGGAAAGTCGCGCTTCGCGCGGAGCGCCTTGCGCAGCAGCTGTGCTGCGCCCTGCGGGTCGCCACCGCGCGCGAACACCATGTTCGCGACGTTGTAGTTGGCGTAGGGATTTTCCGCGTCGCGCTCGAGCAGCGCCCGGTACGCGGCCTCGGCAGCGTCGAGCTCTCCGCCTTCTTCGAGCGCCGCGCCGAGGTTGAGATAGCCGGCGGCGTGCAACGGATCGGCCGCGATCGCGCCGCGGTAGAGCTCGCAGGCCTCGCCGCGGCGTCCCTCCCGTTCGGCGCGCTTGCCGGCCGCGACCAGCTCGCTCGCGCGGGGCGCGGCGCCGAAGCGCGCAACAAGCCAGCTCAACATGAATGCGTCGTCTCCCCGAAGATTCGCGGGACAGCGAGTGTACACTCGCGCGGCGTGGCACCGACCGTCGACCCGGACAAGCTGCTCGCAGTCGTTGCCGAGGTGGCGCGCGAGGCGCGGCCGCACGTCGAGGCGCATGTCGCGCTCGACAGCCCGCTCGAGCGCGAGCTCGGCCTCGACAGCCTGGCACGCGTCGAGCTGGTGCTGCGCCTGGAGCGCGAGTTCGGCGCCAGCCTCCCCGAGCAGGCGCTCGCCGCGGCCGAGACGCCCCGCGACCTGCTGCGCTTCCTGCTGGCGAGCGCCGGCCAGGCGCCGCGCGCCGCCGACGCAAGCGTGGCGAGCCTGGTGCAGTCGGAAGGCGTGCGCCCGCCCGCGCAGGCGCAGACGCTCACCGAAGCGCTCGAGTATCACGTCGAGCGTCAACCTGAAAGACTGACGGTTTTCCTGTACGAAGAGCAGAAGGAAACTCAGATAACCTACCGCGCGCTGTGGGAAGGCGCGCTCGGTTACGCCGCGCGTCTCGCCGCCGCCGGGCTGCAACCCGGGCAGCCGGTGGCGATCATGCTGCCGACATCCAGGGAGTACCTCTACTCCTTCTACGGCGTGCTGCTCGCCGGCGGCGTGCCGGTGCCGCTCTACCCGCCGGCGCGGCTGACGACGATCGAGGACCACATGACGCGCCACGTCGGCGTCCTGAAGAGCTGCGGCGCGACGCTCATGATCACGATCCCGGAGGCGAAGGCGCTCGCCTGGCTGCTGCGCGCACAGGTGGAGTCCTTGCAGATGGTCCTGGTGCCGGATGATTTCAAGAATTTCGTCGATAAAAAATTTTCTCCCGTGCATGGCAAACGGGGTGACATCGGCTTCCTGCAGTACACCTCGGGCAGCACGGGCAATCCGAAGGGCGTGGTGCTTTCGCACGCCAACCTGCTGGTCAACGTCCAGGCGATGGGCGCGGCGGTGCGCGCCGGCCCCGCCGACGTGTTCGTGAGCTGGCTTCCGCTCTACCACGACATGGGTCTGATCGGCGGCTGCTTCGCCACCATGTTCCTCGGCTTCCCCGTGGTGCTGATGTCGCCGCTGGCGTTCCTGTCGCGGCCGAGCGCATGGATGCGCGCCATCCACCGCCACCGCGGCACCATATCGGGCGGCCCGAACTTCTCCTACGAGCTGTGCCTGCGGCGCATCGCAGACCAGGACATGGAGGGCATCGACCTTTCCTCGTGGCGTTTCGCCTTCAACGGCGCAGAACCGGTGAGCCCGGAAACAATTCTTAACTTTGAAAGTAGATTTTCCAAATGGGGCTTTCGCAAGAACTGCCTGTCTCCCGTGTACGGCCTCGCCGAGTGCACGGTGGGCGTGGCGTTCACCACGCCGGGCGAGCCGTGGCGCGTCGATTTGCTCGATCGCGATGCGTTTTCGAGCACCGCAGAGGCGGTTCCTGCCGACCCCGGCGATTCTTCTCCATTGAAAATCGTGGGCTGCGGCCAGGTGATCCGGGACCACGACCTGCGCGTGGTCGATGCGGCGGGCCTGGAGCTGCCGGACCGCCAGGAAGGCTTGCTGCAGTTCCGCGGCGCTTCGGCCACCTCGGGCTACTACCGCAACCCCGAGGCAACGAAGCAGCTGTTCTCCGGAGAGTGGGTGAATACCGGCGACCGCGCCTACCTGTCGGGGGGCATGGTCTACATCACCGGACGCGAGAAGGACATCATCATCCGCGGCGGCCGCAACATCAGCCCCTACGAGCTGGAGCAGGCGGTCGGCGACCTCGCCGGCGTGCGGCGCGGCTGCGTCGCAGTGTTCGGCAGCCTCGACAAGGCGAGCGGCACCGAGCGGCTGGTGGTGATTGCCGAGATGCGCGAAGCCGGCACTGCGCGCCACGATGAAGTCAGGCGCATGATCAACGAGCTCGCGGTCAGCCTGATCGGCGCGCCGGCGGACGACATCGTGCTTGCGCCGCCGGCTACCGTGCCGAAAACCTCGAGCGGCAAGATCCGGCGCGTCGCGGCTCGCGAGTTCTACGAGCGCGGCGCCTCGTCGGTGAAGCCGCACGCCGTGTGGCTGCAGTTCCTGCGCCTGGTGCTCGCCGGCGCCATGCCGCAGTTGCGCCGGGGGCGGCGCGCACTCCTCGGCCTGCTGTTCGCGTTGCGCGGCTACCTGGTGTTCGGTGCGCTGTTTCCCTTTGCTTTCCTTGCCGCAATGTTCGCGCCCGCGCGCATCTGCTGGAACGTGGGAAGAAATGTGGCTCGCCTTTTTCTGAAGCTCTCCGGCATTCCGCTAGTGGTTCGCGGGCTGGAAAACCTGCCTCAGGCGAAAGCCGCGGTTCTGGCGGTGAACCACACCAGCTACCTGGACGCGGTGGTGCTGCTGTCGTTGCTCGATTACCGCGGCTACGCCTTCGTCGCCAAGCGCGAGTTCGAGGGCAATTTCTGGATGCGCACGCTGCTGTCGGGTTTCGGCACCCAGTTTGTCGAGCGCTTCGACGTCGCGAAGAGCGCCGCGCAGGCAAACGAGCTGACGGAAGCCGCGAAGCGCGGCAAGTCGCTGATCGCTTTCCCCGAGGGAATGCTGAAGCGCGCGACCGGGCTCTTGCCGTTCCGCACCGGCGCTTTCCAGGCGGCGGCGCAGGCCGGCATTGCGGTGGTACCGGTGGCCCTGCGCGGGGTGCGCTCGGTGCTGCGCGACGGCACCTGGTATCTGCGCCGCTCGCCCGTCGCGGTCACCGTCGGCGAGCCCATCGCGCCGCAGGGCGATGACTGGAATGCCGCCGTGCGGCTGCGCGACCGCGTGCGCGCCGAGATCCTCAGGCACTGCGGCGAGCCGGACCTGGAGCCCGCGGCGAGGTAGTATCACCTACCAGGCCAGGGAATAACTGCCGCATCCCGGACGTTTGCATTCCATTGTTCACCGTGAAGGAGACCCCATGATTCGTGCTATCGCGGTATTGCTGATTGCCGCCGTATCCGCCGTTGCCGTTGCCCAGGCTCCAGCCAACCCGCCCGTGAGAATCCGCGGCACGGTGGAAAAAATCGACGGCCAGATCCTGACCATCAAGACCAACAGCGGCCAGAGCATGACCGTCAGGCTGGCGGACAGCTTCGTGGTCATGGGGATCGCCAAGGCGAGCGTTGCCGACATCGGCAGCGGCAAGTTCATCGGCACCACCACCGTCGGCGAGCGCGACGGCGCGCTGGTTGCGCTGGAGGTTCACATTTTCCCGGAGAACATGCGCGGCACCGGCGAAGGGCACTACGACTGGGACCTGAGGCCAGCCAGCAAGATGACCAATGCGAACGTGGCCAACGTGACGAACATGGGCAAGGACCGCGTCCTCACGGTGCAATACAAGGGCGGAGAAAAGAAGGTCCTGGTACCGGAGAACGCGGTCGTCGTGGCGTTCACACCGGCGGAGCGCAGCGAGCTCAAGCCCGGCGCCAAGGTGTTCGTGAATTCGCAGCGCCAGCCCGACGGCAGCCTGACCGCGCCGCGCGTCAACGTCGGGCTGAAGGGGCAGATCCCGCCGATGTAGCGCGCCGCGCGCGCGGGCGGCGCAACTAATGCGGGCGAAGCAGGTAGGTTTTTTGCACCCCGCCGTCCGGCAGCGGTTTGATCACCTCGTTGCAAGGGACGTCGGCATCGGCCGGGAAATTGAGCGTCAGGGTCTTGAATTCGCATACCCTGATCGGTACCGAGCAGGGGCGCACCCATTTCTCGTATGGAATCCCATGGGTCGGCGAGAACCCGACATGCCCGCATTGCGTCTGATACCAGGCGGGGCCAGTGACATTCCAGCGGTCGGCGCTCCCGGAGTCGGGTCGCTGCGCCATTGCGCCGGTGCTGACGGCAGCCAGCAAACTAAGTAGCAACGTTTTTGTCATGATCAGGCTCCTTGTCCAGCCCTCGGGAAGCGTCCGCCGTACGACCATCCGCGCGGCGGCGTTTCGCTTCCGTCTCGATCGCCGCGATAAGCGCGGGCTGCTGGCCCACTAGCTGGTAAAAATCCGCTACGTTAAGCACCAGCACGGTGCAAGGCGTCAGCGTCGCCACATCGGCCGAGCGCGGCCTGCGGTCGAGCAGCGCCATCTCGCCGAAAAAATCACCGTCGCGCAATGCTCTGGTGCGAGGGCCGAGCCGCACCTCAACCTCGCCCGTGACGATGAAGAACATCGAGTCGCCGGCTTCGCCCTTGCGAATCACCGTCACGCCCGCCGCGTAGCTGCGGGAGCGCAGGCGCCCGACGATATCGGAAATAGCGATTGCGCCGACTTCAGAAAAGAACGGCACGCGTGCGACCAGGTCCCAGATGCGCACGAATTCCCGCCGGCGCACTTCCTCGGCAAACCCGGTTGCGAGGATGCCGGCGAGCAGCGCCAGGACCGCTATGCCGCACAGCATGACCAAGCCGCCGACTACGCGACCCGGCGCGCTCTGCGGCACCACGTCCCCATAGCCGGTCGTCGTGAGCGTGACTACCGCCCACCACAACGAAGCCGGAATGCTGCCGAAAGCCTCCGGCTGGCGCTCGCCCTCAAGCCAGTGCTCGATCGTCGCCGCCGAAAACAGCACGATCGCGAAAAGAGCCGCCGCGGCCGCAATCGCCGAGCGCTCGTTGTGAAACACGCGCGCGATCATCTCGACGCCCGGCGCATGCGTGGCGAGCTTCAGCACCCACAGCAGCACAAATACTGACGCCGACTCGGCGCCGAGCCGCATCCCTCCCGAAACCGCGGCCACCGCCGGCATCACGGCGAGCAGGTCAATCACCCCTTCGGGCGAAATCACCCAGCGCAGTCTCGATCGACCCTCGGTAGCCGCATGCAGGTGAGGCATTTCCGGCGCGACCCAGAGCCGCACGAGGTATTCGAAAAAAAACAGCACAGCGACGATGCCGGTTATGGTGGCCGCAACCGCGCGCGCAGCGGGCGCGATGCCGTCAACCGTTCCGGCCGAGACCGAGGAAATGCCGATCAGGATGAGCAAGACTTCGAGCGTGCGCACCCGGCGTGCGGCGTGCGCGACGCTGCCCGGATCAAGCAGCCCGAAGACTCCCGTTCGCAGCGACAACCCAGCCCCCTTGGAATTCACACGGCTGAGACAACATAATGGCACGTAGTCATGCGGCCCGACAAAAGACCCAAGCCCCTGGGTGTCTGTAGCGTCTGCTATGCGCTGACGAACCGGCACGAATATCTCAACCACCGCTGCAATAAGGTGGTCAGCGGCAGGCGCTGTTACGGCACGTTCAAGAGCGCCATGACCTATCTGTGGGACCAATGCGAGTCCTGCGAGGCCACCGGGAAAGTCGGAACCCAGGTATGCAGCGAGTGTTCGGGGTTCGGCTGGAAAGTGTACGGCTAGCGCCTGCTGCGGGTCGCGGCGAGCCGGACCTGGAGCCCACCGTCAGATAGTGTCAGTCAGTAACCAAGCTCAGGTCGTATTACTTATTGCGTTCCCGACCTCCCTATTCATCTTTGCCGCGACCTTTACCCTGCCCTTTCCCCTGACCCCGATGTGGCTCCTGCGAGGCTGCCCTACCTTCCGGTCTATGTTCTTGGCCTTGCGACATTGGCGCGCGCTGCTCGGGCGGCGCTGCAGGAGCGCGCGCTGACTGCG
>WNGA01006261.1_pt1 | contig 17040 bp, 13 predicted proteins | sample 5400061 | NCBI WGS metagenome assembly WNGA01 (sample SAMN13153366, study PRJNA577476) | soil metagenome | isolation source: 100 cm soil or saprolite under grassland replicate 2 | place: USA:California | collected 2016-06-15 | reverse complement strand
GGCTCACTCCTTTCCTCCGATTGGTCTCGAAGGCGAGGGTGAGCCGAGAAACGGACGGCACCCGGTCAAGAAGGCCGGGTGCCGTCCTCTCAAGCCTCTACGAAGGCCCCATGTGTCGGGACCACTCGGTGATAGTCCAACCTAGTAGAGAGCGGTCGCGAGCCGTCGCCGGTAACGCTGGGTGAGCGGCTGCTCGTGCCCGAGTTCGGCAAGGAGCGCGACCGCGAGCTCGCGCATCCGCCCGACGCATGGCTCAGCGAGCGGATCGGTGAGATCCGATTAGGCACGGCACAACCGAGGCGGCCCGGCGGCTCGTTGAAGAGTCGCCGCGCGTGGCCGCGCATCATCCAGATCATCATCAGCGGGCAGGCGAGGATCAGGGCGATGAAGAGCAGCTCTCTCACGACTGCCGTCGATCGGTCGGCGCCCGGTTCGCCAGCTTCACGGCGACATGGACCGTCGCCGCAACGGCAGCGACCCAGAAGATCATCATGAAGCTCATCCAGGCCCAGTCCCACCCACTCATCCAGCCGTGCATTACGGGCCTCCTTTCGCTTACTCCCGAAGTGTCCCTGTGGGTCCCAGAAACTCGCGTCGCCTTAACATTGACCGGCACCGGCCTTGAGGGCGGCCGGCTTTGGCGGATTCGTTTCGCGCTGGTAGATCGACCGAGCCGCGGCCGGCGACTGCGCGCAGTGCTTCAGGCACGCGCGCGCAAACCGACGGGCTGGCAGTTCGAAACTCGTGATGGGCCGCTACGCGGCGAGTTCGTATTCGTGAAGGAGACCGCCGAGCCGGTCGCGCCGGCGCACACGCCACTCGTGGTCAGGCGGCGGGCCGGGTTTCGTCTTGGGGAGCGGGGCTTGCTGGTCGAGCGTGCGGTGTGGCCGGTGCGTGTTGTAGTAGGTGACGTACTCGCGCAGAACCGTTTCAAGCTGCCTGCGGGAGACGATCAGGATCCGGTCGAGGCACTCGCGCCGGACGCTGCCGACCCAGCGCTCGGCGTGCGCTTGCGCCCGTGGCGCCGCGATCGGGGCCTTGATCGGCCTGAGCCCTTCCGACCGGAAGACCTCGTCGAAGGCTGCTGTGAATTTGCGGTCGCGGTCGCGGATCAGGATCCGATGCCTTTGCTCCTGCTCGGCGAGGGTCATGAGCAGGTTGCGCGCCTGCTGCACGACCCAGGCGCCATCGGGATTGGCGGTGACGCCGGCGAGATACACACGACGCCGGGACAGCTCGATGAAAAAGAGCACGTAGAACCGGCGCAGCCAGAGCGTCTCGACCGTGATGAAGTCACACTCGAGGATTGTGGCCGCCTGCTGGCGCAGGAACTCCCGCCAGCTGACACTCGCGCGTCTGGGTGCGGGCTCGATGCCCTTGCGGTGGAGCACGTTCCAGACGCTACTCGGCGAGAGCCCGATCCCGAGCCCGACCAGTTCGCCATGGATGCGCTTGTATCCCCAACTCGGGTTCTCCGCCGCCAGACGCAGGATCAGCTGTCGCGTCTCTGCGAGGAGCGGCGGCCGACCCGGCCGTCGGCCCTCATACGTCCAGCGGCGGCGGACGAGGTCACGATGCCAGCGCAAAAGCGTCGCCGGCTGGACCAAGAACGAGCACGGCCGCGGCAAAAGCCGGCCGAGTGCAGCCAGCAAGACACGATCGGCAGACCGCAGACGCGGCCGACCTACCTGGCGCCGCAACACCTGCAGCTCATGGCGCAGCACCAAGATCTCCACTTCCTTCGCCCGCTCCGAACGACCAAACAGAATCAGCAGCTCGAACAGACGGCGAACGACCCAGTAAGCGAAGGACAGACCCTCAACCAACAGACGTCGACTACCCATCGGCCGACGCTACCCGCTCGAACGACCCAGGGTACCTCCTCCCTCTCCACCCTCTCCACCCGCGCACGGCCCTGCAGAAACGCCGAACGAGTTTGTGGGACCCACACGGCTGCTTCACGCCACAGCTGCACGACCAGACGCAGCTCGCGCTCGCCCAGCACCGGCTCGACCGCCCGCACCGTCCCCACCGACCCGCCGATCTCGATCCGCTCGCCGACCTCAAACGGCCGGTCCCGCGTGAGGCGACCGGTCGCGATTACCTCCTCGCCGCGGCGCAGCTCATACCGATAATCGAAGATGGGCATCGGGCACGCGAACGATACGCACGGGTCCATCAGCGAGATCCTCGTGCGCGCCTACCCGGGAATGCTCGCTGGCGGTCTCGGCGAGGCTCAGGCGCCTGGAAGCGCAGTCGCCAGCGCGCGCTCGAGCTCGCCTACGTCGATGCTGCCGCCGCTGCCCGCGCGAATGAGCTTCCCGAGCGCTTTGCCCCAGAGCACATACACGTCGTCGAAGCGGAGCGGGCGCAGGTCGAACAACGACCAGTTCTCGTCCGACACGAACAACAGCACCGGTGTGACCGCGACGTCGCGCCACTCCTCGTGCTCCGCGACGACCCGGGAGACGGCCTCGACCTGGGGTTTCACTCCCTCAATGAGCTTAGTGCGATCGCGGCCACCCACGTAGAGGCGGAGATCGGTCTTGAACCAGCCGCCCAAGTCACGCTGCTCGACGCGGCCCTTGTAGTGCTTGGTGTCGATCACGAACACGCCAGCCTGGCTGACCACGAGATGGTCGATGTTCGCCCTGGAGCCAGGAATGCGACGGTCGTGCAGGACGGCGATCCCCTCCTCGCGCAACCGGTCGAGGCTATGTCCGATCGTCTGCTCGCCGCGAGCCCCGGTCGCCCAGGCAGTCGTCGAGTGCGGATCGGAGGAGAGGGCCAGCAGGAGCCCACCCAGATGTTTGTGCCGAGTCCGGATCTGCGTCACCCGCCGCTCGTGGCGGCGCTTCCACTCGCGCGCCGCCGACGCGCCCGCCTCTCCGCGGTCTATCTCGACGACGGGCGCCGCGCCGGCTGTCTCCTCCCCTGCGAAGCATGCTTCGCAGGTCGCCGTCTTCGTCGTTCGGTCCCAGCGGGCAAGCGAGCCGCGCAGCAGTTCGCTGCCGCAAGCCGCGCAGGTCGCCGGATAGCGCAGACGGATCAGCTCGTCGGCCACAGCCATCCCAGCGAGTATCGGCAGCCCGCCGCGCGCCCACAATCCACCTTCGGCTGGTCCCGCCGGGGCGGTCGGACACTCGCTGAAGCAGCTTGGGCGGCGGGATCTCGTCGGCGATCGAGCGGCTACGCGATTCGCCGCGTTAGGCTGCGGCGCCGCGCGGACGTGCGCGCTGAAGCTGCCGCGAGCAATGTGGGAAAGTCATGCCGGCGATCTACCACTTCACCCATGGCAAGAATCTGGAGGCGATCGTCGCCGCCGGCGAGCTGCGCGCCTCCGCGACGGCGGCGACCACTGTCGACATCGCCGATGCCAAGATCAAGGGTGGCCGCAAGAACCGCGCAGTCACATGCGGTCCAGGCGGGACGGTGGGTGATTACGTTCCGTTCTACTTCGCGCCGCGCTCGCCGATGCTCTTCCGCATCCAGCAGGGCGGCGTCGAAGGGGTGGACGGGAACCCAGCCGGGCTGGTCTATTTTGCGACCACGACCGAGCGTCTCGACGCGGCGGGCCTGCCGTGGGTGTCCACTGACGGAAACGCAGCAGCCGCGGTCACCCAGTTCTTCGACGACCCGGCCCTCCTTGGCGAGAAGGTCGACTGGCCCCTGATGGGCGCGGTCTACTGGAACAACACCGCGGAGGACGGAGACCGTGTCCGCCGCCGCGGCGCGGAGTGCCTGGTCCATCGAGTCGTCCCCCTTGAGGTGATCGACGAGATCGGTGTCTACAACACGGCCGCTCAGACGCGGGCAGGGGAGATTCTCGCGGCTGCGGGCAGGGACCTCCCGGTTGCCGTCCGTCCGAACTGGTACTTCTAAGCGATGATCGAGTTCGCGACCGGCAATCTTCTCGATGCGGACGTCGACGCCCTCGTCAACACGGTCAACACCGAGGGAGTCATGGGCAAGGGTGTGGCGCTCCAGTTCCGGCGCGCCTACACCTCGAACTACGAGGCATACCGCGCTGCGTGTGCACGGGGCGAGGTGGAGATCGGTCGTATGTTCGTCTACGACACCGGGCGTCTCCATCGGCCGCGCTGGATCATCAACTTCCCGACCAAGCGGCACTGGCGCTCGAAGTCACGCATCGAGGACATCGAAGCCGGGCTGGTTGACCTCCGCGACGTACTTACGCGTCTCGAGATCAAGTCGGTCGCGCTCCCGGCACTTGGTGCAGGGCTCGGAGGATTGCGCTGGGATGACGTACAGCCACGGATCGAAGCTGCCCTCGGCGACCTTCCGATTCGAGTGGTGGTCTACCCGCCGCAGGCGCCGCCAGCGCCCGAAGAAATGCCCGATGCGCGACGGCGGCCGAAACTCACAGCGGCGCGTGCAGCGGTACTCGGCCTCCTCGCGCGATTCACAACTCCGGAAGAGGGCGCGACGCCTCTTGCCGTCCAGAAGCTTGTCTACTTCCTGCAGGTGGCGGGCGAGCCGCTGCAGCTCAACTTCGCGCGCGGCAAATACGGGCCTTATGCCGACGCGACGCGGCACGTTGTCCAAGCACTCGAGGGCCACTACCTTGTCGGCTACGGGGACGGGACCGGTGACCGGACGATCCGGCTGCTGCCGCAAGCATCCGAGGAGGCTTCCAACCGGCTGCGCGACCACCACGAGACGCTGGAACGCTTCGAGCGCGTTGCTGAGCTGATCGACGGCTTCGAGTCTCCATACGGGCTCGAGCTACTCGCAACGACGCACTGGGCTGCGGTCCACGAGGGCGCTGGCCACGTCGACGAGGCGATTGCCACCGTTCGTAGCTGGAGCGCGCGGAAGGAGCGGCTCTTCACCCCCGAGCACATCACCGTCGCCTGGGAACGACTCGCCGAGACCGGATGGCTCGAGTCGACGCGAGTGCTCGCTCCGGCGTAGCAGGACACCAAGGGCCGCCCGCCAGCGTCGAGCACTCGGCGGCGTCCGGGCTGCGTACAGTACGGGCGGGCAAACCACTACCACCGCGAAATTGGGAACTTCTCATCGCGGCGCCGGCCACTACTGGGCTGACCCGTGCGGTGGCTCTTGCGTCTCCAAGCGAGTTGTCGACGCCAGCCGCCGCCGCCAAGACTTCGGCAGCTTCCAGGCACACTATGTCCATGAGCGACGAGTTGCTCGCTGACGAGTTGCCGTGGCCTGCTGAGGGCGATGACCCCTTCAAGATGGGTTCGAGCTCGCGGGCGCTGATCGCCTGCCTAAACTTCACCCACGACGAGCCGTGGGGCGGCATCGCCGAAGGCTTCAAGATGATGGCCGATCTCGGTATCCGCCACATCGAGCAGACCGGGCACGACCACGACTTCCTCGTCTACCCGATCGTTTACTGCTATCGGCATTACATCGAGCTTTCGCTGAAGGAGATCATCCGCGCTGCTCGCAAGCTGCTCGACGAACCGGGTGGTGTGCCGCCAACCCACAACCTCGACGCGCTCTGGAACACCGCCGAGCCGTTGCTGAAGCGGATCGAGGACAGCCCCGAGACGTACCGGAACGTGCGTAGCAGCCTCGCGCGGTTCAACGAGCTCGATCCGCAGTCCGATGCCTTCCGCTACCCGGTCAGAGCGAACGGCGACGCGAGCCTGCGGGGAGTGAAGAACCTCGATCTCGGCCAGGTGCGTGACGTCTTCGAGCGGCTCAGCGGCTTCCTCCTCGGCGCAACCGAGCAGACGCTCGTCGAGCTGGACTTCAAGCGCGAGATTGCTCAGTGGTACGGCCCTTAGCGCCTGCACGGAGCTAGGAGGGCCTGGCGCCTTCCATCCCGCGCTGATCCCGCACGAGGCCGGCGGAAGGCCCCGGCGGGGCCCGGAAATCCCCGCAAGACAACGGGAGGAAAGCCCTACTCTCGCCGCGAATCCCCGCGTATCCCCGAGTCGGCCCCGGAGACCTCTGTCCGGTCTGTCACGCCGGAGGTCGCGGGTTCGAGTCCCGTCGCTCCCGTAAAGTTCCTGCAAATCAGCATGTTCTGTTGCCGAGGTAGGCGTAAACGACCGCCGGCTTCACTCAATCCCGCGTCGATCCCGCACGCGAATCCGCCTGAAATCGCCGCAGGAAGCCGGTCAGAGCCGGTAATCCCCGCAACGCGGAGGGTCGGCCTACTCGACCGGAGGTCATTCGGTGAACGGATGCAGAAGTGCCGTATTTGCAGATGCTTTCGCCTTCGCAGGCGATAGCGTGGTGGCCATCCCGCGGGGATCCGGTCGTCCGCATTCTGTTCTCGCGCGCGCGTAACAGGTAAAGCTGAGATGCGGCACCCTCGCAGCAAATGGGGGCGAGTCCGGAGGTGATGCTTAAGGGGTCGTTTTACGTCGACTGCAACCGCTTGAGGACGTCGCGCATCTTCGCGCGACCGACTCCGGCTGCGGCACCCGCCTCCGTTTTGCTCAAGGGCCAAGCGTGGCGGCGCAGAGCGCGGCCGGCGAGGCGGGCAGCGGATGATCGGCCGATGGGCAGACGACCGCGGCGGCGCCGCCACCGCGGCGCGTGGGCTCGGCCGCGGCCTCTAGCTCGCCGTCAGGCAAGACCTCGATTGCCGTCGCCGCGCCGATCTCGGGCACCTGTGCGGCGATGCGTTGGCCGAAGCGCGCGCTCAACTCGGCGCCGTATTGGGCGGCGAATGCCGGTTCGGCGATTGTGGGCGAGTTGCGCTGTGTGGCACGCGGCGCGGCGATCGCTTGCGGAAGCGACATGCCGAAGTCGAGCCGGTTGAGGAGGATCTGCAGCACGGTCGTGATGATTGTCGAGCCGCCAGGGCTGCCGAGCGCGAGCAGCGGCCGGCCGTCGTGGAGAACGATCGTGGGCGCCATGCTCGATCGCGGGCGCTTGCCGCCGGCCGGGAGGTTGGGATCGGGGGTGGTCGGTGAGGGCGGAAGCGGGTCGAAGTCGGTGAGCTCGTTGTTGAGCAGGAACCCGTAGCCGGGGACGGCGATGGCGCTGCCGGCGATCTGCTCGATCGTGCTCGTCCAGGAGACGACGTTGCCGTCCCGGTCGATTACGGTGAGGTGGTTCGTCGATGTTCCGCTGTCAGCGGCGAGCGACGCAGAGACGGCGCCACACGGCGTGTAGGGCGGGAACGGGTCGCCGGGCGGCTGGGGGATCGGCAGCGCCGTCGGCCCGATCAGGCAGCGGCGCTCGCCGGCAAAATCCTTCGAGAGGAGCCCCTCGAGCGGCACCGGCACGAAATCGGGGTCGCCAATCCAGCGGTTGCGGTCGGCGAAGGCGAGCTTCGATGCTTCCAGGTAGCGGTGCAGCGCGAGCGCACGGTCAGGCGTGGACATGTCAAAGGCCGCGAGGATGTTCAGCGCCTCACCGACTGTCGAGCCGCCGCTCGACGGAGGAGCCATCCCGTAGACGTCGTAGCCGCGGTAGCTGACGTGCGTGGGCGCGCGCGGTGGCGCCGTGTAGCGGGCGAGGTCGTCGAGCGTCATCACGCCGCCTTGGACGGTGAAGCCGAGCTGCGCGTCGGGGGCGACGGGTGGGTGGTCGACGGCATCGACGAGTGCGGCGCCGATCGGGCCGTCGTAGAGCGCTTGGGCGCCGTCGTGCGCGATCAGCCGATACGCCTCCGCGAGATCGGTGTTCCGGAACGTCGAGCCGACCTCCGGCGGCTGCCCCTCCGGCGTCAGAAAGAGCGCCCGCGACGAGGTGAAGGCCTGCAGCCGAACGAGGTTGTCCGCGAGCTGCGAGCGGAAGGTCGAATCGACGACGAAGCCGCGCTCGCCGACCGCGATCGCCGGTTGGAGCAGCCGCTTCAGCGGCATCGTGCCGAAGAGCGAGGCCGCCTCCGCCCACGTCGCCAGTGTCCCGGGCACCCCGACCGCCATCCCGCTCGTCACCCGCTGCGGGAAGAAAGGAATCGGCCGGCCGGTCGCGGGGTCGATGAAGGCGTTGTCCGGAAACGCCTGCGGCGCCGTCTCGCGCCCATCAAGCGTGATCACCCGATGCTCTTGGGCGAGATAGACGACCATAAAGCCGCCGCCCCCGATTCCGGCGACGAACGGCTCCGTCACACCGAGCACCGCGTTGGCCGCGATCGCGGCGTCGATCGCGTTGCCTCCCTCGCGCAGAATCTCGACCCCCGCACGCGTCGCCTCAGAGTCGACGCTCGCGACCGCCCCGCCTGTCCCGACCGCGGTCGCTTCCTTCGTCGGCACCGGTGCCGCCGGCGCGTCCACGCTGCCAGGGGCTAGCGCAGCCGCGACCGCCACGAGCACGGCGATGAGGGCTGCGGCCGACCGAGGTCGACGCTGCTCGCGGTCGCCCTTCGACCGTAGTCGGCCCGCAGCGGCGGCAGGTGCGGTCAGGCGGACGAGGTTAAGTCGGGCGAGAACGACGGCGAAGCGTTTCATTTCCGGCGAGACCTTCTCGAGTTGCTACGGCGGCGTGCGCGATCGGCAACTAAGAGGGGCACGTCGGCCGGCCGGAGCCCGCGTATGGCGGTATCTCGCAAAGCCTCGCAGCGCACGGTCATCGACGAATTGTCTACGGCGTCCGCTCTGGACGCAGTGGGGAGTCTCCCTACTCTTTCGTCGATTCAGCCGAGTCCGAAGCGCGCGTCATCCCGATTTGCATGGAGTGACCCGCTCCTGCGCCGAGCGCCGCAGGAAGCTCCGTCCGCGAGTTGATCCCGAGCTTCGTGTAGGCGTTGCCGAGGTGCTTCTCGATCGTCTTGCGTGTGACGAAGAGCGCCTGTGCGATCTCAGTGTTGCTCAACCCCGAAGCCGCCATCTGCGCTACCCGGCGTTCACTGGCGGTGAGGGAGTCGACGCCCGTTAGCCGCGCGCGTCTCGGACGCACCCCGATCACCGCCAGTTCGTCCTGCGCGAGACGACACAATGCGGCTGCACCGCAGCGATCGGCGAGATCGAGACCGCGCATGAGCGATTCGCGCGCGTCGCTGCGGTGGTTGGCGCGGCGCAGCGCGGCGCCGAGGTCGATAAGCGCGCGCGCATACTCCAAGCGCGCCGGAGAGCGAGCGAGCAGGGACGCGCCCTCGCGCAGAAGCTCGAGTGCCTCGCCGCCGCCGCTGAGGAGCGCCGCCAGTCGTGTGGCCGCTCCCACCGCCGCGTCCGTACCCCAGTCGCGCGCAGCGGCGAGTTCCTCATCGGCGAGCGCGCGCGCGGCTTCCAGGTCACCGAGCGCCCGTTGGGCAACGCAGGCGTCGCCGCGCCAGGGAACAAACGACGGGTGCCGCAGCTCGAGCAGGGCGTTGCGGCGACCACACTCGTGCAGGTCAGCCAGCGCGCCGACGAAATCGCCTCGCTCCAGCCTGAGGCGACCGCGACCAGCCAGGAGCAGGTTGTACTGCGGCTGCGGCGGCAGCTCGTCGCAGTTGACCTCAAGAGCATCGAGCGCGTCCGCGGCCTCGCTCGCCGCCGCCCGCTCGAGCAGTATTGCCATCAGCCTCCCGGTGACGGCGGCCGCGCCGACGCGGATACCCGCGGCGAGTGCGATCTCGAGGCTTGCCCGGGCATCGGCCTCCGCCTCGCGCAGCGCACCCTGGTGGAACGCCAATTCGCTGCGCAGGAAGGAGACGTGGCCGAAGCCGAAGCGCGAGCCCCGCTCCCGCGCCTGGAGGAGTGCCGCGTCGAGCAGCTCCGTCGCGGTGTCGACGCGATCGGCCCAGATCAAGCTCATCGCGATGGCGTTAAGATCAGGCCCCTCGCTGCCCAGCTCGGCGAGCAGGGCTCCGTCGGCGAGCGCACGTTCCGCTAGTTCCGCCGCGCGTGCCGCGTCTTCCGATCGCCACATTCGCCGGTATGCGAGCTGTGCGAGCAGCGTGCGCGCACCCGGTGACTCAGCCGGAAGGTCCTCGTCGATCGCGTCCGGCGTCGGAAAGTATTCACTCAGCGTCGCCGGGTCGTAGATCGCGTACGAGAAAAGCTGCGCTCGAAGCTCGAGCGCCCGCTCGGCGTCCTCGCCGCTAACGTCATCGATCGCGTCCGCTAGCAGCGAAGCACCGTCCCGGAACCGGCCCGAGAAGAAGAGCGGGCCGGCGGCGGCGGCAGCCGCCTCAGCCCGGGTCCGCGCGTCAGCGGCGAGGGCATGCGCCTCAAGCAGATGTTCAGTCGCGGCGGGCGCGGCCGCGCGCGCTTCGGCCAGCCCGAGCTCCAGCAGGACCGTTGGTCTTGAGCCGCCGTGAGTTGGCTCGATGAGCGCGCGTTGGAGGTAGCGCGCGCCGACATCGGGCGCTCCCTGTGCGATGACAACCCGCGCGGCGCGCCGGAGCACGTCGACGACCTCCTGGTCTCCCGCACACTCGCTTTCGAGTAGGTGAGTTGCGACACGCTCGACAGGCGCGCCGGAGGCTCGCAGGATGCTGGCGGCGCGACGGTGCGCCGCTGCACATTCCCGAGGCGGAATATCGGCGTAGATCGCGGTTCGCACGATCGGGTGTGCGAACGCAAGCTGCGCACCTCGGCTCAGGATCGATGCGCGCGCGAGTGCGTCCGCGGCCGTTGCCGCGGCCTTGAGTTCCAGCTCGGCGAGCTCGGCGACCTGCGAAAGCTGCGCATCGTCGCCAAGAATCGAGAGTGCCCGCGCGAACGCGACCGCCTCACCCGAGCCGGCGACGCGGAAGCGCACCATCAACGAGACGTTGCGAGGTCCGATCTGCCGGACCGCCGCCGCTTCGGCCGAGCGTGGACGCACATGCTGCAGTTCGAGGTCGCGCAACAGCTCGACTAGGTAGAAAGGATTACCTCCCGTCAGGTCGACGCACGCGGCGGTGAACGCCGAGTCTGGCTTTTCGCCAAGCCGCGCGCGTATCAGCGTGGCCACACCCGCCTGCGAGAGTGGCTGCGGGCGCACGATCGCCGCATCAGGGTCAGTTAGCAGTCGGCCGACGACCCCGCTCTCATCTTCCGGCGGCGCCCGTGTCGCCACGACCACCAGCAGGGGCAGTTCCTCGATCCGCGGGGCGAGGAAATCGAGCAGCCGCAGGCTCGGCGCGTCCAACCAATGCGCGTCGTCCACCCCGACGAGCAGCGCTCGCTCGTCCGCCAGGTTTGCGAGCATCCAATAGAGCGCGTTCAGGACCGCAAAGCCCCCGTCTGCGTCTTCGCCCGGTGTGCCCGCGCCCTCGCCGGCGAAGAGGCGACCTGCGGGTCGCGCCGCGCCCAAGAGCAAGCCGGACACCTCCTCGGGCGAAGCCGCACGCAACACCGGCTCGAGCAATTGCCGAACACCCGCGAACGCCAGCTCGCGCTCGCGCTCGAGAGCGCGCGCGTTCAAGACACGAAAACCGTTCGCCTGCGCGCGATCGCGTACAGCCCGCAGAAGCGCGGTCTTCCCGATTCCCGGCGGCCCCTCGATCACGAGCATCGCGCCGCGGCCGGACGCCGCCCCCTCAAGGGACGCGAACGATGTCGCGAGTTCCTGCTCGCGCTCTAGCAGCCAGCCTTCGGTGTCGCCACCGTCATGCCTGGCGCCCAAGCTTCGACTCCCTCGTACGGTCCTGTCCGCGATGGCAACCGCTCATCCCTTCGCAACGAACTCGCCTGCCACGCGGATCCTAGGCCCGAACAGCGAGAAACAGTAGGGAGCCTCCCCACTGCGAAACACGCGCGTCCTCTGCACCATCCTGGGATCATCGACGCTTCGGTAGCGAGATCGGCCACCCCGACTCCTAAGCTGGTTTATCCGGCTGCCACCCCGGTCGGACATCTGGCACGGCCAATTACGCCGACACCCTGAGGAAAAGAGTGCCGTCGATCTACGCACTCGTCGAAGCGAAGCTCGGACGGGACAAGACCGGATTCACGCCGGAGGAGGCCCGTCAACTCCTACACGATGAGCGGATGCTGTACGTCGCGACGCTCGGGCGTGCAGGCTGGCCGTGGGTCGTTCCGCTCGGCTTCATGGAGCTCGATGGCCACCTCTGGGCGGGCACGAGCGCGACGACGCGGAAGGTCCGCAACCTCGAGCGCGACCGCCGCGCCGGCCTACTCGTCGAGGCCGGCAGCGATGGCGACAACCCGCGACAGCTGCGGGGAATCTCGATCGAAGCCGACGCGACCATTCATCACGACTTCGACCTCATCGTCGAGCGCAACCGCCAGATCTTCGCCCGCTACCCCGGCACGATCCCGCCCGACATGGACGACGACCAGTTTCGCGAGCAGATGCGCAAGATCGGTCGAACCCTGATCGAATTCGAGCCGCTGCGCGTCCGCAGCTGGGACTACCGCAAGCTATGACATCGAACAGCAGCGACAGCGAACTGATGGCGTTGTCCCTCTTCCGCGGCGGCTTCGACGCAGCCGCCGCAGACGCCGTCGCGGGCGTGAGCCGAGGAAGCCTCGAGCGGCTCGTCGGATCAGGCGAAGTCAGCAACGAGGACGGGCGCTACCACGTCGTTGGGGAACCTACGCGAACCGCCGATCCGGATCTGCGTCGGCGGCATCTGCAGCACTACCTTGCAATCGCCGAGTGGGCGCGGGCCGCGACACCGGGGCCCGAAGAGACGCGAGCGTGGGCGACGCTTCAACGCGAACGGCAGAACCTGATCGCGGCCGGCGAGTACGCCGCCGAGAGCGGGGACGCCGAAGCGACCGTTCGGCTCGCACGCTGCTTCCAGCGCTGGTTCTCGCCGCCGCTCCAGATGATGGGGCACGTGCGCGCCTGGCTCGCGCCGCTGCTCCAGCGAGACGACCTCACACCGCAGCTACGCGCCAGCGCCTACGGAAACGCGACCCTCCAGGCGAGCCTCGCCAAGATTGGGATGCAACAGAGACGCTCGGCGAGCAAGCGCGCGCGCTCTACCACGAGCTGGGCGATGCGGAAGGCGAGGCGTGGATGCTCGAGCGGCTCGCGGACGCCGCACTCGGCCGCGGCGACGTCACCCGCGCCGATCGACTGCTCGAGGAGAGTGTCCCGATCGCGCGCCGCTCCGGCTCGCCGATCATGCTCACGCAGGCGCTCGCACGCGCAGCCGACCGCGCGCTCGCGCGAAACGATCCCGACCGCGCGGAGGCACTGATCAACGAACTCGCCGAAGCGGAAACGAGGAGCTTCTCCAGCCCGGGAATGAACAGGGGCATTGCCGCGTCTCGCGCGCTCGTGACGCTCGCGCGCGGCGACGCTCGCACTGCCTTGCGCCCACTTCTCGAGTCGCTCAAGTACTGGCACGAGCGCGACGACGAAGGCTCCTTCGCCGTCGCCCTTCGATCCTTCGCTGCAGCGCTGGCAGCAGACGAACAGACGCGCGAGGCGGTCGTCCTCGCGGCCTACGCCGACACACGCGAAGGGGCGATCGCCAAGCGACGAGGCTCGGCAAACGAGCGCTACGGAGAACAGGTATACGCAGCCGCGGCGAACGCCTTAAGCCCGGCCGAGGTCAGCGACGCCCGAAAGGAGGGCGAAGCGCTGAGACGCTCAGAGGCACTTCGACTCGCACAGGCGGCCGTGCGCTGATCCAGTTTGCGCGCGGCGCGCACGAGACGCTCGAGAGCGGCGGCGAAGGAAAGCTCGTGCTCAGCTATAAGAGGTCGAGGATGCTCACTGATGGCGCGCAACGTCGGTGATGGTCGAGTGGGTGGTGCCCGGTCCAGCTCGGGCACCTTGCTCGCGAGCTTCCCCCATCGTCATCCTGCACAGGTCGCCATCGCGGCCGCCCTCCTGTCGCCGTTGCCTTGACAGCCGACGAGTCTGAGGACCGCGGGGCCGGACTCCTCAGTGACCTCGGCGCCCGCTACACCACGACGGGCGACGCTATCGCTCCAGCCCCGTGATCTTCGTTCCCGGCGAGAACAATGCAAGATCCCGCGCACATCGCGCCTCGTTCGCTAAAGCGGCAACGCCGCATCCCGCGCTGATCCCGCGGGAGGCTGCCGGAAGCTCCCGCACACACCCGCGAATCCCCGCAGAGCGAGCGCCGGAAAGACCTGCTCTCGGGGGTAATCCCCGCCTATCCCCGCTCAGCCCGGAAGGACCATGACCGGCCTGTCACGCCGGAGGTCGCGGGTTCGAGTCCCCCGTCGCTCCCGTTGAAAAGATCCTGCAAACCGGCAGTTTTTGTTGCCCATATAGGCGCAAACGACCGCGACCTGCTGGTCGTCCACGAGCTCGAGCACGCTTTCGAGCACCAAGCGCTCGCCACCTTCCGCTCCGCGGGAGTCGGGTCGCCTGCATGTCGAACACTGGGGCCGGAGCCTGGCGCCATCATCGAGTCCAGTCGGCGAGCGCTGCCTCGCCCGGAGCCTGTACGGGAATCGCCCTCAAGCCGGAACCATCTCGGCGCACGAGGAAAATGCCCGCGGCGGTGAAGAGCACATGCGTTCCCGGCTTCGTCCAGGTCGGACGCTCCCCATCCTTCCTGGTGAGCAGACGCTGATCTGAGCCGTCCGTCTTCGCGAGCCAGATGCGCTTGTAGCCCGCCCGTGCGCCTCGGCTCGAGCCGTACGCGATCGTCTTCCCATCCGGAGACCACGCCGCACCCTGCTCGTCCGCTCGCGAGGCAATCAGCGGCCGCGGGTGCGAGCCGTCGGCGTTCACAACCCAGATGTCCCACGCCCTTGGGCCGAACGTGTTCCGGTCGAAGGCGATCCTCCTCCCGTCCGGTGACCAGGCCGGGTACTCGCCCGCCAGACGGCTCACCCGTCTCTGCCCGGAGCCGTCCGTCCTCATCACCCAGATGCGCGGCGGCCCGTCACCGCGGAGGGCTGCATAGGCGATCCGCTTGCCGTCCGGCGACCAGGCCGGCGAGTAATCCTGCCCCGGCCGCCGGGTCAGGTTGCGCTTCTGCGAGCCGTCCGCATTCATCACGTAGATCTCGGCGCTCGCGTCGCCGCCTCCGCTCTCGTGGCGATACGCGATCCGCCGACCGTCCGGCGACCAGGAGGGGTCGAGGTCGGCCCCGCGATCGCTTGTCAGCCGCTTCAGCCCCGACCCGTCCGCGTTGACAACGTAGATGTTCTCGTGCGGGTGAGCACCCGCCGAGAAGGCGATGCGACCGGTGGGTGAGGTGCGCGCATGGGCGCCTTCCCGGAGGAACGCGTTCGACGCTGCACTGCCGAGGGGGGCGAGGCCGCCTGGGCGGCCCTGGCCAGACGGGCCGACGACGAGCGCAGCGGCCGCCGAAGCACACACGGCGACAGTGACCAGGCGGGGACGGAGTAGCGGCATCTTGCGCCCCATGCTCCATGTACCTACACCAAGCCGCACGCCACCGTTCCCTGGGCATTGGCCAGGCCCCGGCAGCCTCTGAACCTCAACGCGCGGACGCGCTGCGGAGGTTTCGCTGATCCGCCGCTGCGGTGACACCGTCGCGGCGTGGGCCAGCGTTCGTCAATGTCCCCCGAAGGCGGTTGGGTGAAATCGCGCGGCGGGGGCAGACTGTGGATGCGGTGAGCAGTCCCAGCGTCGTCAGCACTGCGCGCCCACGCCCCTGGGCCGGACTCGCTGCACTCGTTGGAGCGGTTGGGCTGCTCATGTGGCCTGCGAGTTGGAGCCTTTCGGGAATCGTCGCGCCGGTCGGGATTGTCCTTGGTGCCGCTGGATGGCCCTCGGCCCCGCGGAGGTGGCTCCTCTGGCTCGCCTTCGCCCTGAACGGTGTTCTGCTCCTAGCCACCGTCGTTTACTGGACTCCGCTTGTCTGAGAAGGGGTCAAGCGACCTGAGCTAGAATGGCTCGGCACTGCTGCGGCGACGCTCCAACCTGGCCAATGATGCTCCTATAAAAGTCAAGCGGTCATCGGCGGATGTTCGAGGAGGCGGTAGAGGTGGCGGGCGAGGTAGCGCTTGAGGCAGCGGTTTGCTTCGCGTCGGGTCTTGCCTTCTTGGACGCGTCTCTCGATGTAAGCGATCGTGGCGGGGTGTGAGCGTTTCCGTGTGACGAGGATCATGTGGAGCGCGCGGTTGAGTTTGCGGTCGCCGCTTCGGTCGAGCCGGTAGCGGACTGTCTGCCCGGAGGAAGCCGGGATCGGTGCTGCGCCGGCGAGGCGTGCGAATGCGGCTTCCGATTCGATCCGGCCGCGGTGTGACCAGGAGAGCACGAGCTGTGCGGCGGCGTGCGGTCCAACACCGGGCTGGTCGAGCAGTTGCGGTGCGAGCTTGCGGGTGAGTGCCTCGATCTCGCGGGCGAGTTCTCGTTCTTCTGCGGTCAGTTGCAGTACGCGTCGGGCGACCGAGCGCAGCGCGAGCATGCTGCCGCGCAGCTCGGGATCGCGTCCGCCGCCGGGTCGTGTCGCCGCGAGGCGTTGCAGCAGTCGTGCCCGTGTCAGCGGCCGCAACTCGCCGCGCAGCGGCTCCGGAGTCGTGATCAGCAGGTCTCGCAGCTGGCAGAGCCCGGCGCGCTTGGCGTTCACCGCTCCTTCCCGGGCGGCGACCAACGCCTGCAATCCCTGGCGTTCCCCGCCGGCCCGCGGTGTCGCCGGCCGCTGCTGGGTGAGCACGCTGCGGGCCGCCCGGACGGCATCGAGCGCGTCGGTCTTGCCGCCCGCGCGGCGCTCCCGGCGCAGCCTGCCAACCTCGAGCACCTGTTCGCCCCGGTCGGTGAGGAGACGTGTAAGGCCGGCGCCGAATGAGCCTGTCCCTTCGATCGCGAACGCGCGCCGACCCGCCGCGTGCTCTTCGACCAGAGCGAGGGCTTGCGCGTAGCCGTCGCTGTTCGCGACGACGGTCGTCTCGAACACGACCGCACCACTGACGACGTGCACGACGGCGAGTGCGTGCGAGTCACGGTGCGGATCGACACCGACCACGAAGTCCACTTCATCTGCAAGCATCCGTAACCGACCTCCAACCCAGCGTTGGGGGACACATCCGGTGTCGGTCTGGGGTAGAGACCGCTGGCGGCATAACTGTGACGGGTCACGCCTCCGAAGGGCGGACAGGCTTCTGATCAGGCCAGCAAGCGGGCGCCAGGCCGGCACCGGTCTCTCCGCTCGGACAGATCACTGGAAAGACACCGACTGCTCGGGTCATTCGAGAATCGAGTCACAAACGAAGAGCACCGACGCCAACCTGACAAACGCCCCAGACGGGACGA
>WNGA01014316.1_pt1 | contig 17044 bp, 16 predicted proteins | sample 5400061 | NCBI WGS metagenome assembly WNGA01 (sample SAMN13153366, study PRJNA577476) | soil metagenome | isolation source: 100 cm soil or saprolite under grassland replicate 2 | place: USA:California | collected 2016-06-15 | reverse complement strand
CTGTTCCTCACACTGGCCTGACCCGCGGCGCGACGCCGTGGTGGCGCCGGGCCTCCGGAGCGCAGGGCATACGGTCACCGTCCGCTCCCGGTCGGGTAGGCCAGCAGCTTGAGCAGCTTGTCGCGCCCGTCCACCGAGCACCATCCCAGGCCCGCTCACCCATACGAACGGTCCCGGGTACCCGCGGCGACGTCGAACTTCCGCGCCCCTTCCGGCGCCGGCCCGCGCGCCGTATACCCTACGGGGTACGGTTTTTCGCCTCTGCCACCCGCTCTTCGACTTCTACACGCTCGACGGTGCCATGGCGCTACGCGACAAGCTGGCGACCTGGGACGGTGGACGGCTCGTCGTGCACGTGGTCGAGATGCCGATCAAGTGTCCGGTCGCGCCGCTGGAGTTCGCCTTCCTCGCCGATGCGTTCGTCGCCGAGCGCGGCATGCGGGAGAACGTCGACATCTCGTACGTCACTCCGCTGGACGGCGCGTTCACGAAGCCCATCGCGTCGAAGCACCTGGGCGGGATGCTCGCCGACCGAAAGATCGTCCTCGACGGCGACTTCGTGGTCGACCGCGTCGACCCGGACACCAAGACGCTGGTGTCGATGGACGAGCGCGAGGTGCGGTTCGACCTGCTCGTCACCGTGCCGCTGAACATGGGCGCAGACTTCGTCGGCCGCTCGGGCCTCGGCGACGAGCTCAACTACGTGCCGGTGGACAAGCACACCCTTCTGTCGACCGCGTACGACAACATCTTCGCGATCGGTGACGCGTCGAACATCCCGGCGTCGAAGGCGGGCTCTGTCGCGCACTTCTCGGTCGAGCTGTTCGCCGAGAACTTCGTTGACCACGTCCACGGCCGACCGATGACCCGCATGTTCGACGGGCACGCGAACTGCTTCGTCGAGTCCGGGCACGGCAAAGGCCTGCTCATCGACTTCAACTACGACACCGAGCCGTTGTGGGGCAAGTACCCCGTCCCCGGCGTCGGACCGTTCACGCTGCTCGAGGAGAGCCACGTCAACCACTGGGGCAAGCTCGGCTTCCGATGGGCCTACTGGCACCTGCTGCTCCGCGACCGCCCTGTCCCGGTCCCGGCCCTGATGTCGATGTCCGGCAAGCACCCCGAGCGCTAGACCCGTCAATCCAGAAAGGTAGGCGCGACATGCCTGTCACCGAGATCAACGGCCACCAGGTCCACGTCGACGACGAGGGCTTCCTGACCGAGTACGACGAGTGGGACACCGACCTCGCGAAGGTGCTCGCCGCGCAGATCGGCATCGACCTGACCGGCGCGCACTGGAAGGTCATCCGGTTCCTGCGCGAGGACTACCAGGCCAAGGGCGAGACCCCGACGACCCGCCGGGTCCAGATGGCCGGCGGTGTCCCCGTCAAGGAGCAGTTCGCGCTGTTCCCGAAGAAGCCGGTGAAGAAGATGGCCTATATCGCCGGTCTGCCCAAACCGCACGGCTGCGTGTGAACGGAAATCCGACGATGACTACCACTGATGTCAGGCCGGCGATCGTGCCGGCGTTCGACGACGACACGGAAAGCCGCCGCAAGCTCGCGATCATCTGCTCCAAAGGCAACCTCGACATGGCCTACCCCGGCCTCGTCCTCGCCAACGCCGCACTCGGCGAGGGTGTCGAGACGCACCTGTTCTTCACCTTCTGGGGCTTCGACATGATCACGAAGTCGCGGATGCACCACCTTCAGTTCAGCCCCGCCGGCAACGCCGCCATGCACCTGCCGGTCGGTGACCCACACCTACCCCAGGCACTCGCGCCCCTTCCCGGCATGACGGCGATGGCGACGAGGATGCTCAAGAAGTCGATCGCTGACCTCGGTGTGCCCGAGGTGCCCGAATTCCTCGACCAGATCGTCGCCGCCGGCGGACACCTGTGGGCCTGCCGGATGTCCGCCGACATGAACCACCTGAGCGAGCCCGACCTCCGCGACGATGTCGAAGGCATCATCAGCGCCTCCGATTTCATCGAGATGACCGAAGGCGCCCAGCTGCTGTTCATCTGACCGTCCGCGCACGCGCGAGCCAATCCGGCGGACTAGCGAACCGAGAACGGCGTGCGGGTAGCGGACCAAACCACCTTCCTGCCGGTGGCCTCGGTGGCGATGGAGTGTTGACGTCCATCACGAACACCGTGCCCTGCTCGCCGCGGAACACATACAGATCGGTGATGTCCAGCCGGACGTCCTTACGGGCGCCGGGGGAGTCAAGGTGGTGCGACGGAGGTGCCGTCTGACCTGGGTGTTTGTGCGCCGCCAGGGACTCGAACCCCGAACCCGCTGATTCCCGCGAGAGGCCTGCTGGCGGTGCTCGTCGGCTGCGGAATCTGGGCGCTGACCTGTGTATATGCACTGCTGGTTATGGATGGTGGTTGTCGCCGGTTTGCGCGTGTCGCGTTCAAAGGTGCGGGATAAACCGCGGGATCTGGCGATCCGCTCGGCGTGACCACTTCGCACGGGTCGGCTGCCAGCCGTCCGCCAGGGCACGGCTCCCTGGCGGCGGCTTCGTCACCGTCGACCGGCCGGTGAGGAGGTCAGACGGCAGGTTCTGCCTCGCGGACCGAGGCCTTCGCGACCGACATCAGCGCCAGGGCGATCAGGATCAGCGCGATGCCAAGTCCAACCGCCATCACCGCGACCCCGAATGCCACGACCGATGTGTAGAGGGATGCGCGCAGGAACGATGCCGACATCGCGGTCTGCCGAATCGGATCGTCTCGCCCCAGTTGGGCGTACGTCTTGCCCTTGGTCGCCTCGAGCGCATGCTTGCTGATGATGTCTGCCTGTGCGTAAGCCGAGAAGGGGCCGTCGACCTTGTCTCCTGCCAGGAAGTCGGCGTCGTCGGCGACGGTGATCTTCTCGTCCGAGAGTTGGTCTTGCACCATGAACCATGTCACGCCGCCGGCCACGACCATGACCGCCCCGATGATGAGGACGATGATTGCGAGTACCCGTCCGCCTCTGCTGTGCCTTGCCATGATCTCCTCCTGAGTCGGCAAGTGGGCCCGCCGTTGTGTGACAAGAACCGTATTCCTTCCGGCGCAGTTGGTGGGGGAGATTCACGCAGCGCCTTGGTTCACGCGCGGACTGGGATGTTGTACGCGGCCGAGAGGTCAAGGACGCCGGGCACCAAGGCTGGCGGGAGTCGGTGGGGTAGACGAACCGCTCTCGTTGTCGGGCGGTGTCGTCGCTCGTTGAGGTTTTGCGGGAGCGGCCGTTCAATCATCAACGGGTGCAGACTGAGCGGATGCTGCACTTCAGGATCTGGTCGCCTGCGGCGACGAGCGAGGCTGTGATCGAGGCTCTGTCGAATGACCCTGCGGTTAGCAGTCTCGCTGTGTTGCGCGGGGCCTCCGTTCGCCCGGCTGGTGATGTCGTCCTTGCTGATGTCGCCAGGGAGGCAGCGAACGACGTCGTCGACCGCTTGCGTGCCCTGGACGTTCAGCGGGAGGGAGGCGTTGACATCGCTGTGGTGCGGGCTTGGATGTCTCAGCGCGGCCTCGATGCGGAACGGCAGGCGCCCGGAAGTCCTGCGGATGCGGTGAGGACGCTCTCCGCGAACCGCCGGAGGACGAAAAGTGCGGGTAAAGTGCGGGTTCGGCTCGGTTCCGGGCAACAAGAAGCCCCAGATCAACGCTGTGACCTGGGGTTTTGGTGCGCCGCCAGGGACTCGAACCCCGAACCCGCTGATTAAGAGTCAGCTGCTCTGCCAATTGAGCTAGCGGCGCATCGCCCTCACGAGCGGTGGAGATCGTAACAGCCAGATGGCCGCGAAGCGAAATCGGGCCTCACGGGTGCCGCTCGAGGACGGACATGGCGGCGTTGTGGCCGGCGATGCCGCTGACGGCGCCGCCGCGACGGGCGCCGGCGCCGCAGATCAGCAGGTTGGCGACGTCGGTCTCGACGCCCCAGCGCCCGGCCTCGGCGTCCGACGTTGCCCAGGGCCACGACAGGTCGCCGTGGAAGATGTGGCCGCCGGGCATGCCGACGCTGACCTCGATGTCGAGCGGGGTCTTGACCTCGATGCAAAGCTCACCGTCGGCGTCCCGCGCGATGCACGGCTCCAGCGGCTCGGCGAGGTACGACTCGAGCCCGGCCAGCACCCGCCGGCACGCCTCCGCGCGCATCCCGGCGTTGTCGGCGGCGAACAGCCGCGCGGGGAAGTGCACGCCGAACACCGTCAGCGTGTGGAAGCCCTGCGAGGCGAGCGACGGTCCGAGGATCGACGGGTCGGTGAGCGAGTGGCAGTACACCTCGGACGGCGTCACGGCCGGGAGCACACCCGCCGCGGCTTCGTCGTACGCGGTCTGTAGGGAGGTGTAGTCCTCGTCGATGTGGAAGGTGCCGACGAACGCCCGCCGCGGGTCCTCGCCGGAGCGCAGCGCGGGGAGCCGGGAGAGCAGGATGTTGATCTTGAGCTGCGAGCCCTCGGGCGCCGACGCCGGCAGGCCGCGCAGCCGGGCCAGGGTCGCCGGAGCCACGTTGGCCAGCACGTACGAGCACTCGACGGTGCGTTCGCCGTCGCCACCCAGCCAGGTCACGGACGCGCCGGTCCCGTCGGCCTCGACCGACGTCACCGCCGCGCCGGTCACCAGCTGCGCACCGGCCGCGCGGGCCGAGGCGGCGAGAGCGTCGGTGACCGCGCCCATGCCGCCGATCGGGACCCGCCACTCGCCGGTGCCGTTGCCGATCACGTGGTACAGGAAGCACCGGTTCTGCAGCAGCGACTCGTCCCGCAGCCCGGCGAACGTGCCGATCACCGCGTCCGTTGCCACCACGCCGCGCACGGTGTCGTCGGCGAACCGGTCCTCGATCACCTCTCCCAGCGGCCGCTCGACGAACGCCGACCACACCTCCGGCGACACCCGCGCGCGCAGCGTGTCCGAGGTCACCAGCGGCTCCAGCAGCGACGGTGCCACCGCCGCCGCCAGCTCAGAGGTCTGGCCGTAGAACCGCTGCCACGCGTCGTACTCCGCGTCCCCGCCCGTCAGGGCGGCGAACGACGGCCGGGTCAGCGAGCCGTCCACCAGGAGGCCGAGGTCGCGCCCACTGCGGCGCACCGGCGTGTACGACGACACCGCGCGGCTGCGCAGCTCGATCCGCAGGCCGAGGTCGGACACGATCTTGTCGGGCAGCAGGCTGACCAGGTACGAGTAGCGCGACATCCGCGCGTCCACGCCGGGGAACACCTGCTGGCTGACCGCGGCGCCACCGGTGTGGCCGAGCTGCTCGACCACCAGCACCGACAATCCGGCGCGGGCCAGGTAGGCGGCCGCGACGAGACCGTTGTGGCCGCCGCCGACGACCACCACGTCGTAGAAGTCATTGCTCGGGGCAACCATGTCACACCGGCCAGGTGAGCCGGTGGTACGCGGCGTCCCAGAACATCCACTCGTACCGGCTGGTCATGGCGAAGTGCTGGTGACACCGCGCGCGCTCCGCCGTACCCACGTCGAGGGCGTCGGTCACGGCCAGCACCGACTCCACCACGGCGTCGAACTCGGGCGAGCCGTACGTCGACATCCAGCGCTCGTACAGCGGATCCGGCGATGACCGTTTCAGCAGCTCGCGGCCGACGTCGCGGTAGATCCAGTAGCAGGGCAGCACCGCCGCGACGGCCTCCGGGTACGAACCGGTCGCGCAGACCGCCGTCAGGTACGACATGTAGGCGGTGGTGGTCGGCCCGGAGCCCTCCTTGTCCACGTCGGCGGCGGACAGCCCGAGGGACGACAGCAACCCGGCGTGCAGGTCACGCTCGACCTCGATCGCCTCCGCCGCGTGCCGGGCGAACATGTTCACGGCGTCCTCGTCGGGAGCCTTCGCCGCGACCAGCGTCAGGCAGCGCGAGTACGCCCGCAGGTAGTGGCTGTCCTGGACGATGAAGTACCGGAACGCCTCCCGGTCAAGCGACCCGTCGGTCAGGCCAGTGATGAACGGGTGCCGCAGGATCTCGTCGTACACGCGCGCGGCGCCGGCCTCCCACAGTTCGTCCGAGAACGTCATGCCGCACCTTTCGTCCAGGTTGAACCTGCGTTGACGATAACCACGACAACGGCGGGTCTGCGACCCGACACCGAACGTCCTTCGTCGTACGACGGAGCCGTCGACCTGATCGAGCGGCGCGGCCCGGAGGCGTTGGCGGCGCGGTGGCAGTACAGGTCAGCGGCTTCCGACGCTAGGTGGTGCATGTCCGCGGGGGCAGGTCAAGATTTCCAGTGTCGAGCTGTCGATTTCCTGGCTCGCCGTTCGTCTTACTGCGACGAGTCTCAATGTGACAAGGAGGTAGCGATGAAGTACATCGTGCTGATCTATCAGGGCACCGCGCTCGAGCGACAGGCCGCGCTCTCCGAAGAGGAGCAGAAGCAGGTCTATGCCGACTACGAAGCAATCAACCACACGCCGGGCGTCACCCCCGGGCTGCCGATGGGCCTCCCCGAGAACGCGACCACCGTGCGGGTCGAAGGCGGCAAGACCCTGACCACCGACGGGCCGTTCATTGGCATGAAGGAGGCCGTCGGCGGTTGGTTCATCCTCGAGGCCGACGACATCGACGCGGCCATCGAGGTGGCCGCCCGCGTCCCAGCTGCGCGCTACGGTGGTGCCATCGAGATTCGACCCTCGGAGACCTATTGGTAACGACACTCGACCAGGTCTTCCGCGAGGAGTGGGGCCGCGTCCTGGCCACCCTGATCGGTCTCCTCGGCGACTTCGACCTCGCCGAGGAAGCCGCGGCCGAGGCGTTCGCCATCGCCGCCGACCGGTGGCCGCGCGACGGTATCCCTCGCCACCCACGCGCCTGGCTGATCAGGACGGCTCGGAACCGAGCCACAGACCGCATCCGCCGAGACCGGGCCCTCGCCAGCAAGTTCGGCCTGCTCGTCGCAGACGATCGTGCTGAGGTACCGATGAACACCACGACGTTCCCCGACGAACGCCTGGAGCTCATCTTCACCTGCTGTCACCCGGCGCTCGCGGTCGAGGCACAGGTTGCGCTCACCCTGCGCACCCTCGGCGGGCTCACCACCGACGAGATCGCCCGCGCCTTGCTGGTACCGGAGCGCACGATGGCGCAGCGGCTGGTCCGGGCCAAGCGCAAGATCAAAGCGGCGCGGATCCCGTTTCGGGTGCCACCGGAGCATCTGCTCCGCGAGCGTCTCGACGCCGTTCTCGCCGTCGTTTACCTAATCTTCAACGAGGGCTACGGCGGCCGCGACGAACTCGCGGCTGAGGCGATCTGGTTGGGACGCGCGCTCACCGAACTGCTACCCAACGACCCCGAGATTCGCGGGCTGTTGGCGATGATGCTCTTGGACGACTCCCGTCGCGAGGCGCGGTTCCGCGGCGGCGAGCTCGTGCTGCTCGACGATCAGGACCGGTCACGGTGGAACACCGCGCAGATCGCCGACGGACGCGCCGAACTCGACCGCGCGCTCGCGCTGGGCGGCCGTGGGCCCTACGTCCTTCAGGCCGCGATCGCCTCGTTGCACGCCGAGATGCCGTGCGACTGGGCGCAGATCGCCGCGCTGTACGGCGAGCTTTCCCGCTTGACCGGCTCGCCCGTCGTGGAGCTGAACCGTGCCATCGCCATCGCCGAGACCGAAGGGCCAGCGGCCGGGCTGCGGATCGTCGACGGACTCGGCCTGGACGACTTCCGCTACCTGCACTCGACCAGGGCCGAGCTCTTGCGACGCCTCGGGAGGACCGATGAGGCGCGTGACGCCTATCGACGTGCGAGACAACTCACCGACGACGGTGCCGAACGGCGCTTCCTCGAACGCCGGCTAACGGAACTGGCGGGCACGACAGGCTCGGGTTAGTCGTCGTTCGGGCGCTAGGTGGTGCTAGGTGAGCGCCCGCCAATGCGTCCACGGTCGAGGCCTCCGGGTTGCCGCATCGGGCGGATCGCCTTGGAACGCTTGCGATCGGTCTGGCATCGACATATATTCCACGTGGAATAGTTCAGGCGGACTGATTCAGGTGGAGCATGGCGACACTCACCCCGCTGGCGGTCTCGGTGCTCGCGCTGCTGAGCGAGCGGCCGATGCACCCGTACGAGATGTACCAGCTGCTGCTCGAGCGGCACGAGGACCGGATCGTCAAGGTGCGGCCCGGTTCGCTGTACCACACCGTCGAGCGGCTGGCGGGACAGCAGCTCGTCACCGCCACGGGCACGGAGCGCGCGGGGAACCGGCCCGAGCGGACGACGTACAGGATCACGACCGCGGGGAAGGCGGCGCTGCGCGGGCGGCTCACCGAGATGCTGGCGACCCGGATCGAGGAGTACCCGGAGTTCCCGCTGGCGATCAGCGAGGCGCACGAGTTGCCGCGGGCCAAGGTCGTGAAGCTGCTGGGCGCCCGGGTCGAGCAGCTGGACGCCGAGCTCACCGGGCTCGACGAGATCACCCGGATGGCCGGCGAACGCGGTGTGCCGGAGGCGTACTGGCTGTCCGCCGGCTACCTGCGGGCGACGCGCGCCGCCGAGCGCGACTGGCTCGCCCGCCTCATCGAACGCATCGACAGTGAGGACTTGGCATGGCCGAAGAAGTGAACCCGTGGCGGGCGTTGTGGGCGCTCGTACTCGGGTTCTTCATGATCCTGGTCGACTCGACGATCGTGTCGGTGGCGACCCCGGCGATCATGCGGGGGCTCGGCGCGGGGGTGAACGAGGTGGTCTGGGTGACCAGCGCCTACCTGCTCGCTTACGCGGTGCCGCTGCTGATCTCCGGGCGCCTCGGTGACCGGGTCGGCCCGAAGAACCTGTACCTGGTCGGCCTGGTGCTGTTCACCGCCGCGTCGCTGTGGTGCGGGCTCACCGGCACGATCGAGCAGCTGATCGTCGCCCGGGTCTTCCAGGGGCTCGGCGCGTCGCTGATGACGCCGCAGACCATGGCGGTGATCACCCGGACCTTCCCGCCGCACCAGCGCGGCCGGGCGATGAGCCTGTGGGGCGCGGTCGCCGGCGTCGCGGTGCTGGTCGGGCCGATCCTCGGCGGTGTGCTGATCGACGGGTTCGGCTGGGAGTGGATCTTCTTCATCAACGTGCCGGTCGGCGTGATCGGCTTCGTGCTGGCCTGGCGGCTGGTGCCGGCGCTGGAGACGCACACGCACCGGTTCGACTGGCTCGGCGTGGTGCTGAGCGCGATCGGCATGTTCGCGCTGGTCTTCGGGATCCAGGAGGGCCAGACCTACGACTGGGGCACGATCCGCGGGCCGGTCACGGTCTGGTCGCTGATCATCGCCGGGCTGGTCGTGATGGCCGTGTTCATGGTCTGGCAGGCGCGCAACCCCTCCGAGCCGCTGCTGCCGCTGGCGCTGTTCCGGGACCGGAACTTCTCGCTCGCCAACCTGGCGATCACCACCGTCGGGTTCGGCGTCACCGCGATGGCGTTCCCGCTGATGCTGTACGCGCAGGCCGTCCGCGGGTTCAGCCCGACCCGGTCCGCGCTGCTACTGGTGCCGATGGCGGTCGTGTCCGGCGCCCTCGCGCCGTACGTCGGGAAGCTGACCGACCGGGCGCACCCGCGGTACATCGCCGGCTTCGGCCTGCTCTGTTTCCCGGTCTCGCTGCTCTGGCTGAGCCAGGTAATGTCACCGGACACGCCCGTCGTCGAGCTGCTCCTGCCGATCGCGCTGATGGGTGTGGCGAACGGGTTCATGTGGGCGCCGCTCGGCACCACCGCGACCCGGAACCTGCCGATGAGCTCGGCCGGCGCCGGCGCGGGCGTCTACAACACCACCCGGCAGGTCGGCTCGGTGCTCGGCAGCGCGAGCATCGCCGCGCTGATGGAGTCCCGGCTCGCCGCGCACCTCCCTGGCGCCGCCGGTGGTCCGGTCGGTGGCGCGCTGCCGCCGGCGCTGAAGGGACCGACTTCGCCTTGCGGACCTCGGCGAGCACTGAGGCCGCGGTGGTCAGCAGGCCGTGGTCGGCCTTCGCGGCGTCGGCCAGCTCGTCGACCCGGGGCCAGGCGGCCCGGTGCACCGAGCCCTCCTTCCACCACGACCAGACTTCCTCGGTGACGAACGGCAGGAACGGCGCGAGCAGGCGCAGCATCACGTCCAGCGCGATCGACAGCGCGGCCTGTGCCGATGCGGCGGCCTGGTCGGTGCCGTATGCGCGGCCCTTGACCAGCTCCAGGTAGTCGTCGCAGAAATTCCAGAAGAATGTCTCGGTGCGGTCGAGCGCCTGGTGGTACTGGTACCCGGCGAGTGACTCGGTGGCACTCTCGATCACGCTGGCCAGCTCGGCCAGCATCGCCAGGTCCAGCGGCTCGGTCACCTCCGACACCGAATGCTGCCGGTCGCCGCCGAAGCCGAGCACGAACCGGGAGGCGTTCAGCACCTTGTTGGCCAGCCTCCGGCCGACCCGCATCTGACCGGAGTCGATGGCGGTGTCGGCACCAGGCGCCGCCTTGCACGACCAGTACCGCAGGCCGTCGGCGCCGAACTCTTCCAGAAGCTGCGCTGGTGTGACCACGTTGCCCTTGGACTTCGACATCTTCTTGCGGTCCGGATCGAGGATCCATCCGTTGATGCTGACGTGCTGCCAGGGCGCGACATCGTGCTCCAGTTGCGCGCGCAGGGCGGTCGAGAACAGCCAGGTCCGGATGATCTCCGGGCCTTGCGGGCGCAGATCCATCGGGAACGTCCGGTTGAACAGGTCCTCGTCGTCGACCCAGCCGCAGACGATCTGCGGTGTCAGCGACGAGGTCGCCCAGGTGTCCATCACGTCCGGGTCACCGACGAAACCGCCCGGCACGCCGCGCTGGTCCTCGGTGTAGCCCGGCGGGGCTTGGCTCTGCGGGTCAACCGGCAGCGCATCGTCCGGGCACAGGATCGGCGACTCCCACTGCGGCTCGCCGTCGGCGTCCACCGGGTACCAGACCGGGAAGGGCACACCGAAGTACCGCTGCCGGCTGATCAGCCAGTCGGTGTTCAGCCCGTCCACCCAGTGCTCGTAGCGGCTGCGCATGTGCGGCGGGTACCACTTCAGCGAGCGGCCGCGGTCAATCAGCGCTTTGCGTAGCTCGCCGTCCTGCGCGCCGTTGCGGATGTACCACTGCCGGCTGGTGACGACCTCCAGTGGGCGGTCGCCCTTCTCGAAGAACTTGACCGGATGGGTGATCGGACGCGACTCGCCGATCAGCGCGCCGGACTCCTGCAGCAGCTCAACGATCCGGGTCCTGGCTTGCTTGACGGTCTTGCCGGCGAACTGGGGCCAGACCGCTGCACCCTGTTCGGGAAGCCAGCCCGGGGTGTCGGTCTGCAGCCGGCCGTCGCGCCTGATCAGCGAGCGCATCGGCAGCCCGAGCTCACGCCACCAGATCACGTCGGTGGTGTCGCCGAATGTGCAGATCATCGCCATCCCGGTGCCCTTATCGGGCTCGGCGAGGCGGTGCGCGAGCACCGGGATCCGCACCCCGAACAGCGGCGCGACGGCCTCGGTGCCTACGAGGCCGGTGTAGCGCTCGTCCTCGGGGTGCACGACCAGCGCGACACACGCCGGCAGCAGCTCGGGCCGGGAGGTCTCGATCTCCAGGGTGGTGCCGCTGTCATGGCCGAACACCAGCCGGTGGTAGGCGCTCGTGACGTCGCGGTCCTCGAACTCCGCCTGCGCGACCGCGGTCTGGAAGTCGATGTCCCACAGCGTCGGGGCCTCGCTGATGTAGGCCTCGCCGCGCTCGACGTTGCGCAGGAACCCGCGCTGGGCGACCTTGCGGCAGCGGTCGTCGATGGTGGCGTAGGTCAGCGTCCAGTCAACCGAGAGGCCAACGCCGCGCAGCACCGCCTCGAAGCCCTTCTCGTCGACGGCGGTGAGTTCGTGGCAGAGCTCAACGAACAATCGGCGCGACACCGGGCGGAGCGTCTTGTCCCCGGGCTTTGCGGCCGGGACGTCCTTCAGGTCGACCGCCTCGTACGGCAGCGTCGGCTCGCACCGCACGCCGTAGTAGTTCTGTACCCGGCGCTCGGTGGGCAGGCCGTTGTCGTCCCAGCCCATCGGGTAGAACACCTCGCGTCCGGACATCCGCTGGAAGCGCGCCAGCGCGTCCACCTGGATGTACCCGAACACGGTGCCCAGGTGGAGGGAGCCACTCACGGTGGGGGGAGGTGTGTCGATCGCGTAGATCTCGCTACGGGACTTGGTGCGATTGAACTGGTAGGTGTTTTGGTCCTCCCAGATCGCGTCCCATTTCGACTCCAGCTGATCCAGCGACGACTTGTCGGGAGGTGGGGCCATGCGCAGACCATAGCGTGGTCCCACGGTACGAAGCAGGCGGTTTGCGCCGTCGCCCTCCGAACCGATCGACGCACGGGCAGTGACGACTTGACGAAACGTCGCGGGCGGCGGATCGCGGTCCTACGCTGAGGAAATGAGGACCCTTCCGCCGCCCGAGACGCCGTTGCTGGCGCGGGTCCGCGCATCGGTGATCGGCGACGACCAGGTGATGCCCGGACCATACGGGCCGCGCCGGGTCACCTACGCCGACTACACCGCGTCCGGCCGCGCGCTCAGCTTCATCGAGGACTTCATCCGCGACGAGGTGCTGCCGCGGTACGCGAACACGCACACCGAGTCCAGCGGCACCGGCCTGCAGACCACCCGGCTGCGCGAGGACGCCCGGCGGATCATCCGCGACGCCGTCGGCGGTGACGACGACACCGCCGTGATCTTCTGCGGGTCCGGCGCCACCGGCGCGATCGACAAGCTGATCGGCGTGCTCGGGTTGCGGATCCCGGCCGAGCTGGACGACAAGTACCACCTGGCGGCCGCGGTGCCGCCCGAGGAACGGCCGGTGGTGTTCATCGGGCCGTTCGAGCACCACTCCAACGAGCTGCCCTGGCGTGAGTCGATCGCCGACCTGGTGGTGATTCCGCAGGACGCCGACGGGCACATCGACATCGACCGGCTCGAGAAGGAGCTGGTCGCGCACGCCGAGCGGCCGTTGAAGATCGGGTCGTTCTCGGCCGCGTCGAACGTGACCGGGATCGTCAGCGACAACTACCGGGTCTCGGCGCTGCTGCACCGGCACGGCGCGCTGTCGTTCTGGGACTTCGCCGCCGCCGCGCCCTATGTCGCGATCGACATGTACGGCGACGGCGGGGCGTCGTACAAGGATGCGGTGTTCCTGAGCCCGCACAAGTTCATCGGCGGTCCGGGCACGCCGGGCGTGCTCGTCGTACGGCGTGAGCTGCTGCGGAACCGGGTGCCGGTGGTGCCCGGTGGCGGCACGGTCGCCTACGTCAACCCGCTGGAGCACCGGTATCTCGACGACCCGGTGCACCGGGAGGAGGGCGGCACGCCGGCGATCGTGGACTCGATCCGCGCCGGGCTGGTGTTCCAGCTCAAGCAGGCGGTCGGGATCGACGTGATCCGCGCGCACGAGGACTACTACCTGCGCCGCGCGGTTGCGGCCTGGCTGGAGGAGCCCGCGATCCAGATCCTCGGCAACCTGGACTCCGAGCGGCTGTCGATCGTGTCGTTCGTGCTGAAGGCGCCGAGCGGGCGGTACCTGCACCACAACTACGTCGTTTCGCTGCTCAACGACCTGTTCGGGATCCAGTCGCGCGGCGGCTGCTCGTGTGCCGGTCCCTACGGGCACACCCTGCTGGGGATCGGGCTGGACCGGTCGCACGAGTTCGAGCACGAGATCATCGACCACGGCTGCGAGGGGATCAAGCCGGGGTGGGTGCGGGTCAACTTCAACTACTTCATCTCCGAGCCGGTGTTCCGCTACGTGGTCGAGGCGGTCCGGCTGGTGGCGCGGGACGGGTGGCGGCTGCTCGGCGACTACCGGTTCGACCCCGCGTCCGGCCTGTGGCGGCACCACCACGGCCCGGTCGAGCCGCCGCTGCGGCTGTCGCAGGTCTCGTACGACGACGCCGGGCGGCTCGTGTACCCGCACCACGACGACACCGCTCCGGAGGAGGTGCTGGAGTCGTACCTGGACGAGGCGCGCCGGCTGTTCGCCGCGGCGCCGGCCCCGGACGGGCACCCGGCGAGCGTGAACCACGACTTCGACCACCTGAGGTGGTTCGACCTGCCGGCAACCTGCCTGGAGACCGGCTGACAGGTCAGCTCTGGGGCGCTGGGCAGCCGCCAGTGCAGCGGATGTAGCCCGCCGGGCTCGGCGACCACTCCTCACCGTTGACGATGACCGTGCGGGCGCGCAGGACCCAGCGGGTCGTCAGCGCGATGGTGCCGCGGGTGGTCGCGGTGCAGTCCGGGCGGCTCAGCTCGTAGGTGAGGCTGACGTACACCGCCTTCGCGGTCTCCCGGGTCACCTGGAGCCGCGGGTTGCGCACGCAGTCCGGATGGCCCGCGGGGACGTCGTACGCGATCAGGGCGCTGCGGTCGGTGGTGCGCCGGACGCCGGTCGGCCAGGCGATGCTCTGCTGCCAGGGCAGGTCGAGCGCGGCCTTGTCATCGGAGTCCGAGCCGAACGCGGTCGCGAGCACGAACACCGCGCCCGAGATGAGCGCGACGGCGGCGGTGGCGGCCACCGCGATCGCCCAGGCGGCATGCAGCCGCGCGGTCAGCATTCCCGAGCCCTCCGGCGGGTCGTCTCAACTGACGAACGGCTCCACCCCGAGAGGCGAAGCCGTTCGATGGGGTGAGTGACGGGACTCGAACCCGCGGCCACCTGGACCACAACCAGGTGCTCTACCAGCTGAGCTACACCCACCATGCTCGCGAACTATCTGCGCGGCTGGGCAATCATAGCGACGACTGCGGCGCGTCGGAAATCGAGCCCTCGTGCTGCGCCGCGACGGCCTTCGCGGTCTCGCTGTCCGGGCCCGGCTGCGGCACGAAGACCGTCTGCCGGTAGTACCGCAGCTCCGCGATGCTCTCGGTGATGTCGGCCAGCGCCCGGTGGTTGCCGACCTTCGCCGGGGTGGCGAAGTAGACCCGCGGGTACCAGCGCCGGACCAGCTCCTTGATCGACGACACGTCGACGTTCCGGTAGTGCAGGTGCGCCTCGACCGCCGGCAGGTCGCGGACCAGGAAGGTGCGGTCGGTGCCGACCGAGTTCCCGGCCAGTGCCGCCTTGCGCGGCTCCGGGACGTGGTGGCTGATGTACTCCAGCACCTGGCGCTCCGCCTCGATCAGCGAGATCCCGTTGCCCAGCTCGGCGAGCAGCCCGGACGCGGTGTGCATCTCGCGGACGAAGTCCGTCATCTGCGCCAGCGCCTCGGCCGGCGGCTTGATCACCAGCTCGATGCCATCGGCCAGCACGTTGAGCTCGTAGTCGGTGACGAGGACCGCTACCTCGATCAGGGCGTCGGCCTCCAGGTCGAGGCCGGTCATCTCGCAGTCGATCCACACCAGCCGGTCGTTCATGGAGCCTTACCCTACGACGCGCCGAGCGCACTGGGTCTCCGGGTGGCAACGTCGATCTCGATATGCGAATCTGTTCTTTTCTGTTCGGGAATGTTCGTGGTTGGATCGACGGCATGACTATCAGCATCGGTATGGCCGGTGCCGGCCAGTTCGCCCCCGGGTTCCTGCGGCTGTTCATGGCCCACCCGGACGTCCACGACGTACGCCTGACCGACCTCGTGCCGGAGCGGACCGCCGAGGTGGCCGGGCGGGTCGGCATCACCACGACCTACCCGTCGTACGAAGACCTGCTGACCTCGGACGTCGACGCGGTGGCAATCTTCACCCAGCGCTGGGTGCACGGCGAGATGGCGATCCAGGCACTGCGGGCCGGCAAGCACGTGTACTCCGCGGTGCCGATGGCGATCGACCCCGGCGAGATCGCCACCATCATCGAGCTGGTCGAGGAGACCGGGCTGACCTACATGATGGGCGAGACCAGCTACTACTACCCGTCCTCGGTGTTCTGCCGGGAGAAGCTGGCCAAGGGCGAGTTCGGGCGGGTGTTCTACGCCGAGGGCGACTACGTGCACGACATGGACCTCGGCTTCTACGCGGCCTACCAGTACAGCGGCGGCGAGCGCTGGAAGGAGACCGCGAGCTTCCCGCCGATGCTCTACCCGACGCATGCCGTCGGCAACGTTCTGTCCGTGACCGGCCTGCACGCCACCCACGTGTCCTGCATCGGCGTGAAGGACGACCGCGGCGACGGTGTGTTCGACAAGCAGGTCAGCCGGTTCGACAACGACATCAGCAACGCGACCGCGCTGTTCAAGCTGTCCGACGGCGGCATCATGCGCACCAACGAGATGCGCCGGGTCGGGTACCCGTCGCACATCCGGGAGTCGCGGCTGCGGGTGTTCGGCACCGAGGGCAGCTTCGAGCAGCTCGCCACCGTCAGCGTCTGGCAGACCAAGACCGGCGTCACCGACGTGTCCGACCTGCTCGCCCCGGGCTCCGGCGACCTGGAGGACGCGGACCTGGCCAACGTGGACCCCGCGCTGCGGGACGCGTTCGTGTCCGGCTCCGCGCCGGTACACGACCGCGGCCGGCTGCCGGCGTCGTACACCGGACTGCCGAACGGGCACGAGGGGTCGCACCACTTCCTCGCCGACGACTTCGTCCGCGCCTGCGTGGACGGCACGGTGCCACCGGTGAGCGCCTGGACCGCGGCCCGCTACACCCTGCCCGGCATCGTCGCGCACGAGTCCGCGCTGCGGGGCGGCGTACAGCTGGAGATCCCCGACCACGGCGACGCGCCCGGCAGCTGACCCCGGCTACGACGCGCGACAGCGGCCCGGGCGATTGCCCGGGCCGCTGTGTGGGGGGTGACCAGTTACCCGCCCCTATGGATCAGCTGGTCACCAGCCGGAGAGGAGCGCGGCCCTGATCTGCGGGCGGAGCGCCTCCGGGTACAGCGTTCCCAGTGCCACCCCAACCGTTCATTCGTCGCATCTCGTGGTTCCTGTGGACAACCGGTCAGGTGCGCGCCGGCAGTCAGGTGACCGCGTTGTCCACAGTGATCGGCGCCGATGTGTCGGCGACCTGCGACTGGGAAGATTGGGTGTGCTGTCCGGCCGACGTCGTTGTTTCTTGGTGCCTTTGGCCCGATCCACAGTGTGACGCGGGGACTTCAGGGACCTGTGAC
>WNGA01009774.1_pt1 | contig 17046 bp, 16 predicted proteins | sample 5400061 | NCBI WGS metagenome assembly WNGA01 (sample SAMN13153366, study PRJNA577476) | soil metagenome | isolation source: 100 cm soil or saprolite under grassland replicate 2 | place: USA:California | collected 2016-06-15 | reverse complement strand
GATGCGCGGCGACGGAGAACGCGAGCCGCACGTGCATCCCGCTCGAATAGCGCTTCACTGGCGTGTCGATGAACTTGTCGATCCCGGAGAACTCGACGATGTCGCCCAGCTTGCGCTGGATCTCGCGGCGCTTCATGCCGAGGATCGACCCGTTGAGAAAGACGTTCTCCCGGCCGGTCAGCTCCGGGTTGAAGCCAGTGCCCACCTCGAGCAGGCTCCCGACGCGCCCGCGGATCACCGCGCGCCCTGAGGTCGGCGTCGTGATCCGCGTCAGGATCTTGAGCAGCGTCGACTTGCCCGCGCCGTTGCGTCCGATCACGCCGAGGACCTCTCCTTCAGGGACGCTGAAGCTGACGTCGCGGAGCGCCCAGATCTCCTGGCGCGCGTGCTTCTCCTCGCGACCCGCCCGCCGGGCGGCGATGCGGCTTAAGGAGTCACGTAGTGTGCCGTAGGCCGCCTGCATCTGGCCGATGCGGTAGCGCTTGGAGAGCTCGTGCGCCTCGATCGCGAGCGACATCAGATCGTGTCCGCGAACCGCGGCTCGTAGGTACGGAAGACGGCGAGACCGAGGGCGAACAGCAGCAGCGCCACTGAAACGCTCACAGCCGTCTGACCCAGTTGCGGCGCCGTTTCGCTCAGGATGGCCCAGCGCCAGCCGGCGATCACGGCAGACATCGGATTGACGGCGAATGCCCACTGCCACTTCGTCGGGATCTGGTCGAGTGCGTACATCACCCCGGAGACAAGAGGCAGGATCTGCAGGAAGACCGGGATCATGTAGGGCACGTCGCGCCAGCGTGCGGTGAGTGTCGACAGCAGGAAGCCGATGCCGAGGGCGGTGATGAACGCCAGCGCGAGAAACGCGGGCGCGAGCACGACTGCAGCACTGTCGGGCCAGGTGCCGTAGATGCCCATCAGCACGAGGAGCACCGGCAAGGCGATGAGGAAGTCGACGATAGGTACGACCACGGCGGCCAACGGAAGTAGGACGCGGGGGAAGTACACCTTCGTCACGAGCGACAGGTTCGACACGAGGCTCGTGCTCGACGAGGTCACCGCCGAGACGAAGTACTGCATCGGGATCACACCGGCAGCTGTCAGGCTGGGGTAGGGCGTGTTGCCGTGCGGGAAGTTCGCGAACTTGCCGAAGACGATCACGTACACGGTCGTCGTCATCGCCGGGACGAGCACCCCCCAGGCGACGCCCAGGAACGTCTGCTTGTATCGGACGACGATGTCGCGCCAGACGAGCCTGAACAGGAGCTCGCGGTAGTGCCACAACTCACGGAGGTCGAGGTGCGGCCAGCGCTTCGCCGGCCGGATGACGACGGTGCGGCGGTCGGGCCGAAGATGCTGCTCGTCGTCTGCGGCTTCCGCGACGATTTGCTCGCTGGGCGGTTCGAGCTTGGTCTGGCTCACCCGGGCGATGCTAGATGAGCCTGCCGCCGACACGTACGATCGACGCATGCGCCTCCATCGCCCGGGTGTCCGGACGCGCCTGCGGACGGGTGCGCGCCAGCTGATGGAAACGCCGCACTGGCTTGTCCTGCGCCGGCTCGGCAAGAGCCAGCCGCCGGAGTACCGTGACTACCTTGCGACCCAGCTGCGCCGGACGCTGTCGAAGCGCGAGACAGACCCCGGCGTCGGCGCGGTGACGTTGATCAACCGGGTCGCGGACGCCCAGCCGTCGGGCGGATCGGTGCTCTGCGTCGGGTGCCGCAATGCGCTCGAGCTCGACCGGTTTCGGGAGCGCGGCTTCGAGGACGTCGTCGGCATCGACGTGTTCTCCCAGCGAGAGGACATCCTCGTCATGGATATGCACCAGATGTCGTTCTCCAACGACTCGTTCGACGTCGTCTACGCGTCGCACTCGCTCGAGCACTCGTACGACGTCGGTCGAGTCGTGCGCGAGATCGGTCGCGTCGCGCGTGACGGCGCGGTCGTCGGCGTCGAGGTGCCTGTCCGGACGCAGCGCAGCGCAGCCGATCGCGTCGTCTTCTCGGGCCTTGAGGAGTTGCGCGAGGTCTTCGGCCGGAAGATCGGCGAAGAGCTGCTGGGCGAGGAGCAGCCCCCGCACGCTCCGACGAACGAGCAGGGGACGGACGTGGCAAGGCTCGTCTTCAGGCTGCGGAAAGAGCGCTAATGCCGACGGTGTTCTTCGCCTTCCGGGACGCGCCGGACCGACGAGCTGCGCTCCGTTCGCCGGGAGTGCTCGACCGGTACCGCCTGTTCGGCCTCGACGAGGTCCGGGAGCGCGGCGCGGAGGTGTGTCACAACCTCGAGCGCGCCGGGCCGCCGGTGTGGGCGCGCGTACTGGGAAAGCTCACGAACACGCTCGTGGACTTGCTGGGCGGATACGGCGGCGACTTCGCATCGGCTTTTGCCTCCCTGCGTGCCGCGAAGAGGGCGGACGTCGTGTTTGCGACCGCCGACACGCTCGCTCTTCCGTTGCTGTTACTGAAGCGCGCGGGTCTCTTGGGGCCGCCGCTCGTATACACGCCGATCGGGCTTCCCGAGCGGCTGACTCAGGTGCGGCGGCGGCGTCTCTATGCGAGCGCGCTTCGCTGTGCGCACACGATCGTCACGTACTCGCGAGCCGAGGCGGACTGGCTCCGCGACTGGATCGGTTCGGACGCGCCCGAGATCGTCTTCGTGCCGTTCGGCGTCGACACCGAGGCGTTCCGTCCTTCTCACAGCACGCCTGACATCGACGTCGTCGCAGTCGGCGCCGATCCGCGCCGCGACTTCGAGCTGCTGAAAGCGGTTGCGCTGCGCCGGCCTGAGCTCACGTTCCGGATCGTCGCGACGAAAGAGCAAGTCATGGCTCTTGGAGCGTTGCCGGCACACGTGGCGGTCGAGAGCGACATCTCGCTCGAGGAGGTACGCGACCGGCTCGCGCGCGCCCGCGTAGTCGCACTGCCCGTACGCCCGAACAGCTACAGCGGCGCCACGACGGTGTTGCTGCAGGCGATGGCGCTGGCGAAGCCCGTCGTCGTCTCCCGCACGGACGCGATCGCCGATGGCTACGGGCTGGAGGACGGCGTCAACTGCCGGCTCGTCGACCCCGGCGACCCCGATGCATTCGAGCGGGCACTGCTGGACGTACTCTCCAACCCAGGTGACCTCGGCGTCCAGGGCCGCGAAATGGTCGAGCGCGACTTCAGTTGGGGGCAGTACATCGACGCGCTTTGGGACATTCTGTCCCGAGCATGGGAGCGCGAGCCCTCGTAAACACAGTGCTGCGGCGTGCGCAGACCGAGCGCGACTGGGTCACCTCGCGCTGCCACCGCAGCGACGTCGCCGTGTTCCACGAGTTCCACCGGCCTCCGTACGGCGGCGGTAACCAGTTCCTGCTCGCGCTCGTCGGCGAGCTTGAACGGCGTGGACTCTCCGTGGAGAAGAACCGGCTCTCGGGCGGGACGCCGGCGTGCCTCTACAACTCGTTCAACTTCGACTTCCGCCGCTTGCGGCGGTTCGCGCGCGACGAGGTGCGCATGGTGCACCGTGTCGACGGGCCGGTCGGCGTCTACCGCGGCTTCGACGACGGCACCGATCGCCGTATCGCTGCGATCAACGAGCTCGCCGACACGACCATCCTCCAGTCGGAGTTCAGCCTCGCCAAGCATCGCGAGCTAGGGCTCGAGCTGCGCAACCCAGTCGTCGTGCGCAACTCGGTTGACCCGGCGATCTTCCATCCGCCGGCTCAGCGCGAGCGCCACGAGCCCCTGCGCGTCATTTCGACGAGCTGGTCGGGCAACCCGCGCAAGGGCAGAGACATCCTCGCGTGGCTCGATCGCAACCTCGATCACGACGCGTTCGAGGTCACGTTCGCCGGCAACACGGAACAGCAGTTCGAGCGGATTCGCGTCGTCGGACCGCTCGCCTCCGAGCCGCTCGCCGACGTGTTGCGCGCGCACGACATCTACCTCGCCGCGAGCCGCGACGACCCGTGCTCGAACGCGCTGCTCGAGGGGCTCGCCTGCGGTCTGCCGGCCGCGTTCCTCCGCTCCGGTGGACATCCGGAGCTCGTCGGCGAAGGCGGCATCGGCTTCGACGAGCCGGAGGAGCTCCCCGGTGTGCTCGCGCGCCTGCGCGACGAGCTGGAGGAGCGGCGGGCGCGCATCGAAGTGCCGTCGCTCGCGGACGTTGCCGACCGCTACCTCGACGCGCTGTCGGTGTGAAGTACTGTGAAGTACTCGAAGCTGTTCGTGGTTGGCGATCGGCTCGGCTGGTCGATCGACGACGACCGTGCTCGCCTCGTCGCGACGGCGCGGCGGCTGGGGTACGACGTCGGCTCGAACGCGTTCTTGCGCTTTGCGCGGCGGCAGTCCGTCTTCCAGCACAACCACTTCAACGCCTTGCAATCCCGCTGGCTCGACACGTCGCACCGACTGGGCCTGAGCTACTTCCACGGTCGCCCCGGCACACCGGGCTACCCGGAGTTCGACCGCGCCTACGCCGCGCTCCGCCGACATGCCGGCCGAATCGATCGGGTCCAGGTCACGCACGCCGAGATGCACGAGCTCGTCGTCGGCGCAGGTGTCGATGCCGACCGGGTCTTCACGATCCCGATCGGCGTCGACCTCGAGCACTTCCCGTTGGGGCCTGAGCGGTCGGGGCCCCCATTCGTGATCGGATCGTTCGTCAAGGACGGTGTGGGCATGGAGGACGGCGTCCAGCCCAAGCTGTTGAAGGGGCCCGACACGCTTGTCACGGTCGTCGAGCGCCTGCTGGAGGCCATCCCGGAGCTCTCCGTGTTGCTCACCGGCCCTGCACGCGGCTACGTCCGGCGCGAGCTCGAGCGTCTGGGCATTCCACACAGCCACGCTCTGCTGTCCTCACGAGCTGAGCTGGGTCGAACGTACCACGGCGTCGACGTCTGCCTCGTGACCTCGCGTCAGGAGGGTGGCCCAAAGGCGGTGCTCGAGGCGATGGCGAGCGGCGTTCCGCTCGTCTCGACGCGTGTGGGCCAGGCAACCGAGCTGGTCCGGCACGGTGAGAACGGGCTGCTCGCCGACGTCGACGACGTTGACGCGCTCGTCGCAGCGGTCGAGCGCGTGCACGGTGATGCAGAGCTCCGTCGCCGGCTGCGCACTGCCGGCCGCGCAACCGCGGAGGCGCACGCCGAGGAACGACTCGATCCGCTCTGGGCTCGACTGCTGGAAGGCTTCGTGCGACGTGCGGATTGAGCGCTACGCTCGCGCGGCTCGACGCTGGGCGCATTTGCTGGTGCGCAGGCGGGCGGCGGCCGGGACTCGCGTGTTCTACGGCCATGACCTCGTGCCTGAGCCGGGGGATGCCGTGGCAGGTGGATCGGGGAAGTTCCAGCGGCTTGCACAGCGCTTCCCAAACAGCCCTGAAGACTTCTCGCTGCTGTACCTCGGGTCGACGTGGTTGCCGCGGGATCTCCGGCCGCTGTTGTCGCTCGCGCGCCGGCGGCGTACCCCGATCGTCGTCAACCAGAGCGGCGTGGCGTATCCGGGTTGGGCCGGGGCAGAGACTGAGCGGCTCAACGTCCAGTTCAGGCGTGCGCTGCTTGCTGCGGATCACGTCCTCTACCAGAGCGCGTTCTGCAAACGATCGGGTGACGAGTTCCTCGGTACGCCGCGCGGATCCTGGGAGGTTCTTTACAACGCCGTCGACGTCGAGCATTTCTCGCCGGACGGATCCTCGCCGCGGGAGGAGTCCGTCCTGCTGCTCGGCGGAGACCAGACACAGGCGTATCGGCTCGAGGTCGCGCTGCGAACGCTTGCGCACCTGGAGGAGGCGAGACTGATCGTCACCGGCAGGCTCGTGTCCGATCCCCAACCATTGCTGCGCGAGCTCGCCGTCGCCGACCGGGTTGAGTTCGCCGGGCGCTACACGCAGAGCGACGCACCGGCTCTTTTCCGACGTGCGCACCTGCTGCTACACACGAAGGTGATGGATCCGTGCCCGACCGCCGTGATCGAGGCCATGGCGTGTGGGCTACCGGTCGTGTACGCCGCGAGCGGTGGAACGGTCGAGCTGGTCGAAGACGAGGCGGGTATCGGCGTTCCGCATCCCGAGAGCTGGAAACAGGACGAGCCCCCCGATCCCGAAGCGCTCGCCGACGCTGTGCGCCGCGTGCTCGCGGAACGCGACCGCTATGCCGCCGCGGCGCGGCGCCGAGCAGTGGAGCGCTTCGCCCTCGAGCCGTGGCTCGACCGGCACGCGGAGCTCTTCCGCGACTTGCTCACAGGCGGCGCGCCTCGAGCACGAACGTCTCGTACTCGCTGAGCTCCGGCTGCTCAGCAAGGTGCCGCTCGAGACCGGCGAGCTCGCTGTGGCTGCTCTCGCCGACCCGGCACTCCTCGATCTCGACGAAGCCGGCCGACGTCAGCGCGTGGCGCAGCGTCTCGGGGTCGTAGATGAAGCGATGGCCCCACGAGCGAAAGAAGTTGTTCACGACGACGCCGGGCAGCTGGGCGTCTGCCTCGGGGGCGAGCGTGTCGACAGCCCAGCAGACGTAGCGGCGCTGCAGGTCGGTGGGCTCAGGGTCGTACAGGGCCGCCAGCCGTTCGAGCGACGGAGTCGCAACGCGAATCCGTCCGCCCGGGCGGAGGAGGCGAAGGCACTCGCGCAGGCACTGCTGCCCCTCGGCGTACGTGAGGTGTTCGATCATGTGCTCGGAGGAGATGAAGTCGAAGGAGGCATCGGGCAGCGGAAAGTGTTTGCGCACGTCGAGGTAGACGAGCTCGTCACCATGCCCGTAGCCGTGGAGGTCGGTGTTTAGCCAGCCGGGCCGGACATTCTCTGCCGCCCCGAGCTGTAGCTTGCGGACGTCGTGCTGCCGGAGGTAGAGGTCGATAGCTTTGCCGCGCCGCGTTGCACGCAGCGCGTTGCGTAGCGATTGCCTCAGCCTCACGAGCGGTACCCGCGCAGCCGTCCGCGGAGCGTGTCGAGCTGAAAGCGCGCGTGCTTCCTATCGCGCCTCGCGAGCGCGACGACTGCACCGCCGGCAGGCCGGATCAACATCCGCGTCACCGTGCGTTTCGGGTAGCCGTGCTTGCGAAGGATGTAGCCGATGCTCGCGCCCTCGCGCGCGCCGAGCGAATCCGTGGCGGGTTTCTGGTCATGGGTCACGGTCAGCGCCGGGTCGTATTCGATACGGGCACCGCCGGCGACGGCGCGCACGAGGTATTCCGTTTCCTCGCCCGACGACCAGGCCGTTCCAGAACCCAGCCCGAGCTGCTCGTCGAACTCGCCCACGCTCTGCACGACCGCACTCCGTAGAAAGAGGGTGAACGAGATCGCACGGTTCCAGAGGTTGTCGCGCGTGAGGCGGGCAGGCTCGGCGGCCCACGAGGGGGAGGAGCGACCCGTGTGGTCCACGGCGCGCCCCGTCAGTCCATCGAGCTCGGCTTCTGCCGCGAAGCGGCGTGCCACACGCTCGAGCAGGTCGGGCGCGTACTGGCAGTCGTCATCCGGAAACGCTACGAGCTCGGCTTCGAGTTGAGCAAGCGCCACGTTCCGTGCGCGTGACAGCCCGCGGGTGGAACGGAGGCGCTCGACGCGCAGCCCTGGGTGTGCGCGGACGACGTCGTCAAGGCGGTCGTCCTGGTTCTGGTCGACGAGCAAGACGCGAAAGCTCCGGTGGGTTTGCTCGTTGAGCGACACCAGCAGACGGCCGAGCTGGTCGGTGCGGTCGACCGTTGCCACCACAAGATCGAATGACGGAAGCTCGCCGGCGTCCATGGCCGTACGCTAACGCCATGCCGCTCATTTCGGTCTTGCTCGCCGTACACAACGATCAGCACTTCGTGCGCACCGCCGTGGAGAGCATCCTGCGCCAGACGCTCGGCGACCTGGAGCTGATCGTCATCGACGACGCGTCGACGGACGCCACGCCTGGCGTGCTCGCCGACGTGTCCGACGATCGACTGGTCGTGATCACCAACGTCGAGCAGCTGGGACTCGCCGCCTCGCTCAATCGAGCCCTTGACCGGGCGCGCGGCCGGTACGTCGCGCGGCTAGATTCGGATGACGTTGCACTCCCGAAACGACTCGAGCAGCAGGTTGCTCGGATCACCGCCGAGCCTCGAGTCGCCATAGTGGGCTCCGCGGTGCTCGACGTGGACGAGTACGGGCGAGTCGGCGCGCTCCACCGAAGTCCGCCGAGTCCTCGCGCTGTCCGCTGGGTGTCGCTCTTCAGTTCACCGTTCTTCCATCCAACCGTCCTTGTCGACCGCGAGCAGCTCGCCGCTCACGATCTCTTCTACGACTCTTCGTATCTCGAGAGTGAGGACTTCGACCTCTGGACGCGGCTACTCGAATTCTCCGAGGGGGTGAACGTCGTCGAGCCGCTGGTCCTCAAGCGGCGGCACGCGCACCAGGCGTCACAGCGCCGGGCCGACCTCCAGCAGTCTTTCCAGCGGCAAGTCGCGCTCCGACAGATCGCGCGGATTGCTCCGGAGTTCTATCCTTTGGAGACCGAGGGTGCGTGGGCACTGGGTAGCGGACGCAGCGCGGGCGATGCAGGCGCATACCTTCGACTGCTGTCGGCCTTCGAGGCCCGCCACGGGGTCGACACCGAGGTCAGGCAGCTGTCCGCTCGTGCGCTACTGGTTGCAGGCTCGAAGAGAAAGGCGCTCACGCTGGGCATTGCGACACCGGCCAGGCTCGCGGGTCGCGGCCTTCGGCGCCGCGTCCAGGAGCGAGTCGCTCGTCGGCACGCCGCACGGTGGCTTGGCGAGCTCGACGCGACCCCCGCGAGCACGCGCGTCGTCTTTGTCTCCCCGGAGCCGACGCCGTATCGCGCGCCGCTCCTCGACCGCATCGCGTCGCGTCCCGAGATCGACCTCAGCGTGGTGTACGCAGCGCACACGGTCGCCGGACGAAAGTGGTCGGTGGACTCGCATCACCGTGCCGTCTTTCTCCGTGGCGCTCGAGTTCCCGGCCTCAAGCGTGTGTTCCGGCACGACTATCCGTTGACACCGGGAATCCGGCGCGCGCTTTCCCGTGCGCAGCCCGATCTCGTCGTCGTCTCCGGCTGGAGCACCTTTGCGGCACAGGCCGCGATCGCCTGGTCGCGTGCGCACCGCGTCCCGATCGGGCTCCTCGTCGAGAGTCACGATCTCGGCCCTCGCGCGGCCTGGCGACGGAACGTGAAGCGGGCGGTCGTGCCCGCCCTCATCCGCGCGGCCGATACGTTCCTGGTAGTCGGATCGCTTGCGCGGGCCTCGCTGCTCTCGTACGGCGCGCCGCCGGAGCGTGTCCGGGTATTCGCCAACACCGTCGACATCGAGGCCTGGCAGCGGCGCGCCGACGGTCTGCGCGAGCGCCGTGCCGACCTGCGCGGGGCCCTCGGCGTCGAAGCGGGAGATGTTCTCGTGCTGTCGGTCGGCCGTCTCGTCCGGGACAAAGGGCTGGACACTCTCGTGCGCGCAGTGGCCGCGGCAGATGATCAGCGCCTCGCCCTCGCCGTGGCAGGGTCAGGGCCCCAGAAAGACGAGCTCGAGCGCCTTGCAGAGGAGCTCGGCGTTAGGTTGCGCCTCCTTGGCGACCTCTCCGAGGAAGAAGTGGCCGAGGCTTACGTCGCGGCCGACCTCTTCGCGCTGCTCTCGATCCACGAGACCTGGGGCGTTGTCGTCAACGAGGCCGCCGCCTCAGGTCTCCCGCTCGTGCTCTCGGAGCGGGTGGGCGCCGCCTACGACCTCCTGCGCGACGGGGACAACGGCTCTCTCGTCGCTGCCGAGGACGTCGCGGCGACGGCGGCGGCTCTGCGTCGATTCGCGGACGATCCGTCGGTCCGGCAGAAGGCCGGCGCGCGTTCGCGCGAGCTCGTGCTCGAGTGGGGCTACGAACCGTCGGTGGAGAACTTCGTCGCCGCAGTGCGCGAAGCGACCGCGCGGTAGAGCTTCTCCTGAAGGTCCGTTACGTGGTCCCACGAGGTTCGGCGCGCTGCCTCGACGCCGCCTCGTGCGAGACGATCGCGCAGCGATGCATCGGACAGAACCTGCCGGATCGCTTCGACGACCGCCTTCCGCTCGTAAGGAACGACGAGCGCCTCTCCCTCGGCGAAGAAGCCGGCGATCCCGCAGCGGTCGGAGACGATCACCGGCGTGCCTACCGACGCCGCCTCGGCCGCCACCATCCCGAAGCTCTCGCCCGCGGACGCCAGCACGAACACGTCGGCCTGCGGGTAGAGGTCGCGCGGCGGCTCGTCCTTCGGAGGGAGCGAGTGGATCCTCCCCGCCGTCTCGCCTCTTGCCTGTGCCTGCCGCACCAGCGCCGCCGTTCCGTGGCGGTCGTCCGGCCCAGCGACGACGACATGGGCCTCGGGAATCTGCCTCGCGGCTTCGAGCAGGTGCTCGATGCCCTTGCCGGACGCGATCCTGCCGACGTAGAGCACGAGCGGAGCGTGCGCCGGGATTCCGAGCCGTGCTCGGAGGTCGCCGTTCCGAGCCTCGAGTGGCTCGGGGAAGCCGTTGCCGCGGACGTAGACCTTTTCCGGCGCAAGGCCGCACGAGATCACGGCGTCCCGTTCGCGCTCCGACGCGACGACGACTGCAGCAGCGCCGCGACCGACACCGCGATAGAGCGTGGCGTCGAGCGCTCGCTTCAGCGGCACCTTGCGCAGCCGCGGCTGGAACATCCCGAGTGGCTCGAAGACGTACGGGATGCGTCGGAGGCGGCACCAGGCCGCAGTTCCGGTCGTCACCGGATCGCGGAAGCCGAAGACATGCACCACGTCGGGGCGCGGGAGCCGTCCGAGCACGAAGGGCAGGGTCGGTGTGATCCCCATCCACCGGTACCGCAGCGGCGTCGCCAGGTACCGCACGTTCGCTCCCTCGACGATGCCAGCCGAAGAGCGAGCCGCCGGCCGGCGGTCGAGGTCGAGGATCGTCGTCGTGAGCACGTCGACGTCATGCCCGCGGGCCACGAGACGCCGGACGAGCTCGTTCGCTGCGACGACGGGACCGCCGAATGCGCGCGATGGCGACCAGGCAGGTGCCGCGAACAGGATTCGCAGTCGTCGATCGCTCACGGCACTAGGGTAGTGCCCTAGCCTTCGGGTCGATGCCGGCTCGCGGCAAACCACGCCTGCTTGTCCTCAACCAGTACTACTGGCCCGGTGTCGAAGCGACCGCACAGCTGCTGACGGAGCTCTGCGAGGCCCTGGCCGAGGACGCTGACATCACCGTAGTCACAGGCGTGCTGCACGGCCACGAAGACGAGCCTCGGAAGCTCGTCCGCAACGGCGTTCAGATCGTTCGAGTACCGTCGACGTCGTTCGAGCGTTCGCGTCTGCTCGCGCGAGCTTCGAACTACGTCACGTACCTGTCGAACGCTCTCTTGCGAGGCCTGCGCGGAAGTCGACCGGACGTCGTCCTCTGCATGACGGATCCACCGATCGTCGCAGACGTCGCGTTGCTCGTCGCGCGCCGCTACCGCGCACCTCTCATCGTGATCAGCCAGGACGTCTTTCCGGAGATCGCAGTGCAGCTGAAGCGGCTCGAGAACCCGGTCCTGATGAGTCTGCTGCGAGGCCTGGTCTCGGTCTATCTCCGCCGTGCGGATCGGGTGGTTGCGATCGGCGAGACGATGCGAACGCGGCTCGAAGCGAAAGGTGCGCGCCCGGAGCGGTTACGCGTGATTCCGAACTGGGTCGACACCAAGCGTCTCGAGCCGCTCGGCAAGGGCACGCAGTGGGCGCGCAGCTGGGGCCTCGATCAGAGGTTCGTCGTCATGCACTCGGGCAATGTCGGCCACGCCCAGGATCTCGACTCGCTCGTGCGCTCGGCGACGTTCGTCCGGGATCTGGAGGATGTCGTGATCGCGATTATCGGCACTGGCGCGCGTCACGCGGAACTGGTGGCGTTGGCAGAACGCCTCGAAGTGGAGCGGGTCTGGTTCTTGTACTACCAGGCGCGACATTTGCTGGCCCAGTCGCTCTCGGCCGCGGACATCCACGTCGTTGGGCTCGCGCCGGGTCTGGCGGGCTACGTCGTGCCGAGCCGGCTCTACGGCGTCCTCGCGGTGGGAAGACCGGTGATAGTGGCGGCGGACGCCGAGAGCGAGACCGCGCAAGTGGTCGAAGCGGTCGGCTGCGGCATCGTCGTCCCGCCCGCACGGCCCGAACTGCTTGCGCGTGCGATCAGGGACGCGCACGACGGGCGATACGACCTCGAGGCGATGGGGGCTCGCGGCCGTGAATGGGTCGAGCGCGAGGCCGACCGCTCCGTCGCCGTCCGCCGCTACCGCGACCTCCTGCTCGAGCTTGCCTCCTAGAGTCGTCGCAGCGGCACTCGTCGCCGCTTTTGCACTCGTCGCCGGCTGGAATGCGTACAAGTACCCGAGCGGCGGCGGGTACGACGTTCGGCAACACCAGGAGTACGCGGACCTCCTCATCCACCACGGGGAGATTCCGGGCCCCGAGACGCGAAGCGAGTACTACACGCCGCCCGGGTTCTACGCACTGGCGGGAGCCGCGACCGTGCTCGGGGAGCACTTGCACTCCGGCGACCCGCACAAGCTCGGGCAGGTGCTCAACTGGCTCGTGCTGCTGGCGACCGCCGGCGTGCTCTGGCTGCTCGCCCGCGAGCTCTTCCCGGGACGGGGATGGGTGCAGGTGTGCGCGCTCGGCTTCTTCTGCTTCCTGCCGGTTGTCCTGCGCGTCGGGGCGATGTTCCATCCCGAGCCGCTCTCGATGCTGCTGACCGCGGTCGCGCTGCTCTTCGCCGCGCGGATGCTGGGGCGGCACGACTACCGCTGGCAGCTCGCCGTGGCCACGGGCGTCGCGCTCGGGCTCGGCCAGCTCGTGCGCGCGTTCTCGCTCTGGACATTCGCGGCCGTCGTGCTCGCCTTCGTCGTTGCGCGCGCGTGGCGTCCGCTGGCGGTCCTTGTCATTGCCGCCGCGGTGTTGGCTTCGCCGTGGTACGTCCGCCAGGCGATCAAGTACGGCGACCCGGTCTTCGACAGGCCGACTCCAGGCGAGGCGATCTGGGAGCGGCGGCCGGCGCGCTTCTACTTTGGTCTGGGCCTTCCCGAGGTTTTTACCGAGCCCATCCGCCCGCACTTTGTGAACGAGGCGATCCCGACGACGTACAGCGAGGTCTGGGGTGACTACTTCGGCGTCTGGCAGGGAAGTCGGGAGCGCCAGAGCTTTCTCGGCCTGCTGCCGACCCTGCTCGCACTGGCCGGCTGGATCGTCCTGCTGATCCGGTCCTGGCGCGTGCCGGCGCGGCTCCCGGTGGCCGCGCTGCCCGGGCTTGCGATCCTGGGCTACCTGTACTTCACCGTCAGCTATCCGACCCCGGACGGGGACGTGCTCAAGGCGAGCTACATGCTCACCGCCGCGCCCGCGTGGGCCATCGCTTTCGGCTATGCGGTCGATCGCCTGCCGCGCCGTGTCCGGCTCGTCGCCGGCGCAGTCCTCAGCGCCTCGGCGTTGGCGAGCCTTCCGTTCCTCCTTTACTGAGCCCGGCCAGCCGCAGCATCAGCTCGAGCGAGGACTGCGGTCCCGGCCAATGCTCCGCCAGCAACTCGCTCCGGTTCCGGCGCAGGACAGTTCGCAGCACGACCAACACCAGGATCGCGTCGTCCAGCTGTCCGGCGACGGGGATGAAGTCGGGGACCAGATCGAACGGCATCGCCAGGTAGCCGACGAGCAGGCCAAGCAGCAGCTTGTGCCGGCGCGGTACTCGTGGATCGCGAAGGAGCCGCGCGAAGAAGACCGCGCAATCCGGCACGAAGCCGGCCACTGCGCGAGCGTCCTGCCGTCGTCCCAACAGCACGAGCAGCCCGACGAACGCTGCGTAGGCCGCGAGCGTTCCCAGCGCGACGAGAAGGATCAGGGTCAGGCCGGCGACACTCCGGTCGGCCATGGTATTCCGTTCCTGCTTTACTGATCCGCCTTGCGCGCGTCGCGGATCGGCTTCCCGCTCGGGGTCGCCCTCGTGCTGGTGGGCTACGCCGCGCTCGTCGGTTGGGACGTCTTCCACTACGACTGGCTTCGCGGGTACGACGCGTACGCGAACTCGCTCTACAGCGACGTCATCCGTGTCCACCATCGGTTGCCGACCGAGCTGGAGACAGGCGTGTGGCATACGCCGCCGCTCTTCTTCTTCGTCGGCGCGCTCATCGACTCGCATCGTGGAATGCAGGTACTCGGCGGCTTCGCGGCAATCGTCGTGGTCGTCTTCGCCGGTCTGATCGCCAGGGAGCTCTTTCCGCGCTCGCGCGCGATCCAGCTTGGCGGGCTCGCCTTCGCCGCACTCACGCCCGTGCTGACGCGGACGGCGGTGATGTATCACCCCGAGGCGCTCGCGACAGCGCTTGCAGTGGCGGGCACGTACGTCGTCGTCCGCGCGCTTGCTCGTGGGCGCGTCGGTCCGTGGGCGGGTGCTACGGCCGGTCTGCTGTTCGGGCTGGGAACGCTCACGCGGACCTGGGCGCTCGCTCTTGCCGCCGCGGCGATGTTCGCACTCCTCCTCCGCGCCGGGCTCGAGCGAGAGCGCGAGGCTCTGTGGGCGGCGTCAGCGCTCGCCGGCGTCCTGCTCGCGCTCTCGCTGCCCTGGTTCGTCCACCAGGCGCGCAGTCACGGGAGCCCGTTCGCCTTCAACCGCCCGGCTCCGGACGAGTCGTTCTTCTCCCGGCGCCCGGCGAGCTTCTACACGAGCCTCGACGTGGACGCGGTCTTCTCCCGTCCGTACGCGCCCAACTATCTGAACCACCTCTGGCCCGTCGTCTACACGGACTGGTGGGGCGACTACTGGCGCTACTTCGAGCTCCCGGAGGAGTTCATCTCGAAGCCCGCTGAGCTGCCGCCGAAGTACGAGAACCCTCGCGTCCGCCAGAGCTACGTCGGTCTTGCGCCCTCGATCTTCGCCGTCGCCGGCTTCGTCGGCATCGTCGTCGGCGGGATCCGCCGCCGCGCCCCTGCCCTGCTCTTGATCCCTGCCTCGATCGTGCTCCTCGGGCTCGCGTTCCTCGTCTTCCAGGTCTCCTATCCGCACGCCGACGGCGACACCATCAAGGCCGCGTATCTCCTCGACGCGGTCGCGCCGCTCTCCGTCTGCGCCGCCTGGGCGCTGATCTCGCTCGGGCGGGCTGGTCGCCTCGTCATGATTGCCGTCGTGACCCTGCTCATCTACGCCGCCGTCCTCGACATCGACTTTCTCGTTCTGCCGTCGTGAGGTACGCCGTCACTGGAGCCGCAGGCTTCATCGGTTCGCACCTGGCGGAGGCGCTCGTCGCGCGCGGACATGACGTTCTCGGCGTCGACTGCTTCACCGACTACTACGACCCGGCCCTGAAGGAAGAGAACGCGGCCGGACTGGAAGTGTCCCGGATAGACCTTGCCGAGGAGGACCTCGACCTGGACGGCGTGGACGGCGTCTTCCATCTCGCCGGCCAGCCCGGCGTGCGCAGCTTCGGGGCGGTGTTCGAGGACTACGTCCGCCGCAACCTGCTTGCGAGCCGCCGTGTCTTCGAGACCGCGGCCGCTGCGGGCGTGCGCGTGATGTTCGCGTCGTCCTCGTCCGTCTATGGCGACGCGGAGAGCTATCCGACGCGCGAAGACGCGCAGCCGCGGCCGATCTCGCCGTACGGGATCACGAAGCTCGGCTGCGAACAGCTCGCCTACGCGTATGCAAAGGGCTTCGGGCTCGACGCGGTCCTGCTGCGCTACTTCACCTTCTACGGCCCTCGCCAGCGGCCCGACATGGCCTTCGCTCGGATCGTGGACGCGCTGGCGCGCGGATCGTCCTTCGAGTTGTACGGCGACGGCCTGCAGTCGCGCTCCTTCACGTACGTCGGAGACGGCGTCGACGCGACCATCGCCGCGATGGAGCAGGCTCCTGCGGGGGCCGCGTACAACGTGGGCGGCGGCTTCGAGGCCACGATGCGGGACGCGATCGAGACACTCGAAGAGATCTCGGGTCGGTCGCTTGATCTCGTGGAGCGACCGGCTGCTGCCGGGGACGTCCGCCGTACGGCACCGGATGTGAGCGCGATCGAAGGCGACCTCGGCTGGCGGCCGAGCACCGCGCTGAAGGATGGCTTGCGCGCTCAGTGGGAATGGGCGTCGAGTAGAGTCGCCGCCCGGTGAGCGCGCGCGACGCGGATCTCGACGCCGAGCAGGAAGTCGACCTCGGCCGCTACTGGAACGCGATAGTCGCGCGCTGGTGGCTGCCACTCGGCGGTTTCCTCGTCGGGGCGGTGATCGGCTACCTCGTCTCGCTCGGTGGAGGCCAGGTCTGGAAGGCGAACGCGACCCTGTATCTCGGCGCCTCGTACAGCATCGTGGGCGGCACCTTGCTGCAGGGCCCGCAGGCGAACCCGTCCACGGTTGGCACGATCGTCCACGCCGAGGACGCAATCGGGCGGGCTGCCGCGAAGGCTCGAATGCCGGCGAAGGACCTGCGCGGGAAGGTGTCGACGAAGACGATCTCGACAGGAATCGGGACCGGAGCCTCGCGCCCGGCCGTTAATCCGCTTGTCCGCGTCACCGTGCAGGCGTCGACGCGGCGCAGGGCGCGGGTCGCGGCGAACGAGCTTGTGGCCGTCGTCGTCGAGCGGCTGTCGCCGTTCGCGGATGCGAAGATCGCCGGCCTCAAGGAGCGAATTGCGGCGGACCAGGATCAGATCGACGCGATCCGCCGACAGGCCTCCGGCTCGTCGGACGCGACTGCGACGGCGGTCTTCAGCATCCGAATGGGAGACGTTCTGGATGATCAGCTGCAGGCGAAGCAGCTGCTGATCCAGGCCGAGCAGATCGAGCGTCCCAGGGTGCTGACCCGCGCAGTTGCCGTGAAGACGACTGCGCGCAGCCGGCGTAACTCCGTCGTCGTCGCCGCCTTCCTCGGGCTCCTCGCCGGTCTCGCCGCCGCGCTCGTCTGGGACCCGCTCGCCCGTCGACGCTAATGCTCGAGGGCAAGACCGTGGCGGTGGTGGTTCCCGCCTTTGACGAGGAGGCGCTCGTGGGGACGACGATTCGCGGCATCCCCGCGTTCGTCGACCGGATCTTCGTCGTCGATGACGCGTCGCGGGACGGGACTGTTGAGGCCGCCCGCGCGGTCGGCG
>WNGA01007666.1_pt1 | contig 17048 bp, 14 predicted proteins | sample 5400061 | NCBI WGS metagenome assembly WNGA01 (sample SAMN13153366, study PRJNA577476) | soil metagenome | isolation source: 100 cm soil or saprolite under grassland replicate 2 | place: USA:California | collected 2016-06-15 | reverse complement strand
CCGGCGACGAGCGGGGGGACGAGATAGGCGGCGGCGTTCATCGACGCCGCGACGACGACCTCCTCCTCGACCGCGGGCTCGCCCCGGAAGGCGGACTCCACCTCCCCGAGCGCCTCGTGCAGCTGCTTCGCCGTCTCGAGGAGGCGCAGGCCCCAGTCCGTGGGCGTCACTCCCTTCGACGAGCGCAGGAGCAGCGCGCGCCCACACTCCTCCTCGAGGGCTCGGACCTGCGCGGTGACCGCGGGCTGGGAGAGGTGGAGGAGCTTCGCGGCGCTCGAGATCTTGCGGGTTTGCGCCACGACGCGGAACGTCTCGAGCTTGCGGGGATCGATGCGGGCCATCGGGCGCGAGCATAGCAAGAACCGCGAGTCGCTGCGGTAGGCCATCAGCAAAGCTGATAGAGCATCGGATCTCGCGTGAGGTCGCCGGGCATCCGACGAGGCAGGATGCCTCCCGTCGGCACCGGGCAAGCCACCCCCCGGGGCCAGACACGGAGGAAGTCACCATGGCCCGCATCGAGAACCACGTCGTCCGCGAAGTCGTCTCGCTCGACGAGACCGCCACGCTCGCCGAGGCCGCGCGCCTCATGGCCGGGCGCGGCATCGGCTCGGTGGGTGTCCGCTGCGACGGGAAGCTCGCCGGGCTCGTGACCGAGCGCGAGCTGCTCGCCGCCATCGCCCGCGGCGCCGACCCGGCGCGCACCGCCCTGTCCGCGGCGCTGCAGTTCCCGCCGCCGTCGGTCTCGCCGACCGCGACCGAGCGCGAGGCCGCCGAGCTGATGCGCGCCCACCACACCCGCCACCTCGCGGTGGTGGAGCGCGGAGAGATGGTCGGGGTCATCTCGCTGCTCGACCTCGTCGAGCTCGTCGTCGAGGAGAAGCAGTGGTCGATCGACCAGCTCGAGAGCTACATCCGCGGCGGCCGCGCGGCGCAGCTCAGCCAGCCGCTCACGAGCCCGTTCACCCACGCGCCGGCGGGCGGGCTCGCCGCGTAGCCCCCACCCTGACCCTCTCCCCCGCAGCGCGGGGGAGAGGGGAGTGGGTACTGGCCCGCGGCGGCGCGGCGCCGGTCCCGGGCCGCGCGGTCAGCCGGCCCGAGCTATCCGAGCACCTTCACCCGCGCGAGCTCCTTCCCGTCCGCGTCCACCGTGTGGATGGCGCAGGCGAGGCACGGGTCGAACGAGTGGATCGTGCGGAGCGCCTCGAGCGGCTTCTCGGGATCCGCGATCGGGTTCCCGACGAGCGACGCCTCGTACGGGCCCATCTGCCCCTTCCCGTCGCGCGGGCCGGCGTTCCAGGTGGACGGCACCACCGCCTGATAGTTCTGGATCTTCCCGTCCTCGATCACGGCCCAGTGCGAGAGCGTCCCGCGCGGCGCCTCGTGGAAGCCGAAGCCGCGCACCTCGCCCTTCGGGAACGTGGGCGGGTTGAAGATCTTCGTGTCGCCCTTCCCGATGTTCTCGACGAGCAGCTTCCAGTGCTTCTGGGCCTCGTCCGCGAGCACGGCGCAGCGCACCGCCCGCGCCGCGTGGCGGCCGAGCGTCGAGTGGAGCACCGCCGGGCCGAGCTTCGTCTTCGCGATCGAGCCCGCGGTCTCGAGCACGTGGTTCACCCAGAACTTGATGCGGTCGTGCCCCTGCGCGTACCCGACGAGCATCTGCGCGAGCGGGCCCACCTGCATCGGCTTGCCCTCGAAGCGCGGCGCCTTCACCCAGGAGTACTTCCCGTTCTCGTCCCACCCGTTGTACGCGGGCACCGTGTCCTCCGCGTACGGGTGCTTCTGCCAGTCGCCCTGGTAATAGGAGCGGGCGATCGACTCGGTGACGTTGTCCCGGAAGTAGGGATCCTGGAAGGTCTTGATCGGCTTCACCGACGCGATGTCGCCGTTCATGATCGTGCCGCCCGGGAGCGCGAACTGCGTCCCCTTGGCGTCGATCGGGAGGTCCGGCACCGCGAGGTAGTTCGTCACGCCCGCGCCGTACTTGAGCCAGTCCGCGTACATGGCGCCGATCGCGCAGACGTCCGGGACGTAGGCCTGGTGGATGAACTGCGCGACCTCGTCGAGCAGCGTCTTCACCTGGTACAGCTTCTCCATGTTGAGGGCGGAGGGGCTGTCGAGGTTGATCGCGTTCGCGACGCCGCCGACGGCGAGGTTCTGGATGTTCGGCGTCTTCGAGCCGAGGATCGCGACCGCCTGGTTCGCCTTGCGCTGGACGTCGAGCGCCTGCAGGTAGTGCGCGACGGCGAGCAGGTTCACCTCCGGCGAGAGCTTCATCGCCGGGTGTCCCCAGTAGCCGTTCTGGAAGATGCCGAGCTGCCCCGCCGCGACGAAGACCTCGAGCTTCTTCTTCACCGCCGCGAGCGCGTGCTTCGAGTTCCCGGGCCAGCTCGAGAGCGACTCGCCGAGCTGCGACGCCTTCGCCGGGTCGGCCGCGAGCGCCTTCGTCACGTCCACCCAGTCGAGCGCGGACAGGTGGTAGAAGTGCACGATGTGGTCGTGCAGGGCGTGCGCGATCACGATGAGGTTCCGGATGAGCTGCGCGTTCAGCGGGATCTCGAGCGAGAGCGCGTTCTCCACCGCCCGGACCGAGGCGATCGCGTGCACCGTCGTGCACACGCCGCAGATGCGCTGGGTGAAGACCCAGGCGTCGCGTGGATCGCGCCCCTTCAGGATCGTCTCGAACCCGCGCCACATCGTCCCGGAGGACCACGCCTTCTTGACGGCGCCGCCCTCGACCTCGAGGTCGATCCGCAGGTGTCCCTCGATCCGGGTGATCGGATCGATCGTGACGCGCTTGCTCATGACACCCTCCCTTCGTGGGCCGCGGCGACCGGCGCGGTGCGGGTCGCCGGGACGGTGACGCCGGCGAGGATCGGGAACTTCCGGACGATCCAGACGTAGGCCATCGTCTCCGTCGCGACGAGGCCGAGGGTGACGAAGAGCTCCGGGAGCGACGGGAAGTAGATCCAGTTGTCGCCCGGGTTGAACCCGGTGAGGAATGCGTCGATCCGGTAGAGCGACCCCGCGAACAGCGCGAGGAGCGCCGCCTGGAGCTGGCCCGCGGCGTTCGCGCGGGACCCCTGCTGCATGAAGAGCCACGCGGCGGCGAGGAACAGCAGCGTCTCGCCCCAGAAGAAGAACGACTGGACGCCCGAGCGGAAGGTGAGCCCGAGCCGGCCCGCCGCGAAGAGGCCGCCGAAGCGGATCACGACGAACGCGAGGATGACGCCCGCGACGAAGACGCCGAGCCGTCCGAGGAGCCGCGTCTCGAGCGGCCGCCCGAAGGCGACCGCGGAGAAGATCGCCTCGAAGTAGATGATCGCGTAGCCCATCCCGACGGCGGTGAGGAGGAAGAGGAGCGGAAGGAGCCCGGTGTGCCACAGGCCGTGCAGCTTCGTCCCGGCGACGAGCAGGAGCGAGCCGAGGCTCGACTGGTGCATCGTGGGGAGCACGAGCCCGAGCGCCACGACGAACGGCAGCGCGCGCTCGACCCGCGGCAGCCAGGCCCGTGCGAGCGCGGCGCGCTCCGGCTTTCCGGAGTCGGCCCAGCGCTCGAGGAGCGCGGGGGAGAGCTCGAGGAAGAGGACGCCCGTGTACGCCATCATGCAGAGCGCGACCTCGAGCAGGACCGAGGTGCCGTTCCAGTCGAACGGCGTGAGCGGGATCCGCCACATGTTCCAGAAGCGGCCGAGGTCGAACGCCACCGCGACGCCGGCTACCGAGTAGCCGAGGAAGCTCGTGACGAGCGCGGGGCGGACGAGCGGGTGGTAGCGCCCCTTGTTGAAGACGAACACGAGGAGCGCCATCGCGTAGCCGCCGCTCGCGAGGCCGGTGCCGACGACGACGTCGAAGGCGATCCAGAGGCCCCACGGGTAGCCGTCGTTCATGGCGGTGGCGGCGCCGAGCCCGTGGGTGAACCGGTAGAGGCCGGCGACGGTGCCGAGCCCCCACAGGACGAGCATCAGCTTGATCGCGGGCGTGAGGAAGCTGCCCTTCACCGGGCGCGCGCGGGCGGTCATCGCTCCTCCTCCTTCGACGGCGGCGTGCGGCTGTTCTTCCAGGTGACGAACGAGAGGGCACCGAGGAGCGCCAGCGGCACCGCGAAGCCCTGGTAGATGCCGTGCTGGATGGTCTCGGAGAGCGCGGGGGCGGGCTCGGTCCCGAGCGCCGGCAGCCCGATCGTCTGGAACGCGACCGGCGAGAGGTAGAGGACGTTCGTGCCGCCCCCGTCGGTCTCGCCGTAGATCTTCGCCTGGTACGCGTCGGGGCGCTGGGCGACGCGCCGGCGCGCCTCGGCGAGCAGCTCGCCGCGCTTGCCGAAGGTGACCGCGTCGCGCGGGCAGACCTCCGCGCAGGCCGGCCCCTTCCCCTCCTTGGCGCGGTGCCGGCAGAGCTCGCACTTCACGATCCGCGGCGCCGCCTTCGCCCACTCGAACTTCGGCACGTTGTACGGGCAGGCGATCTGGCAGTAGCGGCAGCCGACGCACTTGTCGACGTCGTACTCGACGACGCCGTGCTCTCCCTTGTGGAGCGCCTGCAGCATGCAGACCGACGCGCACGCCGGGTGGACGCAGTGCATGCACTGCGCCTTCACGAACCCGGCCTCCTTCTCGCCGGCCCAGCGCCGGATGACGGTGAGCGTCTGCGCGTTCAGGTCCACCGGCGCGTCGTAGGCGGCGCCGGCCGCGAGCTTCACGTCCGCGGGCTTGCCGTTCGCCTCCTTGCACTTCGTCATGCAGGCGCGGCAGCCGACGCAGCGGACCACGTCCACGAGCAACCCGAAGTCCTCCGCGTCGGGCTTGCGCCCGGCGGCGGCGACAACGTCGCCGGGCGCCGAGACCGCGGCGGCCGCCCCCGCGGCGCCGACGATCTTGAGGACCGACCTTCTCGAGATCCTCGGCATCGGCTCACTCCTTTCCTTCGCGCTCTTCGGGCGCCTCGCGCGCGAGCTTGCGCGACGCGAGCCACCCCGCCCCCGCCGCGGCGCCGATGACGACGCCGGCGATCCCCGCCGCGACCGCCGACACCGTCCCCTGCTCCGGCGCGATGCCCGGGTAGGCCATCGGCGCGGTGGGCTTCTCGATCGGCACGGTCGTGTGCAGCGGGACGCGGAACGCGATCTCCTGCTCGGTGCAGCCGACGCAGGGGTGGCCGATCCCGATCGGCCACGCGCCCGGCACCTCGCAGAAGTGGAGGAGCGAGCAGTTGGCGTGGGTCTGCGGCCCCTTGCAGCCGAGCTTGTAGAGGCACCAGCCGTTCCGGTGCCCCTCGTCGCCGTAGAGCTGCGCGAAGCGGGCGGCGTCGAAGTGCGGCCGCCGCGGGCAGTCCTCGTGGATGACGCGGCCGTAAGCGAACAGCGGCCGCGCCTTGTCGTCGAGCTTCGGCAGCGTGCCGAAGGTCGCGAACTGGAGCACCGTGCCGAGCAGGTTGTACGGGTTCGCCGGGCAGCCCGGGAGCGTGACGATGGGCTTCGAGATCCCCTTCTCCTTCAGGATCTGCGGGGCGCCGACCGCGCCGGTCGGGTTCGGGTCCGCCGACGGGACGCCGCCCCACGACGCGCACGAGCCGATGCAGATGACCGCGGCCGCCCGCTCGGCACACTCGACGAGCGACTGCACCGCGGTCCTGCCGCCGACCATGCAGAAGATCCCGTCCTGCTTCTTCGGGATCGCGCCCTCGACGACGAGCACGTACCCCCCCGCCTTCTTCGCGGCCTCGAGCGAGGCCTCGAGCTGGTGGCCCGCGGCGGCGGCGAGGGTCTCGTGGTAGTCGAGCGAGACGAGGTCGAGGACGAGCGCGCCGACGTCCGGGTGGCTCGTGCGCAGGAGCGACTCCGTGCAGCCCGTGCACTCCTGGAAGTGGAGCCAGACGACGGAGGGCTTCTGCCCCTTCGCCACCTTCTCCGCCATCTTCTCGCCCGCCCAGGCTGGCAGGCCGACCGCGGCGGCCGCCGCGGAGCAGACCTTCACGAAGTCGCGACGCGAGAGCCCCGAGGCCTGCGCGGTCGTGGTCGAGAGCGGCATCCGACGCCTCCTCGGGCGGGCAGGAAGGAATGGCCCGTCCGTATTGGCGCATCATGGCGCTCGACCGTCCGTACTCGTCATTGATCGAGATCAGTCAACGAAAAAATGTCGCGCAGATCGTGCGTTAGCTAAGGACTTCAATACGTTACGGAACACGCATATTTGTCGGTAGCGCGGGTCTACATTGACCTATCCGGTCAATATTAGACGTTCGCGACAAACAGCCGCATTTCCTTGGGATCGTCGGCGGGCCCCTCCACATCACCCGGCGTTCAGAACCGAAGGTCGCGCGCCATGCGGCGCCTGAGCGCGTCGTTGGGCATCGGGCCGAACCCCGCCTTCACGTTCTCCGCGACGTGCTCGGGGTTCGCGGTCGCCGGGATGACAGCCGTCACGGCGGGGTGGGACAGGATGAACTTGAGGAAGATCTGGCTCCACGACGCCGCTCCGAGCTCGGGCGCCCACCGTGGGAGCGCCTTCCCCTTCACGGCGGCGAAGAGCTCGCCTTCCTCGAAGGGACGCATGACGAGCACCGCCGTCCCGGTCTCCGCCGCGGCGGGGAGGAGGCGCGCCTCCGCCTCGCGCGTCGCCGCCGAGTACGGCAGCTGCACGAAGTCGAGCGACTCGGTGCGGAGGAGCCGCTCCAGCTCCGGGAACGCGCTCGTCGCGTAGTGCGTGACGCCGAGGTGGCGCAGGCGGCCCGCCGCCTTCCACGCGCGCATCGCCGGCAGGTGCTCCTGCCAGTCGAGCAGGTTGTGGACCTGCATGAGATCGAGGGCTTCGACCCGGAAGCGCCGGAGCGACTCCCGCATCTGGGCCTCCCCGGCGACGCGGCCGCGCGTCCAGACCTTCGTCGCGAGGAAGGGCGGGGGCCGCGGCGCGAGCTTCGCGAGCAGATCCCCGGCCACCCTCTCCGCCTCGCCGTACATCGGCGAGGAGTCGACGACCCGGCCGCCCGCGGCGAGGAACCTCCGCAGCACCTCGAGGCACGGCGCGCGCGCGGCGTCGGACGTCCCGACGTCGAACGTGCGCCAGGTGCCGAGACCGACGACCGGCACGCGCTCTCCACGGCCCTTCGGGATCGGCCGAGTCGCCATCGCCTCGCCGCCCCCGTCTCCGCCGCTCCCCGCCCGCCCGACGGCGGCGAGCCCGAGGCCCGCCGCGCCCGCCGCGATGAAGGTCCGCCGCGTCATCGTCATGGCCGCTCCAGGCTGCGCTCGCGTCGGGCGAGCCAGACCGCGATCGCGAGCGACGCGAGCCCGAGCGGGAGCGCTGCGATCGCGAGCGGGCTCGCGGCGACGCCGAGCGCCGCGAGCCCCGTGTAGGCCCAGCCGGCGAGGAAGTCTCCGCCGCGGTAGACCACCGTCTCGATGAACCCCTTCGACTTGTACTTCTCCTCGCGCGGGACGACCGTGTAGAGCACGTCCCGCGCCGGCTTCTCGAGCGCGTAGTGCCCGACGCGCCGGAGCGACTGGACGCCCCCGAGGACGAGGAGCGTCGGCGCCGCGGCGAGCGCCGCGAACCCCGCGACCGTGACGACCGGCACGGCGGCGAGCGCCGGGCCGAGGCCGAACGCGACGGCGAGGCGACCCGTGGCGAGCGACTGCGCCGCGAACGCCGCGACGTTCACCCCGAGGTCCACCGCGGCGAAGAAGGCGGTGCGGCGGGCCGGATCGGGGACCGCCGCCGCCACGATCCGCACCCCCTGGAAGTAGAGGAACGTCGAGGCGAAGGTGAAGAGGATCATCTGCGCGGCGAGGGCGCGCAGGAACGGGGAGCGGGCCACGGCGGCGACCCCGGACAGCGCCGTCCCTCCCACGGGAGCGCCATCTGAACGGGGGGCCACTCGGGCTATGCCCTCGCGCCCCCCCGACCCCCCCGCTCGCTCTGGGGCAGCCTCATCCGGCTGCCCCTGCGCTCGCCCTTGCGCGGGCGGGTGCTCGGCAATCCCCGCAGCGCAGCGCGCGGCCACCTCGAGCAGCACCGCCGAGATCGCGAGAAGGCCCGGTATCCCGATCGCGCCCACGAGGAGCCCGGCCGTCGCGGAGCCGACGATCGCGCCGAGGCTCCCGCCCGCGGCCACGAAGCCGAAGAGCCGCCGCCCCTGCTCGGCGGTGAACAGGTCCGCCATGAAGCTCCAGAAGACCGACACGACGAGCAGGTTGAAGACGGACAGCCAGACGAAGAAGGTCCGCCCCACGACGACCGGCCAGAGCTCGAGCCGGAACGCCGCCCAGAAGAGGACCAGGTTCACGAGGAAGAAGCGGTAGACGAGCGGCACCGCGCGCGCCCGGGGGAGCCGCGCGAAGAGCGCCGAGTAGGCCGGCACCGCGAGCGAGAGCGCCGCGAAGGTGGCGCTGAAGTCCCACTGGAGCGCGCGGACGCCGCGGACGCCCATCTCGTCGCGCACCGGGCGGAGCAGGTAGTACGCCGCGAGGAGCGCGAAGAAGTAGACGAACGCGAGGCGCACCGCGCGCTTCTCCGCGGGCCGGACCTCGACCGCGCGCCCGAGGAGCCGCCGAGCGCCGGGGCTCGCCGCCGGGGCCTCCACGCCCTACCCCGCTGCGTCCTTCCGCATCTCGCGCACGACGTGCCCGAGCTCCGGTGCGATGAGCTTCTCCCACGCGAGCCGGACCGCCGCCCTCGAGCCGGGCACCGAGAAGACCGCGCGCCCGCCCCAGACGCCCGCGACCGCGCGCGACAGCATCGCCGCGGCGCCGATCTCCTCGAACGAGAGCATCCGGAACAGCTCGCCGAACCCGTCGATCCGCTTCTCGAGCAGCGAGGTCACCGCCTCGTAGGTCCGATCCCGCGCGGCGATCCCGGTGCCGCCGTTCACGAGCACGATCTCCGCGCCCGCGTCCGCCGCGTCGTGCAGCGCGCCCCGCACCTCGTCGGGCTCGTCCCTCACGATCCGGTACCCCACGAGCGCGTGGCCCGCCGCGAGCGCCGCCGCCCGGAGAAACGCGCCGCTCTCGTCGTCCGCCTCGCTGCGCGTGTCCGACGCGGTCACGACGAAGACCCGGACCGACGACGGTGCCTCATGGCGGTGCTGCTCGTGTCCCACGTCTCACCTCGCCGGAACGGCGACGTCGCCGCGCGCCGCCTCGATGCGGTGCGCCACCGCGCCGGCGTCCGGCGCGCCCGGCGCGAGCCTCAGGTATTCGGCCCAGGACGACACCGCGCGCGGGGTCTCGCCGAGCGCCGCGCGCGCGTCGCCGAGCGCGCGGTGCCCGAGCGCGGTGCGCGGCTCGAGCTGGATGGCCCGCTCCGCGTACGCGATCGCGTCGTTTGGGCGGCCGCCGCGCCCGGCGAGGTGGGCCGCCGCCTGCGCGAGCCCCTCGGGATCGTCGAGGTCGAGCGCGCGCACGCCCTCGAGCCCGGCCGGCCGCAGCGCTGCGCCGACGCGCGCGCCGGCGAGGCTGCCCTCCGGCAGCGCCTGCACCGACGGCTCGTACCCGTCCGCCTCGACGCGGAGCACGTGCGCACCCGGAGGCGGCGCCGGGACCGCCCGCCCTCCCTGGCCGAGGGGGCGGCCGTCCAGGCTCACCTGGGCGCCGGGCGGAAGCACCTCGACGAGCACCTCGGGGGCGTCGTGGCGTGGGGCGCGAGCGCTCCGCGGCGGCGCGTCCCTCGCGCTCCCGCGCGGCGCGGCCGTCGCCGATCGCCCCCGGCACGCCGCGGCGACGAGCGCGAGCAGGGACAGCAGGCGGAGGATCGAGCGCGGCCCGAGCACGGTCGGGACCCTATATAACGCCCGCATGCTGGACAAGTTCGGCGTCGCCCGCGCGCTCCGGGAGATCGGGGCGCTCCTCGAGCTCGAGGGCGAGAACCCCTTCAAGGTGCGCGCGTACGAGAACGGCGCGCGCGCGGTCGAGGGGGTCGCCGAGGACCTCGGCGCCCTCGTCGACGCGGACCGGCTCCTCGAGGTGAAGGGGATCGGGGACGCGCTGGCGCGGAAGATCGCCGACCTGCACCGGACCGGCACGACCGAGGTGCTCGAGCGGCTGCACGAGCGGCATCCGCCCGGGACGCTCGAGCTCGTTCAGGTCCCCGACCTCGGGCCGAAGAAGGCGGCCGCGCTCCAGGCGGCGCTCGGGATCCGCGGCATCGCCGACCTCGAGCGCGCCTGCCTCGAGGGGCGCGTCCGCGGCGTGAAGGGGTTCGGGGAGAAGACCGAGGCGCACATCCTCGAGGGCGTCCGGCGCCTGCGAGCCCGCGCCGCCGAGCGGCGGGTCCTGCTCGTCGAAGCGCTCGCGGAAGCGGAGCCGCTCCTCGCGCACCTGCGCAACGATCCGGCTGCGGTCCGGGTCGAGCTCGCGGGCTCGGCCCGCCGGATGAGAGAGACGGTCGCGGACCTCGACATCGTCTCGGCGTCTCACGACCCCGCGGCGCTGTCGGCCCGGCTCGTCGCGTACCCGCTCGTCGCCGAGACCCTGGCGCGCGGCGGCACGAAGACCACCGTCCGGCTCGCCTCGGGGCTCCAGGTGGACCTTCGGATCGTGCCGGCCGAGGACTTCGCGACCGCGCTCCACCACCTCACGGGATCGAAGGCCCATCACGTGCGGCTCCGCGGGCTCGCGCAAGAGCGCGGCTTCACGCTGAGCGAGTGGGGCCTCTATCGACTTCCCGCGCGCGCCGGCGAGGTGCCGGCTGCCGACGGCGCCCCCGACGCAGCACCCGACCCCCCGGGCGACCCCGCGGCGAAGGTCGCGATCCCGAGCGAGCGGGCGCTGTACGAGACGCTCGGGCTCCCGTTCGTTCCCCCGGAGCTGCGCGAGGACCAGGGCGAGCTCGAGGCGGCGCGCGCGGGCACGCTCCCCGACGACCTCGTCGCGCTCGAGCACGTGCGCGGCCTCGTGCACTGCCACACGACCTGGTCCGACGGGCGGGCGTCGCTCGAGGAGATGGCCCGCGCCGCCGACGCGCTCGGGATCGAGTACCTCACCGTCACCGATCACTCGCAGTCGGCGGGCTACGCCGGCGGGCTCGACGTCGATCGGCTCCGGCGGCAGTGGGACGAGATCGCCCGCGTGCAGGAGCGGGTGAAGGTGCGGCTCCTGCGCGGCACCGAGTCGGACGTGCTCGAGGACGGCGCGCTCGACTACCCCGACTCCGTGCTCGCCGGGCTCGACGTGGTCGTCGCGAGCGTCCACTCGCGAATGAAGATGGACGAGGACGAGATGACCCGCCGCCTCGTGCGCTGCATGTCGCTCCCCGTGTTCAAGATCTGGGGGCACGCGCTCGGCCGCCTCCTCCTCGAGCGCGACCCATTCGCTTGTCGCGTCGAGGAGGTGCTCGACGCCCTCGCGGCCTCGCGGGGCGCGGTCGAGGTGAACGGGGATCCGCGCCGGCTCGAGCTCGAGCCGCGCTGGCTCCGGGCCGCGACGGCGCGGGGGATCCCGGTCGTCCTCTCGGTGGACGCGCACGCGGTGCGGGACCTCGCCTACCTGCGCTGGTCCGTCGCGACCGCCCGCCGGGGCTGGGTCCGCCGCCGCCAGGTGCTGAATACGCTGCCCGTCGAGGAGTTCCGGCGCGCGGTGCGGCCGGTCGCGTGAGGCGCCGCGCGCGGGCCGCGCCGCGACCCGGCCGGGCGCCCGCCCGCTCGAGCCCGATGCTTGTCGCCCGGCCCTTCCGCGTCTACGCTCCCCGGCACCTTGGCGAACCTCCTCCGCTCGAAGCGCGTCCAGATCCTCGGGGCGCTGTCGCTGTCGTCCGGCATGCCGCTCGGGTTCGTCGTGAGCTCGTTCGGCGTGTTCCTCCGAGGCGCGGGGGTGGACCTCACGACCATCGGGGTCCTCTCAGCGGTGTCGATGCCCTGGAGCGTGAAGTTCCTCTGGTCCCCCATCGTGGACCGCTGGGCGCTGCAGCGGCCCGATCGGCGCCGCAGCTGGGTCCTCGTCGCGCAGGGCGCGCTCGCGCTCGGCTTCCTCGCCCTCGCCCTCTACGCCTGGCGCGCGCTGAGGACGGACGCGGTGACGGGGCGCCAGTCGCTCGCCGCCGGCACCGCGGCGACGATCGGCCTCATCACCCTGTTCATCACCTTCTGGTCGGCGACGCAGGACATCGCCCTCGACGCCTACGCCGTCGAGGTGCTCGAGCCCGCGGAGCAGGGCCCCGCGAGCGGCCTGCGGGTGATGTGGTACCGGCTCGGGATGCTCGTGTCGGGCGCGCTCGCGATCTTCGCGGCGCAGTGGCTCCCGTGGCCGCTCGTCTTCGCCCTGCTCGGCACGTTCTTCGTCACGTCGATGGCCCTCACGCTCTGGGCGGAGCGCCCGGCCCGCCCGGCTGCGGCGCCGCGGTCGATCGGCGCCGCCGTGGTCGAGCCATTCCGGACCTACTTCGCCCAGCGCCACTCGATCACGGTCGCGGCGTTCCTCGTCCTCTACAAGTTCGGCGACAACGCCGCGGGGACGATGGTGAACCCGTTCCTCAAGGACATGTGCTTCTCGAACGCCGAGATCGGCCTCGCCGTGAAGATCATCGGCACCGTCGCGACGATCGCCGGGACCGCCGTCGGCGCCGCCCTCATGGCCCGGCTCGGGCTCGGGCGCGCGCTGTGGGTGTTCGGGGTCGCGCAGGCGGCGGCCATCGGGCTCTACGCCTTCGCCGCCGCGGCCCGGGCGGCGCCGCTCGACGTGGCGCTCTGCGTGGGCGCCGCGCCGCTCACCGCCGCCACGCGCGCCTGGACCTACGTCGGCATCTCGGCCGAGTACGCCTCGCAGGGGATGGGGACCGCCGCGCTCCTCGCCCTCGTGATGCGCGTCTGCGACAAGCGCTACAGCGCGACGCAGTACGCGCTCCTCTCGTCGCTCTTCGGCCTCGGGCGGACGCTCTCCGGCATCCCGAGCGGCTGGCTCGCGACGCGCCTCGGCTACCCGACGTTCTTCGTCACGTGCATGGCCTTCGCGATCCCCGGGATGCTCGTCCTGCACCTCATCGCGCCGCTCCGGCAGCGCGACGTCCTCGCGTCCCCGGCGGCGGAGCCCGCGGCGACCCCCTAAGGGGCCGCAGGCGCGAGCACCTCGACCGCCCCCACGCGCCCGACCGCGCGCATCGGCGGCAGCCCGAAGTCGCGCAGCCACCGCGCCGCGGCCGCGTCCTCCCCGGCGGGCCGGCACAGGCGCACCGCGGACCGCCGGTCCCACCACGCCGCCGCCGTGGGCGTCGCGCGGTGGGTGAGGCCGTACAGGCGCCGCCGCTCGCCGCGCTCGTGGAGGACGAGCGCCGCGTGCCAGACCGCCGGCCAGACGGTCCAGTAGTCGCCCGCGAGGACGTCGCACGACGCGGCGAGGAGATCGCCCGTGAGCCGCCCCGCGACCGCGTCGAGATCGCCCCGGAGACGCGCGATCGAGGGCGGCCCGGCGGCCGCGAGCGCCGCCGCCGGGAGGAGCGCGAGCGCCGCGAGCGCGGCGGGCCGCGCCGTGCGCCGGAGCCGCGCGAGCGCCTCGGCGAGGAGCGAGGCCGCGGCGAGGTGGACGAGCACGGCCGACGGCGCGAGATAGCGCCAGTGGAAGGCGTTCTCCTCGACCCAGCGCAGCGAGCCCACGAAGAGCGCGTACGCGAGCGCCGCGGCGAGGAGCGCCGCCGCGCGCAGGAGCGCGCCGCCGAGGTGGACCCGGAGCGGCGCGAGCGAGAGGAGCCCGAGCCCGACGACGGACGTCACCGAGAGCACCGCCGGCCAGGCGCCCGCGTCGCGCCACGCGACCGCGAAGAACGTCGTCCACGCCGCGGGGAGCGCGGAGAGCGGGAGCGGCGCCATGTCGAGGCGGAGGGGATTCCCGGAGAGCGCGGGGTAGGCCCTGAGGAGGACCTGCCCGGCGGCGAGCCCGAGCGCGAGGAGGCCCGCGTCCCACGCGAGCCGGGCGGCGACGGCGCGCCCGCCCTCGCCCTCCACCCGGTCCACCGCCGCGCGCGCGACCGCGAGCGCGCAGAGCAGGATCCCGGTCGCGGCGTTCACCCAGTGCGCGGCGACGACGAGAAGCGCGCCCCAGGCGACGCGCCCCCACGGCCGCCGCCCGTCGGCCCCCGGCTCCGCCACCGCGAGCCCGGCGAGTGCGAGCGCGAGCGAGAGCCCGTAGGGTTGATCGAAGAGGTACTCGAAGAGCCACGGCGCCGGCGCCGCCGCGAGGAGCCCCGCTGCCGCGAGGGTGCCCGCGAGCGGCCAGTCGCGCCCGGCGAGCACGTGGCGCGCGAGGAGCATGACCGCGCCGAGCCCGGCTGTGGCGAGCAGGAGCCGCTGCGCGAGCAGGTTCCAGAGCGGATCGCGGACCGGGAGCGCGAGGAGCGGTACGAGCATCCCGTAGCGCTCCTGGTCCCAGTAGAACGGGGTCCAGCGCTGGAGCGAGACGAGCACCGGCAGCAGCGAGTCGCCGTGCTCGAGCCGGTGCAGCCGGCCGAGGGTGACGAGCGCCGCCGCCGCGAGGACGGCACCGAGGAGGATGGCGGTCCGGTGGCCGGGCCAGATGCGCCCGGCGATCACCCGCCGCGCACGAGCTCGCCGCGCTGCTTCGCCTCGAGCGCGAGGGCGCGGACCGAGAAGCCCGGCGTCTGCGAGGCCTCGTCGGTGGCGACGGTCGGCACCGGGCGCGCCCGCGCCCGCATCTCCTCGAGCTTCTCGGCCGGGATCGACGGCGAGCCCCGCTTCAGCCACGGATCGTTCTGGTACGAGACCGGCGCCTCGTCGATGACGAACTTCACCGGGTACTTCTCGATGGGATCGTCCGCGTACTCGCCGGCCTCGATGTAGATGCACTGGGCCGGGCACGCGGTCGCGCACATGTAGCAGGCGACGCAGCGCGGCTTGCCGTCCTCGCGCGGCACGAGCCGGTGCAGGCCGCGGTAGCCCGGAGGGTAGACCACCCGCTCCTCGGGGTACTGGAGCGTCGCGACCTCGTTCCAGGTCCGGTCGCGCGCGAGGATGTCGGGGTTCGCGTCGCGCGAGAAGAACAGGTTCTTGAAGAACCGGCGCGCGACGAGGCCGATGCCCCGGAAGATCTCCGGGAAGTACATCTGCTCGCGAAGGTCGGGGACGCGGTTGTCGACGGTGTAGGGCATGTCAGTGTCCCGCGGCTGCAGGGGCGTGGCCGTGCGCCGGCTCCGGCGCGCGGCTGACGGCGACGGTGATCGCGCCGATGGCGACGAGGGTGGCGAGGCCGATCCAGGCGAGGAGCCTCAGCGACGGATCGAGCAGGACCGCCGCGCCGGTCACGAAGATGTTCACGAGCGCGACGGGCAGCAGGATCTTCCAGCAGAGCTTCTGGATCTGGTCGTACCGGAAGCGCGGCAGCAGCCAACGGATCGTGAGCTGCAGCCACATGAGGACGATCATCTTCGCGAGGAACGCCCCCGCCCCGACCGCCGCGAACCAGAGCGGGGTCAGGTTCGTGCGGAGCGTCTCCTCGAAGAAGATCGGGTGCCAGCCGCCGAAGAAGACGGCGACCACCACGCCGGAGAGGATCACGATCTCGACGAACTCGGAGAGGAACATGAGGCCGAACTGCATGCCCGAGTACTCGACGAAGTAGCCGACGATCTCGCTCTCGCCCTCGGGGAGGTCGAACGGCGCGCGCTTCGTCTCGGCGAACGCGCTCGCGAAGAAGACGAGGAACCCGATGGGCTGGAGCAGGATCCCGAGCGCCGGCACCGGGCCGAGCGCGGGCAACCCCTGCGCGACGACCATCTCCTCGAGCCGCAGCGTGCGGAACGCGATCATCGTCCCGGCGAGCGCGAGCCCGAGCGAGACCTCGTAGCTGATCATCTGGGACGCGGCGCGGACGCCGCCGAGGAGCGCGAACTTGTTGTTCGAGGCCCAGCCGGCGAGCGAGGTGCCGTAGACCGCGAGCGAGGCGATGGCGAACAGGTAGAGGAGCCCGGCGTCGGGGTTCGCGACTTGAAGGCCGACCGCGACCTGCCCGAGCACGCCCCCGGCGCCGACGATCTCCCGGAGCGTCAGCTCCGGGCCGACCGGGATGATCGCGAAGAGCGCGAGGATCGGCGCGAAGGCGAGGACCGGGGCGAGGTTGAAGAGGAACTTCGTCGCGAGCGCCGGCTGGAAGCGCTCCTTCGTCAGCATCTTCAGCGCGTCGGCGATGAGGAACGGGATGCCACCGAGGGCGGAGCCGAAGACGCGGATCCGGTTCGCGCCGATCCGGTTCTGGATGAGGGCGGACCACTTGCGCTCGGCGACGCTGAGGAGCGAGCCCGGGACCATCACCACGACGAGCAGCAGCGTGACGACGTTCACGAGCGACGCGCCGTACTGCGGCTGCAGGCCCCAGCCGGCGAACTTCACCGCGACGGCGCCGGCGGCCAGGTAGAACGCCGCGGACAGGCCGACGAGCCCGGCGAGCAGGGCGGCGAGGATGACGATCATTCCCACGAGACGACTCACGTTTCGCCTCCCCTTACGACGTCCGCGCGATGACGCGCCGGTAGTCCTCGCCCGTCTCCCCGGGGACGCGGTCGCGGTTGCCAGCGAGCCGGCCGTCCACCGTCCCCGCCGCGAGCGGCACGATCCCGAACCGCTTGCCCACGGACGGGAGGCTGTCCCACTTGAAGTCGCCGAGCGCCGCGCCGAGCCGCGACCCGAGCGCCGCGAACACCTCGCGGCCGCTCGCGAAGCGGTGCGCGAGCCCGAGCGCCGCCCCGAGGTCCACCGCGAGCGCCCAGTGCGGGCGCGCGTCGCCGCGGGGGAAGTACGCGAGCTCGAACCGCTGCGCGCGCCCCTCGAAGTTGACGAACGTGCCGTCCGTCTCCGAGTGCGGCGCCGCCGGCAGGAGCACCGTCGCGGCGTGCGCGAGCGGCGAGTCGTTCGTCGCCTGGACGACGAGGTCCTCCGCGCCCGCGATCTTCGTCGCGACGACGGCGTCCGGCGTCTCGCCGCCGACCGCCCAGACGCCCTTCACCTTGCCGGCCGCGACGGCGGCGGCGAGGTCGCCGATGGGCCGCACGGCGAGCCCGAGCGCCTGCGCGGCGAGCTCGAGCCCCTTGCGATTCGGGTTCTGGTCGGCGCGCTTCAGGAAC
>WNGA01011434.1_pt1 | contig 17050 bp, 12 predicted proteins | sample 5400061 | NCBI WGS metagenome assembly WNGA01 (sample SAMN13153366, study PRJNA577476) | soil metagenome | isolation source: 100 cm soil or saprolite under grassland replicate 2 | place: USA:California | collected 2016-06-15 | reverse complement strand
GATTTTGCGCCGCGAACCCCCAGGCAGCATGCTGCGCGTCAGCGTGGAGGGCGGCGGCTGCTCCGGTTTCCAATACAAGTTCGACATCGACCGCGCCCAGGGGGCCGACGATGTGGTGATTCGGCGCGACGGCGCGACCGTGCTGGTCGATCAAATTTCAGTGGGCTATCTGGCCGGCTCCGAGATCGATTTCGTCGATGACTTGATTGGAGCCTCGTTCCGCATCAACAATCCGAAGGCCACAGCATCCTGTGGGTGCGGAACGAGCTTCTCGCTCTGATTATTGGTTCGGCTTGAGTCCCGCCGCCTTGGCGAGCGCGCCGGTGGTGCCGATTTCCGCCCGCACATGCGCATCGAACTCGGCCGGCGTCAGCGGCATCGGCTCCATGCCCAGCGTTTCCAACCGCTCCTTGACGTTCGGGACCTGCATCGTCTTCACCGCTTCGCGATGGAATTTCTCGATGATGTCTCGCGGCGTCTTCGCCGGCATGAAGGCGCCGATCCAGAACGGATAGTCGGAATCGGGAAATAGCTCGAGTACGCTCGGCACATCGGGCAGCAGCGCAGCTCGCTTCGGGCTGCTCACCGCGAGGGCTAGCAGCTTGCCGTCGCGGACCTGCGGGAGCGCAGTGCCAAGCGGACAGAAATAGAACTCGGCCCGTCCCGACAGGACCTCGGTCAGCGCTTCAGCACCGCCCCGAAAGGGAATATGCACGGCGTCAAAACCAGCGGCCATGCGAAAGCGCTCCGCGCTCAAATGGGTGGCGGTCCCCACGCCTGCCGAGGCGAAATTGAAGGAGCCGGGCCTCGCCCTGGCTGCAACGACGAGATCGCGCGCTGTCTTGAAACCCTTCGATGGCGAGACCACCAGCACGTTCGGGCCGCTTCCCAGCGAGACCACGGCGGCGAAGTCGGCAGCGGTGTCATAGGGCGCGTTCGGATAGACCGTGGGCACCAAAGTATGTGCCGAAGAGGTGGCCAACAGCGTATAGCCGTCGGGGTCCGCCTTGGCGACCATGGCACCGGCGATCGTCGTTCCGGCGCCACCGCGGTTCTCGACCACAATCGGTTGTCCGAGCTGCGCCGACAACGGCTCGAAGACGACGCGTGGGATGATGTCGGTCGCGCTTCCAGCGGCAAAGGCGACGATCGCGCGGATCGGCTTGCTCGGCCAAATCTGGGCGACCGCATCGCCGCACCAACCCACCAGGAAGACCAAGGTCACAAGCAACCAGCGCGACATCTGGCATTCCTCCTCGGCGTGCCCATGGCAGGGAAGCGAAGCAAAGGCCGTGCCGCTGGCCGGAGTCTCCCGTCAGGTTCACTCGGCCGCAACCGCGGTCGGCCGCTCGGCGTGCTCCGGCAGCTCGCGCAGCTGCGGCTCGAGGCGGTAGCGAAGCATGCGGTCGATGCGGTCGAGATAGATGTAGATGACCGGCGTGATGTAGAGGGTCAAAAGCTGCGACAGCAGCAGGCCGCCGACCACCGCGACACCGAGCGGCTGACGCAGCTCCGCGCCGGCGCCGGTGCCGAGCGCGATCGGCAAGGTGCCGAAGATCGCGGCAAATGTCGTCATCATGATCGGCCGGAAGCGCAGCAGCGCCGCTTCGCGGATGGCGGCCTGCGCGCCCATGCCCACGCGCCGGCGATCGATCGCGAAATCGATCATCATGATCGCGTTCTTCTTCACGATGCCGACCAGCATCACGATGCCGATCATGCCGATGACCGACAGATCCATGTGGAACATCATGAGCACCAGCAGCGCGCCGACGCCGGCGGAGGGCAAGCCGGAAATGATGGTGATCGGATGAATGAAGCTCTCGTAAAGAACGCCGAGCACCACGTAGGCGGCGAAGATAGCGGCCAAGATCAGCACACCCTGGCCTTTGAGGGAGTCCTGGAACACCTGCGCCGAACCTTGGAACCCGGTGCTGACCGTGATCGGCAGACGGAATTCGCGCTCGATCCCCTTGATGGCGTCGACCGCCTGGCCGAGCGAATAGCCGGGCGCGAGGTTGAAGGAGATGGTCACCGCGGGCTGATTGCCCTGGTGATTGACCTGCAACGGGCCGACCGCGGGGACGATGCGGGTCACCGCCGAGAGCGGGATCGCCGTGCCGGACGGGATGCCGCTGCCGTGTATGCCGGCGCCGGGCCCTGTCCCGGTTCCAGCAGCACCGGCGACGTTGGTCTTCACGAAAATGTTCTGCAGCTGCGAGGCATCGGCCTGAAACCGCGGCTGGCTCTCGAGAATGACCTGATAATCGTTGGTCGGCGTGTAGATCGTCGCCACTTGTCGGGCACCGAAGGCGTTGAACAGCTCCTGGCGGACCTGGTCGATGGTGATGCCGTAGACGGCCGCCTTTTCGCGGTCGACCTCGACCGTCATCTGCGGGTTCTTGATGTAGAGGTCGGTGGTGACGTCGCGCAGCCCCTCGATCTCGGCAATCTTGTCCCGCAGTTTCGGCGCGATGTCGTAGAGCAGCTGGGTGTCGCTGGACTGCAGCGTGTACTGGTACTCGCTCTTGGACAGGCGGCCGGTGATGTTGACGTTCTGAACGTTCTGGAAATACACCGCCATTCCGGGAACGGTGTTGGCGGTATTGCGTAGGCGCTGGATCACCGCCGTGGAATTTTCTGTGCGCTCTTTCCTCGGCTTGAGCGCAATGAACATGCGCCCGATATTAGCCGTCGGATTGGGCCCGCCGGCGCCCACCGTGGAATTGACGTAATCGACCGCCGGATCCGAGCGGATGATTTCCACGACCTGCCGCTGCAGGTCGACCATCCCCTGGAACGAAATGTCCGAGGACCCCTCGGTCGAGGCGGAAATGAAGCCCGTGTCCTCGGTGGGGAAGAAGCCCTTGGGGATGACGATGTAGAGCCAAATCGAAAGGCCCAGCGTCACGAACGTCACCACGAGGGTCACGGCCTTATATCGCAACACCCGATCGAGTGACCATTCGTAGGCACGCAGCCCCGCCTTGAAGATCGCCTCGAAAACCCGCAGCACGACGTTCTGCTTCTCGCTTTCGCGATGGCTGCGCAACACGCGGGCGCACAGCATGGGCGTAAGCGTCAGCGACACAAAGCCCGATATCACGATGGCGACCGCGATGGTCACCGCGAATTCGCGGAACACGCGGCCGACCATGCCGCCCATCAGCAGCACTGGAATGAACACGGCGATCAGCGAGAACGTGATCGAGACGATGGTGAAGCCGATCTCGCGGGCGCCCTTGAGCGCCGCCTCGAACGGCCGCATCCCGCCTTCCACATGGCGCACGATGTTTTCCAGCATGACGATGGCGTCGTCGACCACGAAGCCAACCGACAACGTCAGCGCCAGCAGCGTCATGTTGTTGATCGAGAAGCCGAACACGTACATCGCCGCGCAGGTGCCGATCAACGACACGGGAACCGCGAGCGAGGGAATGAAGGTCGCCGAGAACGAGCGCAGGAACAGGAAGATCACCAGAATGACCAGGAAGATCGCGATGAGAAGCGACTCCTGCACGTTGAGCACCGAGGCGCGGATCGACACCGAGCGGTCCATCAGCACTTCCATGCGGATCGACGGCGGAATCGACGCGCGGTACTGCGGCAGATGCTCACGCACCGAATCCACCACCGCCACCGTATTGGCGTCCGGCTGGCGCTGGATCGCCAGCACGATGGCGCGTTCGTTGTTGTACCAGCTCGCGATCTTGTCGTTTTCGACGCTGTCGATGACACGCGCAATCTGATCGAGGTAGACCGGTGCCCCATTGCGATAGGCAACGACGACCTTGCGGTACTCCTCCGCCTTGGTCATCGCGCTCGAAGCCGTCAGCGTCACGCTCTGCTTGGGCCCGTTGAGCGTGCCGACCGGCGTGTTGGAATTGGTCTTGGCCACGACGTTGCGAATGTCGTCGAGTGAAATGTTGCGCGCCGCGGCGGCCACGGGATCGACCTGCACCCGCACGGCGAACTTCTGCGCACCGAACACCAACACCTGGGCGACGCCGGCCAATTGCGAAATCTGTTGCGCCAGCGTGATCTCGCCAAACTCATTGACCGCTGATAGCGGCAGGGTCGGCGAGACCAAACTGATATACATGATCGGGAAGTCGCCCGGATTCACCTTGCGAAAGCTCGGCGGGGTCGTCATTTCCACCGGGAGCTTGCGAGCCGCGACGGTCAACGCCGTCTGCACGTCGAGGGCCGCGCCGTCGATATTGCGGTTGAGATCGAACTGGATCGTAATCGAGGTGATGCCGAGCGAGGACGAGGAGGTAAGCGAGGTGATGCCGGCGATGGTGGAAAGCTGGCGCTCGATCGGCGCCGCCACCGATGCCGCCATCGTTTCCGCGCTCGCACCGGGCAGTTGTCCCTGGATGCTGATGGTCGGAAAGTCGACGGCCGGAAGCGCCGCCACCGCAAGCAGCCGGTAGGCGAAGATGCCCAGCACGACGATGGAGGCGGTGACCAGGGTGGTCAGCACCGGCCGGCGAATGCAGGTTTCCGACAGCGTCATGGATTACGATCCGGCCTTGGGTGCGCGCACGGCAACCTTGGTCCCGTTGGAGAGCAAGAGTTGCCCATTGGTGACGACCGTTTCCCCGCCCTCGAGCCCGCTGGCGAGGACCGATTCGCTGCCGAGGACGCGTGCGACCTGAACCGGCCGCACTGTGGCAATGTCGTTGTTGACGACGAATACGTAGGGCCCGGTCTGGCTCACCTGGACGGCGGTCGACGGCACCGTGACCGCCTCCTCCTCGCGAAACGTCAATCGCACCTGCACCAGCGTGCCCGGCCACAGCAACTCGTCGGTGTTCGGCATGGTGGCGCGAACAGGCACCGTGCCGGTTGGCGCGTCCACGCTGTTCTCGATCATCGTGACCTGGCCGCTCGCTCGCCGCGGGTCGCCGGGGATGATCGCCTCGATCGAGGCGCTCTCGTTGGCGAGCGCCTGGCGCAGATCCGGCAAGTAGCTCTGGGAAAGAGCAAACGTCACGTAGACCGGGGCGGTCTGGATGAGGGTCGCCAGCGTGGAGTCGCCGGCGCGCACAAAGTTGCCGACCTTGACCGCCGCCATGCTGGCGCGCCCGCTAATCGGCGCCCGGATCTTACAGTAGCTGAGCTGGACGTTGAGGTTCTCAAGTTGCGCCGTGTTCGAATCGACGGAAGCCCGAAAGATATTTGTTTGCGTCCGCGCGTTCTGCAGCGTGACCAGAGTGGTCGCGTTCTTGGCGAGTAGCTCGGTATAGCGCGCGACATCGCGTTCGGCCTGCTCGAGATTGGCCTTGGCGCCGGCGAGCAAGCCTTCCACCTGCCTCACCTGCGCTTCGAGCGTGCGGCTATCCAGCGTGAACAGAGGGTCGCCTTCGCGCACCATCGCACCGTCGCGGAAGTGCACGCCGGTGATCTCGCTGTCCACCCGCGACTTGACCGCGACGCTGGCAATGGGCGTGACGGCCGCGCGCGAGGCGTTCTGCCGCGGGGCCTGTGCGATCGCGCCCCCCGACCATAAGCCGCTGCGCGTCGCGGCGATGGCACAGCCGGCTGCGACGAGCACCACCACCGCCCCCGCGACTACCATCCGCTTCTTCATTACAGCGCCCTGCAGGGCCTCAACCGGCCTGCCGGACTCCCTCTCTTTCTCGGTGACCCGCCGTACCGAGTCTTTTTATTATGCGAGAACAATCTTCTAACATATTCCCTATGAGCGGCCGTCGTAAAAACCGTGTAACCTTGGGTTAAAAGCCGTTCATTCTCCCGGCGTATCGCTGGGTGAACTCGCAGCATCTTACACTCATTCTTGCCCGCCATGCGCGTCGCCACCTGGAACATCAATTCGATCAAGCAAAGAGTGGACAATTTGACCGCTTGGCTGGGGGAGCGGCAGCCGGACATCGTCTGCCTGCAGGAAACCAAGTGCGTGGACGAGGCTTTTCCGCGCGAGCCCTTCGAAGCGCTCGGCTACAATGTTGCGGTGCACGGGCAAAAGACCTTCAACGGCGTCGCGCTGCTGTCGAAATTTCCCCTCGAGGAGGTGACCCCGCGCTTACCCGGCGACGACGCCGATAGCCACGCCCGGTTTTTGGAAGCGGTGGTATCGACCGCGCAAGGGGTGCTGCGCCTCGCATCGATTTACTTACCCAACGGCAATCCGCCGGACACCGAGAAATATGCATACAAAATCAGCTGGATGGACCGGCTCATTCACTACGCGCGTGAACGCCTGCAATTGGAAGAACCGCTGGTTCTCGGTGGGGATTTCAATGTCATCCCAACCGAGCTCGATGCGCGCTTCCCCGAGCGCTGGGTGAATGACGCGCTGTTCCTGCCGCGCACACGCCAGAAATTCCGCACCCTCTACCATCTCGGGCTGCTCGACGCAGTGCGGGCGGGAAACGATGGTCGCGGTCCTTACACGTTTTGGGACTACCAGGCCGGTGCCTGGCAGAAGAACGACGGCATCCGCATCGATCATCTCCTGCTGTCACCGCAAGCGGCCGATCGACTGACCGCGGCCGGCGTCGACAAGCATGTGCGCGGCTGGGAAAAGCCGTCAGACCACGTTCCGGTGTGGGCGGATCTCGAGCTCAGCGCTTGAAGAAGCTGTCGAGCACGTTCCACGGCAGCTTGTAGTTCACCCCGACGCGGACGATGTGGTCGTCGAGGCGCAGGCGCTGATTGCTCGGAAAAGCCGGACTGGGCACCGGATTGAAATAGGACTTGTCCTGCAATCCGACGTAGAGATACTCAATCTTCGCCGACCAATCCTGATTGAGCTTCACCTCGAGACCGCCGCCCGCGGTCCAGCCCCAATGCCATTGCTGATCTGAAATGGTCCCGGCGGGAGCGACGATGCTGTTCGCCACGTTGGCGAGCGCGCCGCCTGCCGTGGCGTAGAGGAGCCAGTTGTCTCGCGCGTAGCCGACACGGCCCCGGAAAGTCGAGAGCCACCGCTCCCTCACCTCATTGCTGAACGTGGCATTGGGCGCAAACTCGATCGCACTGCCCTTCTTGTTCGCAGCCGAGATGTCGCCCTCCAAGCCAAGCACCGCATTCCCGCCCTGGACGTTGAAGCCTGACGTTATTCCGATGATGCCGCCGCTAAGATCGAAGCGCGGCGTCTGCTCGGCCCCGGTCGCGTTGTTGCGCAGCGCCCCGCCGCCCCATGCGCCGCCGCCGGCGATCCCGACGTAAGAGCCGGCCCACCTCGCGATCGCAGGGGTCTTGTAGATCGGTGCAATGCTCAGATCAGCGGCAACCGCCGGCGCCAGCCTCGCCGACGCCGAAACCAATGCCAATGCCGCCGTGCTTGCGCACAGCGTTCTCTTCATTCCGAACCTCGACGCGACGCATCCCGCATTGGAGAACAGACATAGGCGCGCCCCGGCTCGGGGGTCTATCAACTGGCGGGACTGCGCGGCAGATTTCCGGGAACTGTGGCGCGAACGCCACAGGTGCTCACTCCCGGCGGTTTTTCAGCCAGTCTTCCAAGTACTTGCGGGCCGTGGCGCGCTCGCCGTCGCTGGCCTGGGCAAGCGCGCTGGTATACATCTCAGTAATCCACGTCTCGTCCGGGCCGGCGGCGTCCTTCGCTACGATGAGCCAAAACAGCCCGAGCGCAGCTTGGCGGGAAACCTCTTCGCCCTTGAACAGCATGCCGCCGAGCAGCGCCTGCGCCCGGTGATCGCCTTTATTGGCGGACAGGCGCAACCAGCGCGCCGCCTGGATCGCGTCCTTGGGTGCGCCTTTGCCGAGCAGGTAGAGCCGTCCGAGCTGGTATTGGGCCTCGGGGTCCGCGTAATACGCGGCGGCGTAGCGGAACATCTCGCGCGCGACGTTGGGATCGGCCTTCAACGTTCCGGAGATGCCGTCGAGATGATAGAGCCCCAGAGCCACGAAGGCGTTGGCCAAGTAGCGCGCATTGGGCGTGCCGGCGCTATCGTCCCCATGCATCGTGGTGAGGCGGCGGAAATAGTCATAGGCGCGCGCCTTGTTCATGTTTACGCCGTCGCCATCGGCATACATCCGGCCAAGCTTCCAGATGGCGCCCGGCACGCCCTGCTCGGCGGCGTATTCGAGCTCCGTCAGCGCCTGCTCGGTCTTGCCGAGGCGCAGCGCCTGGGTGCCAGAGCGGAACGCCTCGAGCGGCGTCGGCGGCACGGCCGAGCGGGGCGGGAGCGCAAGCGGCGCGCCCGGTGCAGCCGGGGGCACAGCCACAAGCGGAGTTGCGGCGCCCAGCGATGTGTTGCCAGCCGCGGGGCTGGGAATGCTGTCGGGCAGCGGCACGCCCGTGCCTTCGGGGGCGCGGGGGCCATCGAAGCTGATGGCCGGCGACAGACCGACGGCGAGCCCAAGCAGCGCGATGCTTGCGACGAGGTTAGATATCCGCATAGCACGCCCTCTCGGCCGCCGCGCCGGGATGGGTGACCGCGCCGTCGCGCGCCGCTCCCACCTGCTGGGCGTACTTCCACAGATACCCTGAAGTGAATTCAGGTTGCCGGGGCTTCCACGCCTTGCCCCGCGCCTCGAGCTCAGCCTTGCTGAGCCTGACCTCGAGCGTGCCCTTCACTGCATTGATTGCGATGATGTCGCCGTCGCGGAGAAGCGCGATCGGGCCGCCGACGGCGGCCTCGGGGCCCACATGGCCGATGCAGAAACCGCGAGTCGCTCCGGAGAAGCGCCCGTCGGTGATCAACGCAACCTTCCCGCCCATGCCCTGTCCATAGAGGACGGCGGTGGTTGCCAGCATTTCTCGCATCCCAGGCCCGCCTTTGGGCCCTTCGTAGCGGATTACGAGCACGTCGCCTTCCTTGTACTTTTTCTTCTTGACGGCCTCGAAGCACGCTTCCTCCCCGTCAAAGCAGCGCGCCGGGCCGGTAAACTTCAAGTCCGCCATCCCAGCAACCTTCACGATGGCGCCTTCCGGCGCGAGGTTGCCCTTGAGCCCGACGACGCCGCCGGTGGCGGAGAGCGGCTTGTCGGCGGGGCGGACCACGTCCTGGTCCTTGTTCCACTTAACTCGCTTGAGGTTTTCGGCGACCGTGCGCCCAGTCACGGTCAGGCATTCCCCGTGCAGATACCCGTGATCGAGCAGCGTCCTCATCAAGAGCGGAACGCCGCCTGCGTCGAACATATCTTTGGCAACATAACGGCCGGCCGGCTTCAAATCCGCGATATATGGCGTCCTTTTGAAGACCTCGGCGACGTCGAAAAGGTCGAACTTCACCCCGCATTCGTTGGCGATCGCCGGCAGGTGCAGCGCGGCATTGGTCGAGCCGCCGGTGGCCGACACCACCGTCGCAGCATTTTCCAGGGCCTTGCGCGTCACGACATCCCGGGGGCGGAGGCGGGCCTTGATGAGATCGAGGATCTTCTCGCCGGCGATCATGCACATGGCGTCGCGGATCTCGTATGGCGCCGGCGCACCCGATGAGTAAGGGAGCGCAAGTCCGATCGCCTCGGAGACCGTTGCCATGGTGTTGGCGGTGAATTGCGCTCCGCACGCGCCCGCCGACGGGCAGGCATGCTGCTCAAGCGTCTCAAGATCAGCGTCCGACATCTGGCGAACCGAGTGTTGGCCCACCGCCTCGAACACGTCTTGGATCGTCACCGGCTTGCCGCGGAAGGTGCCGGGCAGGATCGAGCCGCCGTAAATGAAGATCGAAGGCACGTTGAGGCGGCACATCACCATCATCATGCCCGGCAGCGACTTGTCGCAGCCGGCCAGGCCAACGAGCGCGTCATAGGCGTGGCCGCGCATGGTCAGCTCGACTGAATCGGCGATCACTTCGCGGGACGGGAGCGAGGACTTCATGCCCTCGTGGCCCATGGCGATGCCGTCGGTGACGGTGATGGTGCAGAATTCGCGCGGCGTCCCGCCGCCAGCGGCAACGCCCTTCTTTACGACCTGGGCCTGCCGCATCAGTGAGATGTTACAGGGGGCGGCCTCGTTCCAGCAGGTCGCCACGCCGACAAACGGCTGATGGATCTGCTCGCGGGTGAGCCCCATCGCGTAATAGAAAGAGCGGTGCGGCGCGCGCTCGGGACCCTCGGTCACGTGCCGGCTGGGCAATTTCGCTTTCAGGTTCGCTTTTGCGTCCATGACGGCTCGCCCGGCTTTACCCGAGCTCGCACGCGCGCAACCCGGACATCACTCACCTCTCACGGCCGGGTATGGCCAAATCGCGGCGTGGCCGGGCCGGATTCCCATTCGGATGTCAATGTTTTAGCCGTGTTGCAGGCGCGCAACAGGATTAACCATTGGTTAACGCCGAATGTCACACCTTGACCACAACAGCGTCGCGCTTTCGCAAGAAACGCTACAGCGAGGGCCGAGTTCACGGCAGTCGAACCTGTGGGTCGAAGCCGAGCTCGGCGCGCGCTTTGGCGATCGAGACCACGCCATCCTCATCCGCGATATTGTAGATGCCGGTGCCGCGCGTCAGCGCGAGCAGCACAGCCTGTGCCGCAGCATCGATGTGCAGTCCCGGCTTACGGGTCGGCTCCTCGTGCCAAGTGCCCGGTCCATAGAAGAAGCCATAGCGCAGGATGACGGCATCGAGACCGGACGCGAGCACTTGTTGCTCCATATCGGCGGCGCCTTTGATCGTAACCGCCCGCGTCGGATCGGACAGATCGAGCGGATCGGTCTCGGGATGCGGCCCGCCGCCTCCCCCATAGCCAAACGCGATGCTCTGTACGACGAAGCGCCGCGCCCCGCACGCCTGCGCCGCGGCAATGAGGTTGCGCGTGCCTTCGGTGCGGATGCGGGCATTCTTTGCATAGGACGCGGCGATGCGCGCGTCATCGAATTCGCGGGGCAGGTCGGTGAGCTGATGGATCACGACCTGCGCCTTGGCGGCACGCATCGCCGCGCTGACCGCTGGCGCGTCGAAGACGTCGACCACCGCGGGAGCGACCCCGGCCCGCTCGAGTTCTTTCGTCTTCTCGGCCGAGCGCGTGGTGCCGGTGACCTCGTGCCCGGCGCGCAGGAGGAGTGGCGCCAGCCGCCGACCGATCGCACCACCGGCGCCCGCAAGAAATACTCTCATCAGCGCATAACCACTCACTGTCGTCCCCGCGAGGACCCCGTTGCGGGGGCCGCAATCACCGACTCTGGAATATGGGTCCTCGCTTTCGCGCGGACAACAATTTGATGCGGAGCCAATCAATCCCTAGCATTACTTTATGCTAGGCGGCCGCGCCCTTTCCGGTCGGGACGTGTCGATGCCAAGGCCCCGCCTGCTCCGCCGAAATTTCTTCGCCCGCAGCGTGCACGTCGTCGCCCCCGATTTGATCGGCGCAACGCTGCTGTTCAAAGGCGTCGGCGGCGTCATCGTCGAGGTCGAGGCCTATCACCACACCGATCCGGCGGCGCATTCCTTCGGCGGCCCGACCGAACGCAACACGGTGATGTTCGGCCTGCCGGGCTATGCCTACGTCTATCGCTCCTACGGCATCCACTGGTGTCTCAATTTCGTGTGCGAGGCGGAGGGCAGCGCCAGCGCGGTGCTGATCCGCGCGCTCGCGCCGACCCATGGCCTTGCCGCGATGCGCCGGCGCCGCGGCGTCGCCAATGAGCGGCTGTTGTGCTCGGGGCCGGGACGGCTGTGTCAAGCGCTCGGCATCACCGGCGCGCAATATGGCCTTGCGCTGGATGCGCCGCCGTTTGCGATTTTTGCGCGAACGCAGGACGTCGACGTTGCCGTCGGCCCACGCATCGGGCTTACCAAGGCGGTGGATCAGCCGTGGCGCTATGGTCTGCGAGGCTCGCGCTTTCTCAGCAAGCCGCTCAAGGCGTGATCGTTCCACGCCGGGCGCAAAGAGTTCGTCTGCGCTCACTAGCCGCGGCGAGAGTCCCTGCTCGTGGACGTAGCGGCCGATCGCCCCGAGCGCCATTTGAGATCGAGCAGCAGGCCGGACGGCAAGGTCGCGAGCAGGGGAACGGTCGGGACGCCGGCGGCATCGAGCAGATCGGCGATCCAATGATTGCAGACGTGAAACAGATGAAACGTGCCGTTGGCGCGAAAGAACAGGCTCATCCCATAGAGTCCAGGCCCGAGTTCCTCCGGCACGAAGCGGCCTTGGCGGCGGGCGAAGGTGGCGTCAAGCATGTCCGCCAAGCGCGCAAAGCCCGCGCCGCTAACGTCCACCCGCACCAGATCAGAATTGGCGAACATCGCACGCGGATCGCCGTTGACGCCGACGACGTGCAGGACCGAAGGATTGCCCGGCCGAAACAGCGCGCGCATAGCCAGTGCCATGGTCAGTGACGCGGCCGTCGAGACCTCGCGGTAGAAGCCCTCGTCGCCCCAACCGATTTCGAGCTGGTCGAAATCCGCAAAGCGCGTCGCGATATACCCGAGCGCGCTCAGGCCGCGCCGGCTCGCCTGGTCCACCAGTGCGGCGCGGGGAACGACGATGCCGGCATGATAGCCGTGGCTGACGATAAGGACCTCGGTCGTCGGCACACCTGGCGCGGGCGGCCATAGGCTACGGTCGCCCCAGCGAGCGGTAGCGATCGTAGCCACCACGAACAGTAAAGCCGCGACCGCAAGGCTTATGCCGACGCGTCTCGCCGCGGTCCGCAGCACGAGCGTCAACTTGGAATTAGGCATTGCGCGACCTATGAGCCGCTCCGCGATCCGCGGAACCGGATGAACGGAGTCAGGAACAAGAGCGGCAGCGCGCTGATCGCCATCGGCAGGAAGGCGAAGCGAGGATCGGCGGCGAGATCCCAGGCGGCGCCGCTGAGCACGGAGACGAGAAGCGCCTGCGTATAGCTGATCGTGAACACCGCCGCGGACACGCGGGCGACATCCGCGGGCGCGCTCAACAACGGCGGCAGGGTAAGCGCGAGGGTAAACACCACGGCACCGAGGAAGCCGAGCACGCCGGCACACGCGACCGTCCATAGGCTTGCTGTCATGACGAAGCCCGCCAAGCACAGCAGGAACACGACGCCGCACACGACAAATGGCCAAGCCCGCCGCACGAACCGGTCCGCCGTCGCAAGCAGAATAAACGACGCGGGAAGTTGGCCGAAATTGAGCGCCGTGAGGGCGGCGCTGATCAAGTCGGGCCGCCCCGCCTCGGTGAGATGGCCGGGCAGGAAGGTATTGCTGGCGAAATAGACGCCGTTGACGCTGCCGAGCAGGATACCGATTTGCCACGTCAACGGGTTGCGCCAGTCGGGCCACCAGAGGGCCGCCGGCGCACTCGGCGCCGGCGGCTTGCGCGCCGGCGCGAGCGCGAGCGTCAAGATCGCGATCAGCACCAGCGGCAGACCCCACACCGCGAGCGACCAGCGCCAGGAGTTATCGACGAGCGGCAGCACGAGCGGGATCGTCAGCATCACCGGCAGCGTTTCGCCCACAAGCAGGCCGTTCGTGTAGAGCGCAGTGCCGAGGCTCACGCGTTGCGGCAGCCATTGGCGAACGAGCGGCGGCAGCGCCGGTTGCATGATTGCGATGCCCGCGCTCATCACGACGGTGGCGGCATAAAGCGCGAACACATCGAGTAAGACGCCACGCAGTCCGGAGGCGACGCCCGCGATGATCAAACCGGTGACCAGCGTCGGCAAGGGGCCCAAGCGCGCGATGAAGAGCGATCCGGGCAGCGCCGCGATGGCGAACAGGACCATGGGCAGGCCGGAAAGAACCCCGACCCCGGTCCCGGACAGGCGCAGATCGGACTGGATGAGCGCAATGACTGGCGGCACGGCGAGAATGCTCAGCCGCAGAGCCACCCCCGCGAGCCAGAGCAGGCTGCCGGCAATCCAGACTTCCCGCATGGCACTCCCGGCAGCCGCGGTCGTTCGGCGCTTCTACTCTAAAGCGCTTTGGCGCCGCGTACTCGGTGGGCTCCCCTCCCCCTTGTGGGGAGGGCTGGGGGTGGGGGTCAGTATTGGGGCACGCGCTTCGCGCCACAACAACGACCCCCCTCCCCACCCCTCCCCACAAGGGGGGAGGAAGCAGACCGAGTTCGCTCCGCGCGATGATTCCACTGCACGCAAACTACTCACGCCGCGCCTTTCAGGCGCTCGAGCGCTTCATTGATCTTGAGCCGGCGCGCCTCGGCCTCTTCGCGCTTCTCGCGCTCGCCTTCGACCACGTCCTCCGGCGCGCGGGCGACGAAGTCGGCATTGGCGAGCTTGGCATCGATGCGCGCGATGTCGGACTTGACGCGCGCCATTTCCTTTTCGAGGCGGGCCTTCTCGGCGGCAAAATCGACCACGCCCTTGAGCGGCAGCGCCGCGACTTCCCCGCGCACGATGAGCTGAACCGCCCCCTGCGGCGGCCGCTGCGCGAGCGAAATATCGGAGAGGCGCGCGAGCCGCCGCATGGTTTCGGCCCAGCGCGATGCTCGCGCCTGCGTCGCCGCCGAAACCGCCACCAGTACCAGAGGAATCTCGGTCGCTGGGGTGATGTTCATTTCCGCACGCACGGAGCGGATGGCGCCAACGAGGTCGACGACCCAGCCGATCTCGGCCTCTGCTTCGAGGTCGTCGAGCCCTTCAAGCTTCGGCCAGGGCGCGAGCGCAAGCAAGCCGTCGCGAACCGAGCCGCTTTCGCCGGTCACCTGCCACAGCTCCTCGGTGACGAACGGCGTGAACGGGTGCAGGAGCTTGAGGATCTCGTCGCGCACCCATGCCGTCATCGCCCCCGTTTCATCCTTGGCGGGCCCGTCCGCGCCTTGCAGCATCGGCTTTGCCAGTTCCAGATACCAGTCGCAGAAAATGTTCCACACGAAGCGGTACGCCGCGCCCGCCGCTTCGTTGAACTTGTAGGCCTCGATCGCCTCGGTGATCTCGCGCGCGGCTTTGCCGGTCTCGTGCGCGATCCAGCGGTTGAGCGTCTCCTTCGCCGACTTCGGGTCGAAGCCCGGCACCGTCACGCAGCGGTTCATCTCCGCGAAACGGCAGGCGTTCCACAGCTTGGTCGCGAAATTGCGGTAGCCCTCGACGCGCTGGGTAGAGAGCTTGATGTCGCGCCCCTGCGCCGCCATGGCGGCGAGCGTGAAGCGCAGCGCATCGGCGCCGTATTCGTCGATCAGCTCGAGCGGGTCGATGACGTTGCCTTTCGACTTCGACATCTTGGCGCCGCGCTCGTCGCGCACGAGAGCATGGATGTAGACGGTGTGGAACGGCACTTCTTGCATGAAGTGCAGCCCCATCATCATCATACGGGCGACCCAGAAGAAGATGATGTCGAAGCCGGTGACGAGGACGTCGGTCGGGTAGTAGCGCTTGAGCTCCGCGGTCTCGTCCGGCCAGCCCAAGGTCGAGAACGGCCACAGCGCCGAGGAGAACCAGGTGTCGAGCACGTCCTCGTCGCGCGTGAGCAGCTTGCCTCCCTGGCGACGCATGTCGGCCGCTGCTTCGTTGGACAGCGTGCCGTTGGCGAGATAATGGGCTATTGCTTCGCTTAGCGCTTCGGCCTCGCTCTCGGCGACGAAGATTTTGCCGTCCGGCCCATACCATGCCGGGATCTGATGGCCCCACCACAGCTGGCGCGAGATGCACCACGGCTGGATATTCTCCATCCAATTGAAATACGTCGCCTCCCAATTGCGCGGCACGAATACCGTGCGCCCAGCGCGCACCGCGGTGATCGCCGGCGCGGCAAGCGTCTTCGCGTCCACGTACCACTGATCGGTGAGAAACGGCTCGATCACGACCGCCGAGCGGTCGCCGTGCGGCACCATGTGCGTGTGCGGCTCGGCCTTTGCGAGCAGACCCGCCATCTCGAGCCGCCGCACGATGTCCTTGCGCACGACGAAGCGATCGAGGCCATGATAGGCCAACGTCTGCTCGAGCTCCGCCGAGGGCGGCACGTCGCGCAGAAACGCCTCGTTACCCGCAAGCTTGAGATGCGCCTCGGCGTCGAGCACGTCGACGAGCGGCAGATCATGCCGCCGCCCGACCTCGAAGTCGTTGAAGTCGTGCGCGGGCGTGATCTTGACCGCACCGGTGCCCTTTTCTGGATCGGAGTATTCGTCGGCGATGATCGGGATAAGCCGGCCGACTAGCGGCAGGACGGCACGCTTCCCCACGAGACGCCGGTACCGCTCATCGTCGGGATGCACCGCAACCGCGACGTCGCCGAGCATCGTCTCCGGCCGCGTGGTCGCAACCGTGATGAACGTTGACGGGTCGTTTGCATCGAACGCCGCGCCTTCGAGCGGATAGCGGATGTGCCACAGATGGCCCCTCACTTCGACCTGCTGCACCTCGAGATCGGAGATCGCGGTGAGGAGCTTCGGATCCCAATTGACCAGCCGCTTGTCCTTGTAGATGAGGCCGGCGCGATAAAGCTCCACGAACACCTTGCGCACCGCGCGCGAGAGCCCCTCGTCCATGGTGAAGCGTTCGCGCGACCAGTCGCAGGAGGCGCCGAGCCGCTTGAGCTGCTGGGTGATGGTGCCGCCCGCCTCCGCCTTCCAGGCCCACACCCTCTCGAGGAATTTTTCGCGCCCGAGCACGCGCCGCGGCGGCTCCTGGCGCTCCAGGAGTTGGCGCTCGACCACCATCTGCGTGGCGATGCCGGCGTGGTCGGTGCCGGGCTGCCAGAGCACGTCGCGGCCGCGCATGCGCTCGAAGCGCACGAGCACGTCTTGCAGCGTGTTGTTGAGCGCATGCCCCATATGCAGCGAACCGGTGACGTTGGGCGGCGGGATCACGATGCAATAAGGCCGTGCGTCGCGTCGCTCCGGCCGCCCGCAACGGAATGCGCCCGCCTCCTCCCACTTGGCGTAGATGCGCCCCTCGACGGCGGAAGGCTGGTATGTCTTGCCGATCATTGTTGTTTCGTTCCGGAAATTTCGCGGTAAAAAAGCCCGTCGCGCTCCGCCCTGTCAACGCCCACAACCGAGCGCGTGCACAACGAAAATCCCTTCGTGACCATCCCAATCCCCGCCCAGAACGTGCCGACGCGCTCCATCATCCTGCTGGCGGGCGCGGGCTTTGCGAGCCAGGCGATGGTGCGGGTCACGGACTCGCTCCTGCCGCAGATCGCCGCCGACTTCGGAACCACGGTGGGCGAAGCCT